>Ga0190275_10000055_pt1 | contig 145441 bp, 146 predicted proteins | sample Popmic550T_FD_133745 | JGI IMG/M metagenome (GOLD analysis project Ga0190275, IMG submission 133745) | Populus adjacent soil microbial communities from riparian zone of Yellowstone River, Montana, USA - 550 T | ecosystem: Environmental > Terrestrial > Soil > Riparian zone > Trees stand... | reverse complement strand
GTTAATCATGGACCTCGAAGCAGCAAAAGTGATCGGCGCGGGCCTCGCCGCGATCGGCGTCGGCGCCGCCGCCATCGGCGTCGGCAACGTCTTCGGCTCGTTCCTCGAGAGCGCGATCCGCAACCCGGCGGCCGCCGACGGCCAGCAGGGCCGGCTGTTCATCGGCTTCGCCGCCGCCGAGCTGCTCGGCCTGATCGCCTTCGCCGTCGCGATGATCATCCTCTACGCCGTCTAAGCGAGGCAGGGACAGTCACGAGTGACTGTCCCCATTTTCAGAGGAAGCCAATGCCTCAGATCAACCAGCTCGCGGACGTCGCTTACTCGCAGTTCTTCTGGCTGCTGCTGGTGCTCGCGCTCATCTATTTCGGCGTCGGCAGGATGATGCTGCCGAAAATCCAGTCGACCGTCGACGCGCGCGACCGGCGCATCGCGGACGATCTCGCCGCCGCGCAGGCGGCGCGGGCGGCTGCCGACGAGACCGAGAACGCCTATCGCGCGCGGATCGACGAGACCCGTGCCGAAGCCCTGAAACTGGCTGCCGCGGCCAAGGCTTCGAGCGCCAAGGCGACCGAGGAACACATGCTCGCGGCCAATGCAAAGAATGCCGAGAAGATCGAAGCGGCCGAGGCGCGGATCCGCAAGGCGGCCGACGCGGCGCTGGCCGATATCGAGGCTGTCTCCGCAGACGCGGCGCGGGACATGGTGGGGCGCCTGGCGGGCGTCTCGGTCAGCGAGCAGGATGCGGCCAAGGCCGTGAAGGCGGCGATGGCCCATGGCTGAGCATCCGGTAACCACCGCGTCCGCCGGGGCGCACGCCCCGGCGGAGCATCACGAGGCGCCGAGCGCGTTCGGCCTGGAAGCGCCGGGCTGGATCGCGCTGGCCATGGTCGTGGTGCTCGCCATTCTGATCTGGAAGCGCGTCCCCGCTTTGATCGGCGCCGCGCTCGACAAGAAGATCGCCACCATCCGCGAGCAGCTCGACGAGGCCGCGCAGCTGCGCGCCGAGGCCGAGGCGCTGAAGGCCGAATATGTGGCCCGGGCGGAGCAGGCGGGGGCGGAGGCGGCCACCATGATCGAGCGCGCCCGCGCCGAGGCCGACGGAATCGTCCGCCAGGCCGAAACCGACGCCGCCGCTCTGGTGGAGCGCCGCACGCGAATGGCCGAGGACAAGATCGCAGCCGCCGAGCGCGCCGCGGTCGACGAGGTCCGGGCAAAGGCCGCCCGCGCCGCCACCGCCGCCGCCGAGGCCCTGATCCGCGACAAGCTCGACGCCGCCGGCGACAAGCCGATGGTGGACGCGACGATCGCGCAGCTGGGGAAGGGTCGCTAGGCCCGCAGCTTCGCCGGCGCCCTTTTCCGCCACGCCCATTCGAGCGTCCGGTCGAGCCAATCATCCGGAACGGCTTCCAGCTTCACCATAGTCGATCCGCTCCGCCCCCACGCCCCGGCCGCGGGCTTGAAGGCCTCGGGCTCAGCTGCGATCGCCAGCTCCTGCTGCTCGGGCAGCAGCATGACCGCTCCCCATTCCGCACCGGGCGCGCCCAGCGTCGCGAAGATCTTGCCGCCGACGCGGAAATCGGGGTGGCCCATATGCGCCTTCTCCTCCGCGCCGGGGAAGGAGAGGGCGATCCGCCGGAAATCGTCGGCGCTGGCCATGGCGCGAGGTTATCACGGTGGCGGTTCCGCCGCCAAATCCCTAAATCCGGGGCGTGACCAAGCCGCCCGACTCCCCCGACCGGTTCAACGAGGACAAAGCCACCTATACGGTGCGCGGGGCGGGCGCGCCCGATCTGGAGGCGGGGATCGCGGCGATCCGCAGCGTGGTGAAGACGCTGCCGGTGCGGCCGGGCCTCTACCGGATGCTCGATGCGCGCGGCGACGTGCTCTACGTCGGCAAGGCTCGGGCGCTGAAGAACCGGGTCAACGCCTACACCCAGGTCGCCCGGCAGACCAAGCGCCTGCTGCGCATGGTCTCGCAGACCCGCGCGATGCAGATCGTCACCACCAACAGCGAGGCCGAGGCGCTGCTGCTCGAGGCGCAGCTGATCAAGCGCTATCGGCCGCCCTACAACGTGCTGCTGCGCGACGACAAAAGCTTCCCGTTCATCCTGTTGCGCGAGGACCACGAGTTTCCGCGCGTCCAGCTCCACCGCGGCGCTCGGCGGCACAAGGGCCAGTATTACGGCCCGTTCGCCAGCGCGGGCTCGGTCCGCAACACGCTCAATTCGCTGCAGAAGCTGTTCCTGTTGCGGAGCTGTACGGACAGCTTTTTCGCCAATCGCACGCGGCCCTGCCTGCTCTACCAAATCCGCCGCTGCAGCGCGCCCTGCGTCGGCCGGGTCGACGAGGCCGGCTATGCCGAGCTGGTCCGCGACGCCAAGGACTTCCTCGGCGGCCGCTCGACCAAGATCCAGCAGAAGCTCCAGGCGCTGATGACGGATGCGTCCGACGCGATGAACTTCGAGCTTGCCGCGGTCTATCGCGACCGGCTGCGGGCCCTCACCTATGTGCAGGGCAGCCAGGCGATCCATGCCGAAAAGCTCGGCGATGCCGACATCTTCGCCTTGGCCTGCAAGGGCGGGACGATGTGCATCCAGGCTTTCTTCATCCGCGGCGGCCAGAATTGGGGCCATCGAACCTTCTTCCCGGCGCACACCAACGACGTCCCCGAAGCCGAAGTCCTGCAGAGCTTCCTGGTCCAGTTCTACGAGGAAGTGCCGCCGCCCCGCATGATCCTCGCCGACCGCGCGTTGCCCGAGGCCGACCTGCTGTGCGAGGCGCTGTCGGCGCGCGCGGAGCGGAAAGTGTCGATCAGGACGCCCCAGCGGGGCGACCAGGCGCGGATGATCCGCCAGGCCGCGCGCAACGCCGAGGAGGAATTGGACCGCCGCCTGGCCGAGACCTCGACCCAGGCCCGGAATTTGCGCGAGATCGCCGAGACGTTCGAATTGCCCGAGCCGCCGCGCCGGATCGAGGTCTACGACAACAGCCACGTCATGGGCACCAATGCGGTCGGCGCGATGATCGTCGCCGGACAAGAGGGCTTCCACAAGAACCAGTATCGCAAGTTCAACATCAAGCGGCCCGAGACCGTGCCGGGCGACGATTTCGCGATGATGCGCGAGGTGCTCGGGCGGCGGTTCGCCCGGCTCGAGAAGGAGGATCCCGACCGCAGCCGCGGCGAATGGCCGGACCTGCTGCTGATCGACGGCGGCAAAGGCCAGCTCTCTGCGGTGTGCGAGGTGCTCGAGGATGCCGGCGTCCACGACGTGCCGGTGGTCGCGGTGTCCAAAGGCCCGGACCGCAATGCCGGCCGCGAGACGTTCCGCCTGCCGGGCGGGCGTGAAATCACCTTCCCGCCCAATTCGCCCGTCCTCTTCTATCTCCAGAGGCTGCGCGACGAGGCCCATCGCTTCGCCATCGGCGCCCACCGGGCGAAGCGGGCCAAGAGCTTCACCGCCAGCCCGCTCGACGAAGTCCCCGGCATCGGCCCGGGCCGCAAGCGCGCGCTTCTCATGCATTTCGGCACCGCCCGAGCTGTCCGCAACGCCTCGCTCGAGGATATCGGGAAGGTGCCGGGCATCTCGCGCACGACCGCGCGCGGCATATATGATTATTTCCATCCGGGTGGATGAGGTGCGTTCAGGCTCGCTTGCTGCCGCGCCGCCGTGGGGGATAGCGTTCCCGCCGGAATTTCTCGCGGCTGGTCGCATTGCCGACGGCGACGGTTTCGGCTTCCGCGAGCGCCCGGGTAATGGCCGCCTCCTTCTCTCCCTGGAGATGCTCCGCGATCATCCGTGCGATGTCGCGTCGCCCCCACATCCACGCAAAGGCGATCGCGTCCATGTCGACCATTGTCTTGCTGGTGTAGCGAGCGCCGGCATCGATGCCGCGATCGAGCAACAGCCTGGCGACCGTCAGAAAGGTCTCACGGGGTGGCGCCTCATGCGAGACATAACCGCTGATGCAGGAGAAGAGGGGATTTCGGATGGAGAGCGAGACATCCATCACCGAGCCGTGATCGAGCAGATATCTGGCCACCTCATAATGGCCGGCGGCGCAGGCATTGGTCAGCGCCACGTCGCCGTCGAGGCTGCCCGGCTTGTTGATCTCGAAACCGATATCGACCAGCGCCTTGACTATTGCGACCGAAGGGTGGCTGGCCGCATAATGCAGATATGTGCCACCAGCATAATAAGTGTAGCCATTGATTTCCTGAGGATTTTCGCGAAACAGCCGGCGGACCTCGTCGATGTCTTCATCGGCGATGGCTTCCCAAATCTGCGCGGGAACCTCCTTTGGTCGATCCATCGCGCCGCGATAGGGCGACGTGGCCCACGGCGCAATCCGGAGAGGAAGCCGTGCACCGCGTGACCAGTGCCATCGTCTGCGCCGTCCGCGCCCATGGCGAGCATGGGGCGATCGTGCGCGCGCTGACACCGGATGACGGCCTCCGGGCGGGCTATGTCCGTGGCGGCAAGTCGCGGCGGCTGCGGCCGATCCTGATGGCCGGCAACATCGTCCAGGCGGAGTTTCGCGCCCGCACCGACGAGCAGCTCGCCTTCCTTTCCGTCGAGTTGATCCACAGCCGCGCCTTCCTCTTCTCCGAGCCGCTCGCCGCCGCCGGCCTCGAATGGGCGACGGCGCTCACCGCGGCGGCTTTGCCCGAAGGCCATGGCTATCCGCGCCTCTATCAGGGCCTGGACGGCCTGCTTGCCGCGATCGAGGCGGCGCCGAGCGCGCGCGGCTGGAGCGCGGCCCTCGTCAGCTACGAATTGCTGGTGCTGGGCGAGCTTGGCTTCGGTCTTGGCGAGGAGGCGTTGCTGGCGCTGCCTCCGGTCCTGCGGGGGCGGGGCGAAACGCCGGTCTGGGCGGCGATCGGCGAGGGGCTCCGGGTGACCGGCCACTTCCTCGCCCGCGACCTGCTCATCGACCGCCAGGCCGAGATCCTCGCCGCCCGCGAGCGGCTGGTCGAGCGGCTCAAGCGGATGGGCGGTTGACCTTGACCGGCGAGCGTAAGAGTAAGCGGGCGTGAAAGAGCTCTTCCCCCACGCCGTCACCACCCGCGACATCACGGTACGCGTCTCGGTTTCCTTCCTCCCCGAGCAGTCGGAGCCGGGCAAGGGCCGCTGGTTCTGGGCCTATCACGTCCGCATCGAGAATGGCGGCCGCATGGCGGTGCAGCTGGTCAGCCGCGAATGGGTGATCAGCGACGGCCGCGGCACCCGGCACGAGGTACGCGGCGAGGGCGTGGTCGGCGAGCAGCCGGTGCTCGAGCCGGGGGCCTCGTTCGACTATGTCTCGGGGTGCCCCCTGACGACGCCGACGGGCGCGATGGAGGGCCGCTATTTCATGATCGCGGCCGACGGCGGCAGCTTCCCGATCGACATCCCGCGCTTTCCTCTGATCGCGCCGGCGGTGACCAGCTAGGCTTGGCCCGTCGTTGCGATGCGGTGCAGGCGGCGGATCAGGAAGCCGTCGATGAACACCCACCAGCCGATCAGGGACACGCCGGCAAAGGCCGGATAATATTCGCGCAGCACGAGCGCCCAGCTGGTCGCCCAGATCGAGACCATGAGGCCGGCGGTGAAGGGACGGCCCAGATAGAAGCGGTGCGCCCCGATCGCGCCCATGAACAGCCAGAGCACGTAGGTCAAAGCGAGCGATTTGTGGGGGTAGTCGATCGGCGCCGGCGGCAGCGCCTCGCCCTGCGCCGGCCGTTCCGCCCGGGCGCGCTCCCCGGCGACGAAGGCCGCGCGGCGCAGCGCCGCCTCGTCGAGGGCCGCCGGCTCCGGCGCGACGAACGCCGCGCGCCGCGACGGCGCGGCCGCCGCAATGCCTTTCCGCCCAAAGGTCCGTGCCGTCATAGTCCCGCTCCCCGACGGACGCGCAGCTTAGGTTCGGCGGGCAAAAATCCGGTTAACCGGGGCTACCAGGAAAAGGGGCAGTCCGGCGTCGCAGGAAGCGGCGCCGCCACCGGCGGACGTGGGAAATATTGCGTGCTGACCTGCACCCGCTGCGCCGCCTGCGTGCCCCACAAAAGCTCAATGAGGGCGAGCGTTTCGTCGAGCCCGGACGATATCCCGCCCCCTGTCAGCCGGTTGCGATCGAGCACGTAACGCGGATTGCCGTCCGCCACCTCTATCTTGGGAAAGCGGGCAAGGCACTGCTTGAACGCCCAGTGCGTCGTCGCCTGATAGCCGTCGAGCAGCCCGGCCGCGGCGAGCAGCATGGCGCCTTCGCAGACCGAACAGACGTAGCGGGCCTTGCCGGCGACACGCCGCAAATAATCGAGATAGGTCCGGTCGGGCCCGCTCATCAATTCGCTGAGCGCGGCCGGATCGCCACCTGGGACCCAGACTATGTCGAGCTTGGGCACATCGGCGAAGCTCTTATGCGCGTAGAAGCACAGGCCGTCGCGCGTTGTGACTGGCTTACCATCGGCCGAGATCAGGAAAACGTCGACGATCTTCTTCGGGTCGTTCATCCAGTTGAGCATTTCATAGGGGCCGGCGACATCGAGCAGGTCGACGCGCTGATAGACCGGAATTCCGATAATCACGGCGACTGTCCTCCCGCGAACTTGGGTGCGGGACTCGCTCTATCACGGCCGAATAGAAGACGAAATCGCCGCCCGCGAACATTCGCGCCGTTTTGACATTTCCCGACTCATCGCGCTGTAATGCTCCGCTTCGAGGGGGATCGATCATGGCCGAGTCGGGAGATAACGGATTTTCGAGGCGCGCGGTGCTGCAGGGCGCGGGCGTTGGGGTCGCCGCGATGATGCTGCCGCAGCTGAGCGCGGCACAACCGCCGGCGCCCCGCTGGAAGCGCTGGAACGTGACCAGCACCGAGGGCCGGGGAATGCTGGTGAGCTACCAGAGAGCGATCAGCGCGATGCTCGCGCTGCCGCCGCAGGACCCGCGCAACTGGTATCGGAACGCATTGATCCACACGGTCGACTGCCCGCACGGCAATTGGTGGTTCCTGCCCTGGCACCGCGGCTATGTCGGCTGGTTCGAGCAGACCTGCCGCGAGCTTAGCGGCAATCCCGATTTCGCCTTCCCTTATTGGGACTGGACGGTCGACAAGGCGGTGCCCGACGAGATGTACCAGGGAATGCTGGACCCGACCAATCAGGCGTTCATCGACTCGGGCGCGCTGTTCAAGGCGGCTTTCGGCCCGGTCGTGCAGGATTGGTGGAGCCGTCTCAGCAACGCTCAGATCGGGCAATTGCTGAATCGCGGCGTGCGCTTCCCGGCCGACCTCTGGTTCGACATACTGGAGGACCCGCGCGGGGTGATGTTCTTCGACCGACTGCACGCGCGCGGCCTGCCCGCCAGCGCGCCGCAGCTCGATCCAACCACGGCACTTGCCGTGAGCACGCCGACGATCCTGCAGGCGCTCGGCGCGCCCGACTTCATCACCTTCGGCAGCCCCAAAACGATGTTCCATTCCGGCCTCACCGGCTTCGGCATCCTCGAAGGCTCGCCGCACAACCTCGTCCACAATTGCGTGGGCGGCGTCTACAACAGCAACCCCGCCGACCAGCAGGGGTTCATGCAGTCGAACCTGTCGCCGGTCGACCCGCTCTTCTTCCTCCACCACAGCAATATCGACCGGCTGTGGGACGTGTGGACGCGCAAGCAGCTCGCCATGGCGGCGGTGACGCGACGGCCGCAGACCGACTTTCCCATCCTGCCGGACGGTTATTTGACGCCGGCGATTCCCAAGACCGACTGGGCGGGCTGGTCCAAAGAGCCGTTCCTGTTCTACGTCGCCAAGGACGGCACGCCGGTCGGCCCGGCCAAAGCGGGCGATTATGCGTCGATCGGGGCCCTGTCCTACAATTACCAGCCTGGGTCGGGCGAGGAGATCGTGCCGGTCACCAGTTCGGCGATGCTGCGCGCCACGCCGCGTCGCCAGGCGCGGAGCTTCATGACGGAGGTGGCCCTCCCGGCGGCCCGAAGCGGCCATGGGGGCGCGGCGACGCTGCAATCCACGCCATCCCTTCTGGCATCGGCGCAGAGCGGCGCGCGCCTCCATGCGACGGTGACTCTTTCCCTGTCGCCGGACGGCCACCGTTCGAAATTCCATTTCCTGCTCAACGCGCCGGAGGGGACGACGCTGGCGACGGGCGACCGGCACAGGATCGGAACCTTCGCCATGTTCGGCCACCACGTCGTGCCGCCCGCGACGGTCAGCTTCACCGTGCCGCTGACCGAGGCGGTGGCCGGGCTGCGCCGACAAAACCTGCTCCGGGCCAACGCGCCGGTGACGATCAGCTTGCTCGTCGAGGAGCATGAAGGCCATGCGCCCCGCCTGATGGTCGCTATGCCCGAGCGCGCGTCGGCGGCGCACATCGTGTCGGTGGTGGTCGACGCGCGCTGAAGGCGGCTAGCGCAGCAGCTGCACCGCCCGCGCCATCAGCGCGACGAAGCGGGCGTCCTCGACCGGCGCCGCCGGGTTGTTCCAGCTGCCGGTGACGACGTGCCACACGCCCGCCCGGTTGCGGACCAGCCAGGTGAGGTTGAGCACGCCGGGTTCCGAGCCGCCCTTGTAGCCCACATAGGCAAGCTCGCCGCGGACCTGCGGGACGCCCGGGTTGATCGCCAGGATGTCGCGCGCGGTATCGTCGCCGCTCACCCTCAGCCAGTCCATCGTGCGCACCAGATCGGCGGGAGAGGCGAACCATTCGACGCTCTCGATCGCCAGCGGGTTGCCGGTGAAGCGGGCGAGGTTGACGTTGGACGGGTCGAAAGCGGCGTAGGTCGAGGCCAGCATCTGCCGGCGGGCCGTCTCGTCGGCCTGCTGCCAGGCGTTGAGCGCGGCCGCAGGGCCGGTCTTGATCGCCGACATCTCCAGCGTGGAGAGCAGGGGCCGGTTGCGTGGGTCGGGCCGCACGCCGATCGTGGTCATCATCCGCTCGACATTCTCGCGGCCGGCGAGGTGGAGCAGGATGTCGGTGGCGCTGTTGTCACTCTGGGAGATCATCAGCGAGGCGAGCGTGTGGAGGGTCACCGGCGCGCCGCGCGGCCAGCCGTAGAGGGTGCCGCCGGGGATGGAGCGGCGGTCGAGGACGACGACATCGCTCCAGCGCCGCTGGCCCGTCTGGACCTGGCGGCTCAGCTCCGCCAGGATCCACAATTTGAACGCCGAGCCGATCGCCAGCGGCCGGTCCGGCTCGAGCGCGCCGACCATGACGGGCGCGCCCTCGCCGAGCCGCGCGATCGCGACGCCGACCTGACCCGGCAAAGCGCGCAGCTCCGCCGTCAGCGCCTCCTGGCTGTCGCCGCGCAAGTCCGCGCCGGTGACGAGCAGGCCGGCGATCCGGTGCGGAGCCTGCGGCTCGACCACGACGTTCATGCGCACAATCGCCCGTTCGAAATCGATATGGACGACGCCCGCCTGGGGCGACTGGACGTCGATTCGAGTCGCGCCGCGGATGGCGCCGTACTGGGCGGCGATCTGCTGCGAAATGGCCCGCACCTGCGCCTCGGGCACTTGTGCGAGGAAAGCGGGGGTGAACACCGCAGCCGGCTCGGCCTGGCCCCTCAGCAGGGCCACCACCTGATCCGCGCCGCGGCGCAGCTCCGGGCTCGGCTCCTGCGCGGTGGCGGGACAGGCCAGGGATGCGAGGCCGGCCCAGGCCAGCAGGACCAACTGCCACGTCTTCATTCCGAACCTCCCTTGGGCGAAACCCTGCGCGCGCTCCATTGTTATAGCCTCACAACATGGCCTTGGAGAGACGAATCATGCCGGTATCGAACACGGACGTCGTCGAGCGGATCGCGCGGGTCATCGCCGGCCGGGTGCTCAGCATCAACGCCGAGGGCGAAGAGGCGTCGGCGGGCGGGCGGGTCGACGCCGTCTGGCGGGACTATCGGGAAGACGCCGTGTCGATCCTGCGCACGCTGCGCGAGCCCGATCCGGCCATGGCCGAGGCCGGCGACGTCGAGGTCTGGGAACGGATGGTGGAAGCCGCGCTCGCCGAAGCGGACGCCTAGGGTCGGTACCCTTAGAGCTCGGGCCAGATCAGCCAGAGGGCGTAGGCCGCGGGGAGCGCGAGCGCGAGCCCCATCGCGATGTCGAACGCCCGGATCGGCCGCATCCGCCCGCCGCGCCCCCGCGTCCTGATGTCCTTCATGGTGATGAAAAGGATCGAGGCGCCGCACCCGATGGTGAGCGCGAGCAGCGCCGCGTAGAGATAAAGCAAAGGTCCGGGCCAGCTGCCCAGCGTCGCCGAGAGCAGCAGGGCGGACAGTCCCAGCGCGATCCCGGCGACGGTCGCGCGCTGGATCGTCCAGCCCCCCAGCGGGCCCGGCGGGGGCGGGGGAATCGGGCGGCGCCTACGCGTCAATCTCTTCCTCGTCCAATTCGGCCGCGTGGTGCTGGATGAACTGGAAGCGGTGCTCGGGATTGCGGCCCATCAGGCGCTCGACCAGGTCGCGGACGGCGAAGCGCTCCTCCGGATCCTTGGGCAGTGTGATCCTGATCATGCCCCGCGTCTTGGGGTCCATGGTGGTTTCCTTCAACTGGGCGGGGTTCATCTCGCCCAGGCCCTTGAAGCGCGACACCTCGACCTTCTTGCCCTTGAACAGAGCGGCTTCGAGCTCGGCGCGGTGAGCGTCGTCGCGCGCATAAGCGATCGTCCCGCCCGCCACGAGCCGGTAAAGCGGCGGCTGGGCGAGAAAGAGGTGGCCGTGCTTCACCAGCTCGGGCATTTCCTGGAAGAAGAAAGTCATGAGCAGAGTGGCGATATGGGCGCCGTCGACATCGGCGTCGGTCATGATGACGACCCGTTCGTAGCGCAGATCCTCGGGCACACACTGGTCGCGGACGCCGCAGCCGAGCGCCTGAACGAGGTCGGCGATCTCCTGGTTGGAGCGGATCTTGTCGGCGGTCGCGGAGGCGACGTTCAGGATCTTGCCGCGGATCGGCAGGATCGCCTGGGTCCTGCGATTGCGCGCCTGCTTGGCCGAGCCGCCGGCCGAATCGCCTTCGACGATGAAGAGTTCGGTGCCCTTGGGGTCATCGTTGGCGCAATCGGTGAGCTTGCCCGGGAGGCGCAGCTTGCGCCCCGAGGTCGCGGTCTTGCGCTTGATCTCGCGGTCGGCGCGGCGCTGGAGGCGCTCGTCCATCCGGTCGAGGACGAAGGCGAGGAGGGCGCGCCCGCGCTCCATATGGTCGGCGAGATAATGGTCGAAATGGTCGCGCACCGCGGTCTCGACCAGCCGCGCGGCGTCGGGCGAGGTCAGCCGGTCCTTGGTCTGGCTCTGGAACTGGGGGTCGCGGATGAAGACCGAAAGCATGATCTCGGCGCCCAAGGCGACGTCCTCGGCCTGGATATCCTTCGCCTTTTTCTGGCCGGCGAGCTCGCCGAAGGCGCGGATGCCGCGGGTCAGCGCCATCCTGACGCCCTGCTCGTGGGTGCCCCCGTCCGGCGTCGGGATGGTGTTGCAATAATAAGAGGCGTTGCCGTCGCCCCAGGCCGGCCAGGCCATTGCCCATTCGACCGAGCCCTGGCCGCCCGCGAAATCCTGCCTGCCGACGAAGGGCGTGCTGGTCGCGGTCTCGCGCTCGCCGATCTGCTCCCTCAAATGGTCGGCGAGCCCGCCCGGAAACTGGAACACCGCCTCGGCCGGCACCTCCTCGTTGGCGAGCTCGGAATCGCAGCGCCAGCGGATCTCGACGCCGGCGAACAGATAGGCCTTGGACCGCGCGAGGCGATAGAGCCGCGCCGGCTTGAACCGCGCCTCCGGCCCAAAAATCTGCGCGTCCGGCGTGAAGGCGATGGTGGTGCCGCGCCGGTTCTGGGTCGCGCCCAGGTCGACGAGCGGCGAGGTCGGCAGCCCGCGGGCGAAGCTCTGGCGGTAGAGCTGCTTGCCGCGCGCGACCTCGACGATCGTGTCGCTCGACAGCGCGTTGACCACCGAAACCCCGACCCCGTGCAGCCCGCCCGAGGTCGCATAGACCTTGTCCGAGAATTTGCCGCCCGAATGGAGCGTGGTCAGGATCACCTCCAGCGCGGATTTCCCCGGATATTTGGGATGCTCGTCGACCGGAATGCCGCGCCCGTTGTCGGCGACGGTAAGCCGGCCCGACGCCTCGAGCGAAACCTCGATCCGCGTCGCATGGCCCGCGACCGCCTCGTCCATGCTGTTGTCGAGCACCTCGGCGGCAAGATGGTGCAGCGCCCGCTCGTCGGTCCCGCCGACATACATGCCCGGCCGGCGGCGGACGGGCTCCAGACCCTCGAGCACCTCGATCGAGTGAGCGTCATAATCGGCGCCGGGGCGGGCGGTGGAAGCGAACAGGTCGTCGGCCATGGGCCGGGTATAGGCGCGCGGGAATCGCGGGGGCAAGGTTCTTGGCCTGTTCTATCCACAGGTGGGTGAGGTGGCCGGGGCGCCTTGACTAACTGCGAGAGGAATGGTATTACCTTTGGTATGAAAGTTGCCGTCTCGATCCCGGATCGTGTCTTTGAGGAAGCCGAGCGGCTGGCCGCGCACCTCAAGACCTCGCGCAGCAAATTGTATGCGCGGGCGCTCGCCGCTTTCGTCGGCAATCACGCGCAAGATCAGGTGACCGAGAAGATGAACGCGGCCGTCGATGCGGTCGGCGCCTCACCCGACGCGTTCGGCCGGGCCGCCGCGCGCCAGGTGTTCGAACGCGTCGAATGGTGATCGCGCAGGGCGAGATCCGCTGGGCCGATTTAGCCGACCCCATCGGCTCCTCCGCAGGCTATCGCCGCCCGGTCATGATCGTGCAGGGCGACGCGCTGAACGCGAGCCGGATCGCGACCGCTTTGTGCGTGCCGCTCACCAGCAACCTCAATTGGGCCGACGCACCCGGGAATGTGCTGCTGCCGGGGCGGGAGACCGGGCTGGACCGGGACTCGGTGGCCAACGTCTCGCTGCTGGTCGCGGTGGACAAGGGGCAACTCGACGAGCGGGTGGGGCAAGTGCCGCGACGGACGCTCGAGCGCGTGTTGGCCGGGATCGACGTGGTACTCGGCCGCTAGCCTTGCCGCCGGCGGACGGGCTCGAGGCCCTCGATCACCTGGATCGAATGGGGTCGTAATCGATCGGCGCGCGGGCAGTGGAGGCGAACAGGTCGTTGGACACGGGATGGGTATGGGGCGCCAGACTCCTCCAGGCAAGTTGTGGCACTCAGGCGGATTTCCCGCCCATTCAGTTCTCCAAATGCCAGTTGGCGAAGTTGTCTATTCCTGTTATGTTCCAATTCTTGTCCGGAGGAGAATCTATGGACATCCTAGGAGGAATCGCCGCGGCGACGAACGCGCTTAAGATTGCGGGCGCCTTAAAAGATATCGAAAAGAAATATGATGCTGCCGAGCTGAAATCGGAGCTTGCCGAGCTCCTGAGCGCTTTAGCGGATACGAAATCTGCCTTAGTCCAAGCTCGCGATGAAGTGAGGGATAGGGATGAGGAGATAGAGCGCCTCAAGTCCGCCTTCCATGATCGGGAAGAGCTCGTCGTGGGCCCAGGGGACTATAAATACCGGATCGACGACAGTGGCAAAATGGTTGGATATCCCTTCTGCCCTACGTGCGAGAGCACCGATGGGCGCGTGGTCCAACTCAAGCAAGACGGTGGGATAATTAATGCAAAGTGCCCGGTATGCGGAACGAGGTTTTCTCCTGTGACCGCCTATTTGAATGCGCATGAGCGCACTGAGGAGTGCTCAACCGCGGAAGAGATGGCCGCGCGCAATCTGGAAGAAAAGCACAGGAAAACGACCGAAGCATGGGCGCGTCTGAATCGTGGCGCCCGCCTCATTCACGGCCCACTATCCTAGCGCACTCTGGATCCGCCAAGGAGAGCCATGTCACTTGCTATGGATCGCAGCAGGCTGAACCGAGTCAACGGAGACATTGCGACCCTGCGAAAGCAAGACGCTGATCAGATGCGGAAAGAGGCTGACGCCACGAAGCGCGCCAATGCCGCCATGAGTCGCGCCGCCAAGGCCACGTCATCGTCGATGGCAGCATCCTACCTCCGAGAGGCGGAACGAGAATCCAGGAAGGCAGAAAATGCGCAGAGTCAGCGGGCTCAGATCGGGAAGAAAATCGCGGACAAATCGAGCGAGGCCGCCCGCGTTCAGACCGCAATAAGCAAAGCCGAGGAGGCCGAACATAAGAGGCGTATCGCTGACGACGCGAAGCGTCAGAGAGCGTACGATCAGCGGATCCGCGAGCTGGAGATCCAGCTCGCCGAGCGAGCAGCGACCACCGAAATCCCGACGTTGACGGGCGATGAATCAGGTGTGGTCCACGACTTCTTCATTTCCCACGCGTCTGAGGACAAAGAGGAATTCGTCGATGGGCTCGCAGCCAAGGCAACAGAGGCCGGCCTTGATGTCTGGTATGATAGGTTCACTCTGGAATGGGGTGACAGCCTAAGGCAGAAGATCGATCAAGGCTTGAGCAGCGCCTATTTCGGCGTTGTCGTCCTGTCCGCCAATTTCTTCAACAAGCCGTGGCCGCAATACGAACTAGATGGGCTCGTGCAGAAGGACATGTTGGGGACCGGCCGGCTGCTGCCCATCTGGCACAAGGTGACCGCAGACGAGGTCACTCAGCACACACCATCCCTCGCTGGTCGGCTCGCCCTGAACTCCGCGATCAATACCACGGATGAAATCGTGGCCGAGTTGGTCAAGATGCGCAACAAGTTTCGACCACGGAGCGATGATGCGCCAGCGGATATGGTCGAACCAAATCGGTAAAATCCCTTGACAGAAAGGAACAAAAGGAGTACAATACGCTCTTGCGGGACGAGGAGCGATTCGGATGGAGGACGGGATGATGGCGTCGCCGGGCAACCGGCGGCGGGTGCAGGTGCGCAAGGTGAGGGAAGGGGGATTTACCGAGGAGAAGAAGCAGGTGTTTCTGGATCACCTCGCCTCGTGCTGCAACGTCAGGCGCTCGGCGAAGGCGGCGGGGGTTTCGGTGAACACCATCAACAATCACCGGCGCAAGGATCCGGTCTTCGCCCGGCAGATGGCCGAGGCGCTCGAGACGGGCTATTTCGCGCTCGAGGCGATGACGATGGAGGAGGCCGCGGGCGGCGGGCATTATGTGCCGGGGCCGGATGCGGAAAAGGCGCCGGGGCCGCAGGGCATGAATATCGAGGTGGCGCTGCGCCTCTTGAGCATGCGCAAGGCGCCGATCGGGCGGCGGACCGGGCGCGCGGGATATGAGCCCAAGCGGGCGACCGAGAAGGAATTGAACGAGGCGATCCTCGCCAAGCTCGATGTGCTCGACCGGCGGCTGAAAAGGGGGAGAGCGAAGGGCGGACTGGTCATCGGTGAATAGCCGCGGCCGCCGTACCCCCTCACCCGAACCATCGTCGGGTGATCATCGCCCCCCGATGTTCAGGTCGTGCCGGGGGCACGACCGACCCGACGATCCCCCCACGGGAGAGGCAGCCTTGCTGCTAGGCCGGTGACGCGGGACCAGAGGGCGCTGCTCCGCACGATCCGCCGGCTGGCGTTGCGAACGCCGGCGGAGCGGCGTTCGGTGCTGAGGCGGATGCCGCTGCCGCAGAAACGGACGCTGAACGAATTCTGGCCGGCCTGGGCTCATGACGGGCAGACGCCCCCGGCGGGCGACTGGCCGACCTGGCTGATGGTGACCGGGCGCGGCTTCGGAAAGACGCGCGCGGGGGCGGAATGGGTGAGCGCTCTGGCGCGGGACCCTTCGACTTTGCTCGGGACAGGCGGGCCTTTGCGCATCGCTCTGGTCGGGGCGACGATCGAGGACGCGCTGAAGGTGATGGTGACCGGGCGGAGCGGGGTGAGGACGATCGCGCGCACCGGCGAGCGGGTGGAGCTCAACAAGAGCGAGGGTCTCGTCCGCTTTTCCTCGGGCGCGGAGGCCTATCTTTATTCGGGCGCCTGTCCGGAGAAATTGCGGGGGCCCGAGCATCATTTCGCCTGGTGCGACGAGCTCGCCAAATGGCGTTATCCGGAGGAGACGTGGGACAATCTCCAGCTTGGCCTCAGGCTCGGCGCGGCGCCCAGGACGCTGGTGACGACGACGCCCAAGGCGGTGCCGCTGCTGCGCAAGCTGGTGGCGACGAGCGCGGTGACGCGCGGGCGCACGGCCGACAATCTCAACCTGCCGGGCGCCTTCGTGGAGGGGATGGAGGCGGCTTATCGGGGGACGCGCAAGGGGCGCGAGGAGCTGGACGGCGAGCTGATCGAGGAGGCGGAAGGAGCGCTGTGGAGCCGGGCGCTGATCGAGGCGTGCCGGGTTTCGCCCGTCATTGCGAGGAGCTCAGCGACGAAGCAATCCAGCGGCTCGGAGGTCGGTACTGGATTGCTTCGCTCCGCTCGCAATGACGAAAGCGGGTTCCGGCGGATCGTGATCGGGGTGGACCCGCCGGCTTCGGCGCAAGGCGACGCCTGCGGGATCGTCGCCTGCGCTTTGGGGGCGGACGGCGTCGGCTATGTGCTCGGGGATCACAGCGCGCACGGGCTCTCGCCCGAGGGCTGGGCGGCGCGGGTTGTGGAGGCGGCGGCCACCTGGGGCGCGGACTGCGTGATCGTCGAGAAGAACCAGGGCGGCGACATGGTGAAGAGCGTGCTGAGGGCGGCGGACCCGGCGCTGCCGGTGCGCACCGTCTTCGCCCGCTTCGGCAAGGGCGACCGGGCCGAGCCGGTGGCGATGCTGTTCGAGGCGGGGCAGGCGAAGCTGGCCGGCTCGTTCCCCGCGCTCGAGGACGAATTGTGCGCGATGACGCGGGGCGGCTTCTACGCCGGGCCGGGACGGTCGCCGGACCGGGCGGATGCAATGGTCTGGGCGATGAGCGAGCTGATGCTGGGGCGCGAGGCGGCCGAGCCGCGGGTGCGGGCGCTCTAGCGGCGGCCCGCGCCCGGACCCCACCTCAATCCCTCGACCCAAGCCGTGATCCGGCTCGGAAAATGAGACTCTGGAGCCCGATCCTATGTCGCGGGCCGAGCCTATCGAGACGGTGGCGGGAAAATCACGTTGGACTGGCCCGGCGGCACCTGATCGACCACGATCATCTGCACCGGCGCGTTGGCGACGACCATCGCGTCATGCCATTGGTCGATGCTTTCCACGATGATTTGCGGGGCGTTGTAGGTGTTGACGGTTTCTGCGTCGTAATTGGTGACGCGAAGGGTGCCCGACTGGAGATAGACGTAGCGGGACCAGGGGTGCTTGTGCCGGGGGATCGTCCCGGTCGACGAAAGCGAGACCTGGGTCACCAGCAGCTCGACCGGCGCCGGCGGCACCTTCAGGGGCTGGTCGGATGCCGTCACCGTGGTGTTGGCGAGCACCTCGGGCGAGTCGGCGACCGCGCCGGACGCTTTGCTTCCGGCCGCTTCGGCGGACGCCTGGTTTCCGGCCGGGGCGGCCGCCTCCTCCGCGCATCCCGCCATCGCGACCGACGCGGCGAATGCGGCCGCGATCCCCCTCATGGACATGCCCGATCCTCCCAAGTTCGCCTGCTAAAACGAAGCTTGCGCTACTCGGGACGAAGAGTCGAATCCCCGAGCTCCGAAGTGGAGGCGAAGGTTTCGGAAATATTCGTCACGAAAGCTGCGAAGGGCAGCAATCATCCGCGGGAATGATGTGCTTCGTTCGTCCTCAGCGCACTCTGGGCCCCCCAAACGGCAAGGGCGGCGGGGGCTTGCGGTCGCGGCGGGGGAGCTGGGCCTGGTAGGCGACGCCGCAATGCTCGACGCAATAGGGAAAGCCCGGATTGGCGCTCTTCCCGCAGAAATGGAAATCGGGTTCCCCCGGATGCCCGATCGGCCATTTGCAGATGCGCTCGTTCAGATCGAGCAGGCCGGTCTTTTCGGCGACTTCGGGGCTCGGCTTGGCGGGGACGAGGCGGCGCGGCGGCGCCGGCGGGATCGGCGCCTGCTGGTCGCTCGGCCCCTGGCGGACGAAGCCGCCCGGGCCGATCGAGCGGACGATGGGCTCGGGCGCGGCAGGGGCCGCGGGCTTGTCGGCTTCTTCCCCGGCGAGCGGCTCGCCGGGCTCGGCCTCATCGCCCTCGTCGAACGGCGGCGACGGGGCCTCGGCCATCGGCTTGGGCTCGGGCGGCGCGGCGGCCTCGACCTTCCCTTTGGCTTTGGCCTTGGCCTTGGGCGCCGGCTCGTTGGGCTTCACCGGCGAGGGGCGCGACTGCAGGCCGAGCCGGTGCGCCTTGCCGATCACCGCGTTGCGCGAGACGCCGCCAAGCTCGTCGGCGATGTGACTGGCGGTCCTGCCCTGGCTCCACAGCTCCTTCAGGCGGTCGATTCGTTCGTCGGTCCAGGACAGGGGCATTTTGGGCTTTCCTCAGTATCACGGCTTGCGAGCCCCGGCGTCAGCGACTAGCGACGGCGCCTGTGAGCGACCAGCCTTCGAATTGGGTTCGGACCGCCCCTGGCGTGCCCGTCATCCGGAACGTCAATTGGGGCGGCCTTTATACCCTCTATGTGAAGGAGGTGAGGCGTTTCTTCAAGGTCCAGCTGCAGACGATCTGGGCGCCGGCCGTCACCACCTTGCTGTTCCTGGTCATCTTCACCGTCGCTCTGGGCCGATCGGGCCGGACCGTGATGGGCGTTCCCTTCGCCGATTTCCTCGCGCCGGGGCTCATCGTCATGGGCATGATCCAGAACGCCTTCGCCAATAGCTCCTTCTCGCTCCTGATCGGCAAGATCCAGGGGACCATCGTCGACTATCTGATGCCCCCTTTGTCGATCGCCGAGCTGATCGCGGGGCTGCTCGGCGCCTCGGTCACGCGCGCGTTGCTGGTCGGCGTCGCGGTCTGGCTGGCGATGCTGGCCTGGCCGGGCGTCGAGGTCGTGCCGCGCCACATCTGGGCGGTCCTGTGGTTTGGGCTGATGGGGAGCGTGATGCTGGGCCTGCTCGGCCTCATCACCTCGGTCTGGGCGGAGAAATTCGATCACGCCGCGGCGGTCAGCAATTTCGTGGTGGCGCCGCTGTCGCTCCTGTCGGGCACCTTCTATTCGGTCGATTCGCTCTCGCCTTTGTTCCGAGCGATCAGCCACGCCAACCCCTTTTTCTACATCATCTCGGGCTTTCGCTACGGCTTCCTGGGGCAAGCCGATTCGCCGGTGATGTTCGGCGCTTTCCTGCTCCTCGGGATCAATGTCGCGCTCGGCGCATTGTGCTTCGGGCTCCTGAAGAGCGGCTGGAAGCTGAAGGCCTGAGAATTCTCCACCTCTGCTCTATGAAATTTACCCAGGCTGCGGCGCTCCACCCTCGATTGCCTCGCCCGCGCCACTCTCTCCATCCCCAGCCCGGCCTCCGGCTACGCCGTCGCCGCCGCGCGCCTTCAGGAGGCGCTGGACTTGCCGGGTCCAGTCCTTGCCCAACACGCGGACGAACAGCGCCTGCTGTTCCTCCAGCGACAATTGGCGCGGAGCCGCGAGGCCGGCGATGTTGTCGGGCGAATTGCTGAACAGCGGCGGGATGACAACATCGTGCCGTGCGCCGGCCGCGATCATCTCCACCAGCAACGGCACGTCGGCGCCGGGCCGCGGCTTGGCGAGGGCGGCTTCGGAAAAATATCCGATGACCCCGGCCCCCGACAGCAGGCCGTCGAGCGTGGCGAGGTCGACGTCCATCCGGCGCTGATAGCCCTGGCTGATGTCGCCAAACACCGTGTGATCGCCGTCTGGCGTGCTGTAGTCGTGGACCGTCAGGGCGACCCCCTCGATGATGGTGTCGCGGTCGCCGTCGGTGACATAGATCGTGATCATCGTCGTTCCCCTCAATGAACCTGGCGCGCGATGATCCGCGTGCCGAAATGAACCCGCTCCGCCGCCTGGAGCTGCGCCGCGGTGGCGTTCATGTCCCAATAGATGTGGTATTTCAGCGCATAGACTATCGTATCGCCGGGATTGAGATCGACGATCAGGTCGTTTTCGGTATAGCCGTTGGCCGATTTGTAGGGGTCGTAGCCAGCGTTGGTGGCACCGAGATGGCCTGAGATGAACGGCCCCATCGTCGAATCGGCGATCGAAAGCTCGGTCAGCCAGGGAAGCTGGTTCATAAAGTCCGCCACGGCCCAGGTGTCGTTCAGCCGCGGGTCGGTCTTCCTTCCGAGCCGGGTCTGCATGTTGGCGTTGAGGACCGGCACGCCGCCAAATGCTCCCCCCGCCAGTTCTTTCGCGCGATTCAGGCGGTTGAGGGCCCGAATCTCGTATCGGCGGCGACACGGGCCGGGATTGGTCAAGGTGATCTCGGGCGCCTTGGGCACGTTGCCCGCCAGGTCTTTCACAATGCCATTGTCCAGTTGCAGATGATGCGACACGGAATCGGCATCGGTCCCGACGAAGATCCTCATGCACTGGGCGAACGAGCCGTTCATCACGCTCGATTGGATCGGCGGCGGCTCCCTGTCGCCGTAGACCAGCCCCCCGCTGGGATCCAGCGCCAGCTCGGGCGCGTCATGCCGGATGCAGACGCGCGGCAGGCATCGCGCCCCGGCGCTGAGCAGCGCGCCGATGCTTGCTTTCTTCACCACCGGCGCCGCCGCCGTCGACCCGTCATCGCAGTGGCAAGGATTCTCTGTGCCGTCGGGATTGACCGCGCCCACGGGGTTCGCCGCGCGGGGGCATTCCTGGACCAGGACGTGATAGTCGCAGTTGAGCTCCGCCGTTTCCATCGCGCAGATGTCGGGCTCGCTGCCGCACAGCTGCCAGGCGACGCTGCAATCGCAGCCACACTCGGCACGAACCACCTCGGGCAAATGCTCGGCCGGCAGGTCGCACCCCGTCAGCCGCTTGTAGAAGACCGGGCAGCCCCCCTCAGCCGCGACCAGCACGAACGGATCCTCGCCGCAATAGCGCTTGAGCGCATCGATTCCGCCCACCACCTTGATCCCATCGCGGAGGCGGCGAACGTCGTCGATCTCGCGGACACGGTTATTCTTCCGATCGGTGATCACCGCCCTATAGGCGATAGCATCGTCAAGATAGATTGCGGGCAAAACGCCGGACGAATCCGCCTGGACCGGTTGCCGCAAAGATACGCTGAGACCGGAATCGCCAAATACGGGCGCGTATTCGCCGGTCTTTTTGTCGTAGAAGTGGACCTGCCCGTTCGCCACGACCTTGCCGTCAAGCCCCAAAATCGTCTGATCGGTACTCAATTTGAAAATATCGGACATTGCGCCACCTTCCCGAGTCGTGAACACCGATACTTAAGTTGACGCAATAATCCCCGACAAGCAATAACCTTGGTGTATTTGGATGCTGCTGTAACGATTCGGCTCGACCACGAGCCTTTTAAATCTCCTCCAGGGGCTCGCGCTTGCGGGTACGGCGGAAGAAGCCACGCATTCATTCCTGAAGGAACCCGTTAAAGCGCCGGAGCAGTCTGAGGTCCTCCGGTTTCAGCGCTTCCTCAAACGCTCTTCGGTCTGTTCTGCGAGCGGGTGGAGCGAGCGGCAGCACGCACCGCCACATTCAGCGCCACCGCCTCGCGATCGTTCATCCCAGTAACAGCTTTGCCGCGTTAGCCAGGGCGGTGAAGCCGTCCGTCAGGGAGATGCACCGATGCGCCCGCGACATTTCGTCCCGCTCCTCGCCCTCCTTGCCGCGACCCCGGCCGAGGCGCAATTGCCAATTTCCGGGGTCGGCGAGGCCGGCGGCTCGGACATGGCGCAGATCAGGCGCTGGCTCGGCCGCGCGGACGACCGGCCCGATCGCATTCACGACCGTCATCGAAGCGCGGAACTGGCCGGGCAGATCGGCCAGCTCCGCCGCCGAATCGACGATCTGCGCGACAGCGGCCAGATCAGCCGCGCCGAGGCGCGGGCAATGCGCCGCGAGACGGCGCGCGCCGCCCTCTTCTATTCCGTCTATCGCGGCGACGGCATTTCCGATTCCGAAGCGGCGGAACTGCAGAACCGGATCTTCGTTGCCCACAGCCTGGTGCGCCCGTCGCGGCCGCCCGGACGCTGACCGGCCATTTCGTTCATACAAACTGCTACAATTATGAACGGAATCTGTCGAACCCGTTCAGCGCCGTCTCAGCGGCCCGGCCTTAAAAGGGGCGTCGCAATGCAGCGAAGGAGTATATGACATGCGTAAGTTCCTGATTTCCATCGCCCTGGTGTCGACCGCGGTTACCGCGTTCCCCGCCATGGCCCAGAATTACGGCCAGGACCGCCGTGACGACCGCCGCGACGACAATCGCGGCAATTGGAACCGCCACGGCCCGAGCCGCCAGGCGATCAACGAGCTCCTCAGGGATCTCAACCGCGCCGAGAGCCAGATCCAGCGTTCGGTGCAGCGCCGCATCATCTCGCCCCGCGAGGCGGTGAGCCTGCGCCGCGAGGCGAACCAGATCCGCGCCCGTCTGAACTACGCCCTGCGCGGCGGGCTCAGCGGCCGCGAGTTCGGCGAGCTTCGGGTCCGCGTCAACCGGCTCGAGCAGCGCATCCGGATGGAGCGCCGCGACCGCGACCGCCGCCCCGGCTAAAGCGTGAAATCGGGGGCGCCGCGAATTGACGCGGCGCCCCCCTCTTCCCTATAGCGGGGAGTGGAAGGCGGCCTGAAAGGGTCGCCTTTTCCGCATTGCCACCACCGTCCGAGGACCCGTCATGGCCATCACGCCGCTCATGCCCGTTTACCCGCGCTCGCCGGTGCGGCCGGTGCGCGGGGAGGGCGTCTATCTCTATGGCGAGGGGGGCGAGAAATATCTCGATTTCGCCAGCGGCATCGCGGTCAACCTTCTGGGCCACGGCCATCCCGTGCTCACCAAGGCGATCCAGGACCAGGCGGCGACCCTGATCCACGTCTCCAACCTCTACGGCAGCCCGCAGGGCGAAGCGCTGGCCCAAAGGCTGGTCGACCTCACCTTCGCCGACACCGTCTTCTTCACCAATTCGGGCGTTGAGGCGGTCGAATGCGCGATCAAGACTGCGCGCCGCTACCACCATCACCACGGCCGCCCGGAGAAGCATGAGCTGATCACCTTCTCCAACGCCTTTCACGGCCGCACGCTCGCCGCGATCAGCGCCACCAACCAGCCCAAGATGCGGGACGGCTTCGCGCCCCTGCTCCCGGGCTTCACCGTCGTCGAGTTCGACGACCTCGAGGCGGTGAAGGCGGCGATGAACGAGCACACCGCCGGCTTCCTGCTGGAGCCGATCCAGGGCGAGGGCGGCATCCGCCCGGCCAGCGAGGCATTCATCAAGGGCCTGCGCCGGCTCGCCGACGAGAACGACCTGATGCTCGTCCATGACGAGGTCCAGTGCGGCGTCGCCCGCACCGGCAAGCTCTACGCCTATGAGCATTACGGGATCGAGCCCGACATCCTCGCCACCGCCAAGGGGATCGGCGGCGGCTTCCCGATGGGCGCCTGCCTCGCGACCGAGAAAGCGGCGGCGGGGATGGTGATCGGCACGCACGGATCCACTTATGGCGGCAACCCGCTCGCCATGGCCGCCGGCCAGGCGGTGCTCGACGTCGTCGCCAATGACGAATTTCTCGACCGCGTCACCCGCATGGGCGAGCGGCTCCGGGGCGCGCTCGAGCAGATGATCCCCAATCACGACCATCTGTTCGAAAGCGTGCGCGGGCTCGGCCTGATGCTCGGCGTCAAGATGAAGACCGACAGCCGCGCCTTCGTCGCTTACCTGCGCGAGCAGGGCCTCCTGACCGTGGCGGCCGGGGACAATGTGATGCGCGTTCTGCCGCCGCTGATCGTCGAGGAGGCGCATATCGCCGAGTTCGTCGAGAAGCTCTCGGAAGCCGCGCGCCGCTACGAGGTGCCGCAGGCCGCGTGAGCGATATGGTCGCGCGAAGGCGCCGGTTCGGCCGGCCGCTCGCCTAGGGCAGGAGCTGCTCGTTCCCCCGGCGCAACGGTGAGTCGTTCAAATTAAAGGTTTTTCGACGGACCCGATGCCGAAGGCGGGCGTTCTCCACGCACATCTTGTGAAAGGATTACCGATGAAGAAGCTCGTATTCGTCGCGGCAGCTGCCGCTCTCTCGTTTCCCGCCCTGGCCCAGACGGGTGGCACGGTGCTGACGAACCCCGAGTTCGGCAACGGCTTCGCCAACCGGGGTCAGTGCCAGTCCACCCTCGCGCATGTCCGGAACGAGCAGCGCAAGAATCCTGCCACCCGCGGCGCGGGCTATCGCGAATTGTCGGGATCCGACTTTCAGGCCGCAAGCCTCAGGACGACCCGCTGCGAAGAACGAAACGGCCGCTACGTGGTGGTCTTCTACCCCAACGGCTTCTAAGCTCACACGACTCTAGCGTGTCGAGGGCCGCCCTTCGGGGCGGCCCTTTGACCTGCGGGCCTTGACCGGAGCCGTCGGATCGCCAAATCCGCGCCATGGCTTCAGACCCTGAAACCGGGCCGGCCGCGGCCCTCGATGCGGCGATCGGCTTCGCGCTTCCGGCGCGCCATGCGCGCGGACGCCTCGTGCGGCTCGGGCCGGTGCTCGACGAGATCCTTTCCGCGCACGATTATCCGCCCCCCGTCGCCGGCATCCTCGCCGAAGCCCTGGTGCTCACCGCTTTGCTCGGCGCGACGCTCAAGGATGCGGGCGGGCAGCTGACGCTTCAGGCGCAGACGGAAAGCGGCGGCATCGACCTGCTCGTCGCCGATTATCGCGACGGCGAGCTGCGCGGCTATGTCCGCTTCGACATGGACAGGCTCGCCGAGCAGCCGAGCCGGCCCTCGCTCTTCGCCTTGTTCGGAAAGGGCTATCTCGCCATCACCTTCGATCAGGCGCTGTCGGGCGAGCGCTATCAGGGGATCGTGCCGTTGGAAGGCGGCAGCCTCGCCGAGGCGGCCGAGCATTTCTTCGTCCAGTCCGAGCAGATCCCGAGCCTGGTGCGGCTCGCGCAGGACGACAGCGGCCATGTCGCGGGCGGCATTTTGCTCCAGCACCTTCCCGAGGGCGAGGAGGGGCGCGAGCGCCTGCATACCCGTCTCGACCGCCCCGAATGGGACCATGTCCGCCTCCTCGCCGAGACGATCCGGGCAGGCGAGCTCACCGATCCGGCGCTGCCGCTCGACGCGCTTTTGTGGCGGCTTTTCCACGACGAGGAGGAGGTTCGCCTGCTCGCCTCGATCCCGCTGAGCCGCGGCTGCCGCTGCAATTACGAGCATGTCCGCGGCGTGCTCGCCCGATTCGGCCCGGAGGAGCGGGCCGAAATGGTCGACGGCGACGGCGTCATCAGCGTGGACTGTGAATTTTGCTCGCGGATTTTTCCGGTCAAGCTCAGCGACTTGGGCGGCTGACACAGCATCGTCGTTGCGGCGCCGCAATGTTGCTATAATATTCGGCGAGGGGCGGAGGTGGCGGCACCCATTCGGGCCGTCTTCGGGAGTGGATTCGTTGACGCCTATTGGAATGGCCGCGCGGGCCGCGGCCCTGATCGGTTCGAGCCTTTTCCTCGCCTGGCCCGGCGCGTCCCAGGAGGGCGCCGGCGCGGCGCCAATCCTGTCGCGGCTCGAAGCCGGGCAATGGGAGCTGCGCGGCGCTGCCGGAGCGCGCTTCGCCTCGCTCTGCCTCGGCAATCCGATCCTCCTCACTCAGCCGCGCCACGGCTTCACCGCGTGCACGCGCGACGTCGTCGCCGCCGACCAAAGCAGCATGACGGTCAATTATTCCTGCGCGGGCGCCGGGCGGGGGCGGACGACGATCCGAATCGAAACGCCGCGCCTCGTCCAGATCGAAAGCCAGGGGCTCGACCGAGGCATCCCATTCTCCCTGCGCGCCGAGGCCCGCCGCGTCGGGCCGTGCGCGTAGCGGGGCGCTCGGGGATCCTCCCGATCGCGGTCAATGGGTTCCGGCCTTCGGGGTGGCCCTTCGCCGGCATGACTCCAGGAAGAAAACAGCGTTAACGGCCTGTTTACCAACACTGCAGTATCAGGGCGCTGTGCCGCGAGCGGCACGCTTTCCTCCCTAGCAGGCTTCGACGCCTGAACTGGGCCGCCCCTCGGGGCGGCCCGTTCTTTTTTGTGAGGTCAGCCCGCGGGAAATCGATCCGGCAAAGCCCGACGACCCCAGGTGCTAGCTCGAACCCTCGGGCCGCCAAGGTCCGATCGTCGCGTTTTCGAGCCGCATGTCGCCGTTGAAGTCGCGGACCCAGATTTGCTCGACTTGTGCGGTCTCACTGCGCACCGTGCCTCCGGGCAGGTCGACCGATCTGCTCAGTTGTCCGGTTAGGCTCGCGCGGTCGGCGTTCTGGGCATTCACCGAATGAAAATAGAAATTGGTCGTCTCTTCGCCCAATTGGGCGATCCAGAATGGGGCGGCGTTGACGCCCTGGCCTTGATATCGTGCGCCGTTCCAGTCGATTCTCGTCTCGTGCGCGAACAGGCCGGCGATGCGCGGCCTCGCCTCCGCGCCCCGCACGTGGCGGAACGGACCGGCCAGGTTCAGCACTTCCGCGGCGGCGAGCCGGTCGCCGTGCAATATCCGGCACGCGGCCAGCATCGTCGCCGGGTTTCGATGCTGTGCGGGATCGAGCGCAGCGCAATGCGGGATCAGCGAGAGTGCGATGCGCTGCAGCTCCAGCGCATAGGCGCTGCCGGGGCCATCCTCGCAGGCGTCCTCGGTCTTGCGGCGAAGCTCCGAGGGCAGGCGGCCCCGGCTCCGGCCGACCGCCTCGATCGTGTAGACCCAGCTGTGCAGGCAGATGCCGATCGTGCTGGGGTCGGTGCCGGGCCGGGGCGTGAAGGTCCGGTCGAAGTTCGCGGACCGCTGAACGACCTCATTCCAGATGGCTTGGGAAACGGGCATCTGAAAAGGCTGCGGTCTAGGCTCGCCGTCCCTTGGCGGATGGTGCACCCAGAGTGTCGGATCGCGTCCCGGCGTCCGTACGAAGGCGATCAGAATCAGGTCGCGGCCATAGCCGTCGACATAGAATATGCGGAGGACTTGATCTCCCGCCGCCCGATGCTCCTCGATCGACCCTACCCCAAACAGCGTCCGTACTCGCCGTTGCTGCTCCTCGGCGCAGCGATTGACGCCCGTGTCGTCGCGGCAATTCCTATTCTCCGTGCCCTGGGGCGTGGCCGCACCGGCGACGAAGAACAGACCAGTCGAGCCCAGGAAGGCCAGTCTGAAAATCAACCACATGAGGACCCATCGCTCTGCATGACTGGCGGAAGTTCCTGCGGGAAGAGAGTCTTGTCTGCTCGTGATAGGCTCTCATAGCTCTCCCCGAGAATCAATCGCATCGCATTCGACTTGTCGCCGGTCTCGGAATGAGGGTCAGGCAGTTGGCCCGTAAGTGCTGCAAAGCGTACACGAGCGCTCGTCAATGACTTAGCGATCAGCGGCCGGAACGAACGCCGGAGTTTTCATTCTCTCCCGCCATTGTGAGGGGGGAACAAAGTTCCCCGACCATAGCCCACGCCTGTTCTCTCGAGCCTCTGCTTCGGCAGCTGAATAATCAATGGAGCCTGTGACCGCGACAGCGTGGCCTTGACGAACGACCAACTCGGCGAGGTCACGGCCATCTAGAGTGCATTGCGCCCGCACTGTGCCCGGCCGCACTTCACCGAATGATCGGCACTCCAAATCCCGGCCCTCGACGAGTCGGTGCAGAAACTGCCAGGAATTATACCCGCAGCGGTAAAATGTTTGGGCGTTGTCTCTGCATCCCTGCAGCAAATCGGGTGCGTCGATTCCGGCAAGCTCATATCTATTTACACCCGCCTCAAAAACGCTGCCCGATACGACACGGAGATTGGTGACAATTTCCTCGTGCGCCAGCGCTGGCGCCGCCGCTGCCAGGGTGATGACGATCCAAAGGCGCGATAGATGTGCCACTATCCGCTTCGCTTCACAGACATGCTTCTTCGAATCATCCACATTGGGCTTGTACCTGAATCGGTGTCTCGTTTCCCGCGATTCGCGTCTGCGCGTCTGCTATTCCCTTCTGCACGTGAGGGATGTCTTGCGGGTCGTCTCCCTCCCAAAACGGCCCAGATTCCGAATACCACGCAGCCGCCGCGTAAATTTCTTCTGGGGAAAGACCTCCATAAGTGCATAGCATCCCAAAGAAGTAGTTTCCGAAGGGTTCAAATAGGCTGCCGTCGACAAATGAGCCCCTCGCATCGCTAAAGTATCTCCAGTTCACGCCCACGGAGCCATCCGGTCCATCCGTCGGTGAACCCCAGTCTTTGAAGTCGACGAAGTGTGGATGATCGGGATTAGTGTACATGTCGATTATCTCAGCCATCACCGCGAAGCGATTTGCGGGATTGTTGTTAGAAAGGCCCACGATGTGGCCAAGTGCCGCGTTCAAATAGGCCGACGTCACGCCCTCCGGCGCATAGTATTTTCCCACCCCATCCGGGGCGTCCTTGTTGGTGATCTCGTTAGAAGTCGCGCAACTGGGTTTCTCGCCTGGCTGAAGCGTTGGCCCGCCCTCGCCAAGGCCTCCAGCTTCGTGGCTGCTGTCGCCATAGCTGCCGCCGCCGTAACCGCTGCCCGTCCATCCGCCATCGTCGTCACCTTCGTCGACTCTCGGGCCGACAACGACAATGGTGGGGCTATCGTCCTCTTCCTCGCCGAGGGCGGCAGATAGGGCGTAGTCTTTAATTCCTCCGCCAGAGAGGTCGAGGACGCCTCCGCCATCCGCCATCAGCGCCCAGGCGTGCCGGCTCGTGCCCGCTCCGAGCGCCGGCAGCTCGAGCGCGCGCAGGTTGGAACCGCCGGCGCGGTCGATCCACAAATCGAGGAGGGTCGCCTCGGCGCGGGCCGAGGCACGCTCGGCCCGGACAAGCTCGCGCAGGGCGGCGTCGAGCGTGACGGCGTTTGGCTCGTCGGGCACTGCCATCGTCGGCGAGAAGCCCATCGTTTCGATCAGCGGCGCAACGTCGAAGCCCTCGAATGTCATTTCAATCCCCCTTCATGCTTGTTCCCGCCTAGCTCACGGCAAGTGAATCTCCCAGGCCGAATCGCCGGAAATCGATGTATTGCCTAGATCAAATCATCGGCCTGATTCGGATTGCGAGTCAATGAGGATTCGACCGAGGATATGACTTCTTCGAGATCATTTCGGCGATAGAAAGATGGCGTTCCCTGTGAGGATATATTCCAAGGCGTATCTTTAGGTGAACTGGAGCCAGCACAAGAGTGGCCACCTTCACCGACCTGCACGCGGCCCCCGTTCACTTTCCGCTCGGGCTCGCTATATCCGCCGCCATGAGCGCTCCCGCCGCAGTCGTGCTTCTCTCCGGGGGCCTGGATTCGATGGTCGCCGCGGGGCTGGCACGCGAGGCGGGCTTCCGGCTGCTCGCGCTCACCGTGGATTACAACCAGCGCCACCGGGTCGAGCTGCAGGCCGCGGCCTCGATCGCCAGGCACCTCGGCGCCGAGCGGCACATCGTCCTGCCGCTCGACCTCAGCCGCTTCGGCGGCTCGGCGCTCACCGATGAGATCGCGGTACCCAAGGCGGGCCTCGGCAACGACATCCCGGTGACCTACGTCCCCGCGCGCAACACGATCTTCCTGTCGCTCGCTCTGGGCTGGGCGGAGGCGGCAGGCGCGCGCGACCTCTTCATCGGCGTCAACGCGCTCGATTATTCGGGCTATCCCGATTGCCGGCCGGAATTCGTCGGCGCGTTCGAGGCGATGGCCAGCCTCGCCACCAAGGCCGGGGTCGAGGGCGAAGGCTTCACCGTGCACACCCCGCTCATCGCCATGACCAAGGCCGATATCGTCCGCGAGGCGGCTCGGCTCGGGCTCGACGCGGCGATGAGCTGGTCCTGCTACGATCCGGCCGCCGACCTCAAGCATTGCGGCCTCTGCGACAGCTGCCGGCTGCGCGCCAAAGGCTTCGACGAGGCGGGGCTTCCCGATCCCACCGTTTATGCGGAGGCCTCTGGCCCTGCGGGGCTTGGGCCGTGAGCTACGCGGTCAAGGAGATCTTTCTCACCCTCCAGGGCGAGGGGATGCAGGCCGGCCGCCGCGCCGTCTTCCTGCGCTTTGCCGGCTGCAATCTGTGGACCGGGCGGGAGGAGGATCGCGCGGACGCCCAGTGCCGCTTCTGCGACACCGACTTCGTCGGCCTGGATGGAGAGAATGGTGGCCGCTACGACGCCGAGGCGCTGGCGGAGAGGGTGGCCGCGCTCTGGAAGGAGGGCGAGCGGCCGCTGGTGGTGATCACCGGCGGCGAGCCCCTGCTCCAGCTCGACGGGGCGCTGATCGCCGCGCTCCACGGCCGCGGCTTCGAGATCGCGGTCGAGACCAACGGCACGCTCCCAGCGCCCGCCGGGATCGACTGGATCTGCGTCAGCCCCAAGGCTGGAACCGAGGTGGTGCAGCGCACAGGCGACGAATTGAAGCTGGTCTGGCCGCAGCCGGGGATCGACCCGCAAGCTCTGCTCGCCTGGGACTTCCGCCATTTCCTGATCCAGCCGATGGACTGCGCCGAAGCGGAGGCGGCCCGGGACGCGGCGATCGGCTATGTGCTCGCCCATCCGCGCTGGCGGCTCAGCCTGCAGACCCACAAGGTGCTTGGGCTGCCCTAGGGCGACCAGCGAACTGCCTAGCGGCCGCTCTCGCATTCGCGGCGCTCGCGGCGCGGCAGGGCAGAACAATCGCGCGGGGCGATCGAGATCGGCGACAGCTGGATCGGCGTGCGCGGGAAGGCATAGGGATCGTGCGCCGGCACCAGGCTGTTGCGCAATTCGCGCATCCGCGCCGTCGCGACCTGGCCCAGCTGGCCCTTCGGCGCCGCCAGCGCCTCGCGCGAGATCCGCCCCGCCGTCTGGCAGAAGGCATATTGCGCCTGGAGGGTCGAGAAATTGTTGTAGGTCTGGGTCGAATATTGATCGAACTGGCGCGGCCCGTTGCGGCCGCCGACCCGGCGGAAATAGCCTTCGAGCGTCGTATAGGCGGCGGCCAGCTCGCGCGCATGGTGGCTCAGGATGGAATTGTAGAGGTCGACCGTCCGCAGATAGGGCGAGAACTGGCATTGCAGCGCGGCGACGTTGAGGCCCGAGCGCAGGTTCCAGATCAGATGCGCGCGATATTCGGGCGCGGTCGCGCGCGGCAGCGGCAGGCCGACCAGCGGATCGCTCCCGTCGATCGGGCCGCTTCCGAAGGCGGGATCGCTCAGCAGCAGCTGCGCCGGCGCGGCGGCGGGCGCGGGCAGCCCCAGCGCGGCCGCCGCGGCCGCGGCGGCTCCGAAGACGATCCTGCTCGCTTTACTCATCTCAACCCTTCCGCGTGACGCGTCCCGCCGGCCTTAGCGGCGACGCGGACCGCGCCCTAGCCGCTGCGGGCACGCCTGTCGCGCCGGCGGCACGGTTCGTCCGTGCCGCTCGAAATTACATGCCGACCGTGTTGGATTCGACGTTGTTGCCGCCGGTATCGCCGCCTTCGGTCTCGCCCTCGGCTTCGTCGGCCTCGTTGCCGGCCGGCGCGGTCTCCGCGGCGTTGCCGGCCGCTTCCATCGCGCTCGCGTCGTTGGCGGGCTCCTCGAGGGTCATGTTGGCGTCGAGCTCGTTCGCCGCCATATTGTTGGCGGCGGGCTCGGCGGAGCAGGCCGCGAGCGCAAGCGCCGCGCCGGCGGCGATCGCAGCTTTGGCCGTGAAGGTCAGGTCGCGCATTGGGAATTCCTTTTCGCTGGTTGCCTCGGGCTTATCCCTTGGAACCCGCGGGCGCGCAAGCGGCTGCGGCGGGCGCGGGCGCGCAAGGGGCAAAAAAGAAGGCCGCCGGTCGCCCGGCGGCCTTCCCCCGTCGAATCGCGCAGGGTTACTGCGCGTTCGTATCGGTCGTCGTGTTGGTTTCGGTGGTCGTCGTCGTGGTCGTGGTGTTGGTGTCGGTGGACACGTTCGCGTCCATGGTCATGTTTGTGTCCATGCCCATATCGGTCGCATTGGCGTCCATCATGGTGTCGTTGCCCATGTCGGTCGCCGCGGTGTTGTTCGCGGCCGTGTCGGCCCCGCCGCAGGCCGCGACCATGAGAGCCGCGCCGGCGATCATCGAAGCAGTGAGAATCTTACGCATTAAAAGGTCTCCCTAGATTGATGATTTGGTCGGGTAGGCCCCTTTTTCGCCAAATCAGTGTTGCACTCTATACGGATTGGAAACGGGCCTCAAGCCTCGCCTATTCCCCCCTCGAGCGAGAATAGAAACTCACCGAGTCTCAGCCTCAGTGCCAGATCGAAACGCGGCCCTACGTCACGCACCCCCATTTCGTCGAGGCTGGTCACCGGAGAATCGGCAATACCGCAGGGCACGATCCCTGAAAAGTGAGAAAGTTTCGGGGCCAGATTGACCGAGAATCCGTGCATCGTGACCCAGCGGCGGACCCTGAGGCCGAGCGCGCCGACCTTGGCTTCGACGCCGTCCTTCTCGACCCAGATGCCGATTCGGCCGGGCGAGCGGCGCGCGGCGACGCCGAGGTCGCCGAGCGTCCCGATCAGCCAGTCCTCGAGGGCTCGGACGAAGCGGCGCACGTCGCGGCCGCGCCGTTCGAGGTCGATCAGCACATAGCCGACGCGCTGGCCGGGGCCGTGATAGGTGTAGCGGCCGCCCCGGCCGGCGGCGTAGACCGGAAAGCCCTGGGCGTTGGTGAGCTCCGCCGGATCGGCGCTGGTCCCGGCGGTGTAGAGCGGCGGATGCTCGAGCAGCCAGACGAGCTCGCTTGCCGTTCCGCCGCGAATCGCCGCGGCGCGCGCCTCCATCGCCGCCAACGCCTCGGGATAGGGCGTCAGGCCCGGCGACATCCGCCATTCGATCTCATCATCGCTCATCCCCGCTTTCCTCTTCGAGTGCGCGGGCCGGCGCAAGCCTCGCTTGTAAGAAGGGGACCGGCAACGCTATGGCTGGCGCTCCAAAGTGCGGGGCTCAAATGACATTCTCCTATAGCCAGGTCTGGGACGATACGCTGCGGCTGCTGCGCGAAAATGCCCGGCTGCTGGCCGCGATCGCCGGCGTCTTCCTGTTCCTCCCCGCGCTGCTGGTGGCGCAGCTGCTGCCGGTGCCCGAAACCGGCGACCCGAACCGCGCCTTCCAGGCGCTGGTCGAATATTATTCGCAGGCCTGGCCCTGGCTGTTCCTGCAAATGCTGGTCAACCTCGTCGGATCGGCGGCGATGCTTCGGCTCGTCCTGGTGCGCGGCACGAGCGTGAGCGCGGCGCTCGCCTTCGGGCTGATGCTGCTGCCCTTCTACCTGCTTCTGTCTGTGCTCGTCGGCCTCATGGTGCTCGCCGGCCTGATCCTGCTGATCGTGCCCGGTCTCTATCTGGTCGGCAGGCTCGTTCCGGCGGCGCCGGCGATGGTGGCGGAAAACCGCCGCGATCCGATTGCCGCGATCAGGCGGTCCTTCGAGATCACCAGCGGGCGCGGCTGGGCCGTGTTCGGCCTCATCTTCCTGGTCGGCCTCGTCGGCGCGATCGTGACCGGTGTCGGCGCGATGCTGTTCGGCATCGCCTTCATGCTCGCGGCCGGGCAGGAGCTGGGCCGGCTGCTGACGGCGATCGTGGCGTCGGCGCTGAATGCCGCCTTCGCCACCCTGTTCGTCACGCTCTACGCCGCCATCTACCGGGCGCTCACCTCCGGCCAATCAGTCGCGGCGACCTTCGACTAGGGGGATTTGCGGCGCCGCATCGCGCGGCAGCAGGCCGGCGAGCCGCGGATCGGGAAAGCTCTCGAAGGCGCGCGCATAAGCGGTGAAGCCGGCGCGAAGGTAAGCGGGCAAAGCGGCCGGATGATCGAGCGTGCAGGTGTGGACCGCGACCCGCTCGACCCCCGGCGCCCAGGCCAGAGCCAGCGTCCTCGCGAACAGCCAGCGGCCGTGGCCCATGCCGGCCAGCGCGGGGACGAGGCCGAGAAACCGGATCCGGGCGAGGCCCGGCGCGCGGAAATCGAGCTCCAGGATGCCGGCGTCCGCGCCGTCCGCCGCCACGACCGAATGGACCTCGCCGACCTCAGCGAGCAGGGCCCGGTCGCTCATCGCGAGCCGCGAGAACCACAGCCAATGGGCTCCGACGCGCGCGAACAGGTCCCGGTAGCGCGCCGGATCGGCGGCGTCCCACCGTTCGAGCCGCAGCGGCGAATCGGGGACCGGCGCGGGCGCCGGCGGCCCGGTCATCTCGAGATAGGTCACCACCGCTCCGACATGGCCGGCGGGCATTTCAGTGAGGCCGTGGCTCACCTCAGGCCCAGGTCGCGAGCGGCGGCAGGCTCATCAGGATCGCGTCGACATTGCCGCCGGTCTTCAGGCCGAACAGAGTGCCGCGGTCGTAGAGGAGGTTGAACTCGGCGTAGCGGCCGCGATATTCGAGCTGCCGGGCGCGGTCGGCGTCGGTGAACGGCGTGGCCATGCGCCGCCGCACCAGCTTCGGGAAGACGTCGACAAAGGCCTCGCCGACGTCGCGGGTGAAGGCGAAGTTCTGCTCGAAATGGCCCTCCAGATGATCGAAGAAAATGCCGCCGACGCCGCGATGGACGCCGCGATGGGGCAGGAAGAAATAATCCTCCGCCCATTTCGAGAAGCGGCCGTAATAGGTCTGGTCGTGGGCGGCGCAGGCGGCGCGGAGGCGAGCGTGGAACTCAGCCGTGTCCTCCTCGTAGGGGATTGGCGGATTGAGGTCGGCGCCGCCGCCGAACCAGCGCCTGGTGGTGGCGAGGAAGCGGGTGTTCATGTGGACCGCGGGCACGTGCGGATTGGCCATGTGGGCGACCAGGCTGATCCCGGTCGCGAAGAAGCGCGGATCCTCGCCGGCGCCGAGGACGGTCGCGGCGAACTCCTCGGAAAAGCGTCCGCCGACGGTCGAGACGTTGACTCCGACCTTTTCGAACACCGTGCCCTTCATCTGTGCCCGGACGCCGCCGCCGCCCGGCGAGCCGTCCGGGTCCTCGCGGTCCCAGGGCAGATGTTCGAAGCGCGCGTCGCCGCCGCCCTCCGCCTCGAGCGTCTCGAATTCGGCGCAGATGCGGTCGCGCAGCGATTCGAACCAGTCGCGCGCGGCCTGCTGCTGGTCGTCGAGCTCGATCATCGCGGCCTCCCCCTGCGCCGATGCCGCCGCCCGCCTCGATTTGCAAGCCGCGCCTTGGGCCGGACGATCCACGTCAGCGGCGGCGCTCGCCTTTCTCGTGATTCGTTTGCCGATCACCGGAACATCGAATAAATTCCGGCGACGAAGCTGTAGTCTGGCGCAGTGGGAAGGTGCCCTATGCTCGAATTTCCCGCCCTGAGGGACCATTGGTATATAGCATGCAGATCGAAGCGTCTTCGCCGGACGCCGCTTCCTTTCTCTTTATTCGGCCAGCCAATTGTTTTGTTTCGGAGCGCGGGCGGGAAAGCTTCCGCTCTTCGTGATCTGTGCCCGCACCGGAACGCTCCACTATCCAGAGGCCGCTTGAACGGCGATCGAATAGCCTGCCCCTATCACGGCTGGCAATTCGACGGGAACGGGATTTGCCGGCACGTGCCCGGGCTGGACGCAGAGCATTGCCACGCGACCCGCAACGTCGCTTGCTACCCGACAAGAGAACAGCAGGGCCTGGTCTGGATCTACGGAAATCCCGATCGGGAGCCGCGCAGCTCCCCCTATCGAATTCCCTGTCTCGGCGAGCCCGGCTTCCGTTCGCTGGTGGTGGAATTTCCGGTTCTCGCCGAGCTTCCGGACGCCCTGGAGAATTTTCTCGATGCGACGCACACCCACCTCGTCCATCGCGGGCTGGTGCGCAGGGAGAGCCGCAGAAGGCCGGTATCGGTTCGCGTCAGAGGTTATGGCGACCGCGCCGAAGCCGAATATGTGGAGGAGGACAGCCAGGAATCGGGTTTCGTATCCCGCCTGTTCGGCGGCGGGATAGACGGCTCGGTGGACCGCTTCATATTGCCGTCGATCGCGCAGCTCGAGCATCGCGCCGGCGACCAGGTCAAATTGATGATCACGATGATTCTCACGCCGGAAGACGGGAATTCCCTGCGCGTCTACGCCGTGGCGAGCGGACGGGCCAGCCTGCTGCGATACATCCAGGCGATGACCGTCGGCAGGCTCGTCCTCAACCATGTCATAGGCCAGGACCGGGAGATTCTTCGATTGCAGGCGCTCAACAGGCAGCGGCACGAGTGCGCCGGCTACGCGTCCACGAAGCTCGATCTCCTGCGGCCGCACATCATGCGCCTGCTCAGGCAAGGCAGCGCCGACCTCAGTTCGGAACGGGTGGGCGCCGAGCGGCAGGTGGAGCTGTTCATCTAGCGGCGTCGCGGCGGACATGATCCCGCCCAGTGGGCCGTCACTCGGCCTTGGCCCGCAAGGCGCGCCGGGCGAGCGTACTGCCGAGCTTCAATACCGTCCCCGCCTTGTGCGCCGCGGCGATGGCGGATTCGAAGGCGTCGACGATCCAGGTGCAATCCTCGTCGGTAATGAGGAGCGGAGGCTGGAGCTTGATCGTCGGGCTGTCGCCGGAAACCTGCACCAATATCCTGTGCTCCTTGAACAGGGGCATGACGACGGTCTGGCAGAACAGCCCCGTTTTTATCGCCTCGAGGGCGTTCCACCGCATTCTCAACCCGGTGGATCGGGGCGCCCCCAGCTCGATGCCGATGACGAGACCCTTGCCGCGGACGTCCTTGATCAGCTCGTGCCTCCCCTGCATGGCGCGAAAAGCCTGGATCAACCGGTTTCCCTTGTCGGCGGCGTTCTCGATCAGCTCTTCCTCCTCGAGAGTGTCGAGGGTGGCGAGGCCGGCCGCCATGGCCATGTTGTTCTTCGCGAACGTCGATCCGTGCACCGCGACGCGGGACATCTTGCTGAACAGCTTTTCGAATATCCACTTTCTCGTCAGCAGCGCACTGACCGGGACCTGGCCCCCGGAAAGGCCCTTGGCGAGGAGCACGATGTCGGGCTCGACGCCCCAATGCTCGACTCCCAGGAACCGTCCGGTCCGTCCCAGGCCGGTCTGGACCTCGTCGGCGACGAACAGCGTGCCGTGGCGCCGGCACAATTCCTGCACCCCCGGCAGATAGCCGGGATCCGCAATGTACACGCCCCGTCCCTGGATCGGCTCGACGAAGACGCCCGCCATCTTCTCGGTCCGCAACATCGCCTCGAGCGCGTCGAGATCGTTGAACGGCACCTCGACGCAATCGGCCAGGAACCCGTCCAGGCCGTCGCGGTAGGAGGCCTGGCTGTTCAGCGACAGCGCGCCGTAGGTCAGGCCGTGAAAGGAATTGCTGCAATAGGCGATGCCCCTTCGGCCGGTCGCCGCGCGCGCGAATTTTATCGCCGCCTCGACGCTTTCCGCCCCTGAATTCGCGAAGAACGCCTTGTCGAGATAAGGGACCCGCCGCAGCAGGCGCTTGGCGAGAGCGCCCGCCAGCGGCGATACGTCCAGCTGGACCAGATTTGGAAGCTCGCACGTCAACGCCTCGCGCAGGGCCCGCTCGACGTTCGGATGGTTGCGTCCGACGGCGAACACGCCGAAGCCGCACAGCAGATCCAGATATCTGGATCCATCGCAGTCCCAAAGATATTGCCCTTTCGCCCGAACGAACCGCGTATCGTAACCGAGCGCCTTGATGACGCGCACGATCTGCTCGTTCAGATATTTGGTGTGCAGCGCGAAGCGGTCGGCCTCATGCTCGTCGAAGATCGCCCGAATGTCAGTCCCCATGGCGAGTCTCCCCCGCATGCCGCTCCTTCGCTTCTACCGACACTTGGCTGACCGATAAAGCGGGCCGCGGCGTTCCGGCCCCGCGTCAGGCCGGCTGCGCGGCTCCCGGGACCGGCATTGCGGGGCGCTTTCCCGCCTGCCATCCGGCCCAGCTGGTCAGCGCGCCGATGGCGAAGCCCGCCAGCACGACGGACGCGCTCGGCAAATGGCCGATGGCCGCCAGCAGCGATCTCAGCGGCGCGGAGCCCGCCATCAGGCCCATGGTCAGCATCTGGGCGACGATGAAGCCGGCCGCGACGAGGAAGGGGTTCGCCTTCTCCCTGTATTTGAGCCAGATCGCCGCGACGACCGCGAGCTCGATCGCCATCGCCCACAGGATCGAGGGCATGATCAGGTGCAGATCCGCGGGCCCTCTTATGGCGAGGCCCGGCATGAAGCCGTTGAGCAGCCGGCTGAACGGCGATTCGAACAGGATGAGCGGCGTCGTCAGCATGTAGCCCGAGTGGATCCACACCTTCCGCCGATATTTGAGCGCCCGGTAATAGACGGTGACATAAGCGGCGATGGCGAGGACGAGGCCGATCAGGAAGGAGCCGCCGAACATCATCCGCACCGGGCCGTCGCCCGCGACATAGGCCTTGGCGGTCACGTCGATGATCGCGGCGAGCCCGGCGATCAGGAAGGGGAAGAGCAAAAGGCTGGATTTGCCGACCGCGCGGTGAAGCGGCAGCCGGCCGTGATGCGCGGTCCAGCTCTGCGCCGCGACCATCGCCACCCAGATGCTGGCGGCGACGCCATGGGCGTGAAACTGCCAGGGAACGCTGCCCCAGGCGGCGAAATAGCTCGGCCAGAACCCCGCGACGATCACCGCGATCACGGCCAGGACGTAATAATGCGCATGGCGATACGGCATGGGCCCCCTCCCGTTGTTCGGGGGGCGTAGCATGAACGGGCACGAAAAATAACTTTCCTACAGCGTTCGGTTTATGTTCTGGAATCGCGGATGAGCGGGAAGGGCGATTCGCGCGGGCGTCAGCGCCTCATCGACGCGGCTGCCAAGGAAGCGTTCCTGGCGGGCCTGCGGCGCGGCGAGCACCGCGAGGACGCCGCTTTCGCCGCCGGTTTCTCGCTGATGGGCTTTTACGGCGCGCGGGCGCGCGATCCCGCCTTCAGGGCCGGCTGGACGGAAGCCCTCGCCGCCTCCGCCGCCGCCGAGCGCCGGGTCCGCGCCTATGCGGCGCGCGGCGAACGCGCTGAGCGCGGCGAGGTCCGCATCGCTTCGGCCAACCGCCGCATCTACCAGTGCCGCTGGCACCGCAATGTCCGCTTCACGGCCGAGCGCCGGGCGATCTTCCTCGCCAGTTTCGCTGCGACCTGCGACACAAAGGCTTCCGCCGAGGCGGCCGGCGTCTCGGAATCGACGGTCACCTATCATATCCGCAACGATCGCGCCTTCGCCGAGGGGTTTCGCGAGGCGCTCGCCGAAGGCTATGCCCATCTCGAGGCCGAAGCGCTGCGCCAGCGCCTCGCCGCGCAGGCGAAGCTCCGCGCCGCGATCGAGGCCGCCGGGGGCGCGCTGCCGCCGGCCCTCGCGGCCTGTCCTGAATGCGGTCAAAGGCCTGACGAGGGCGCAGAGTTCGACCGCATCATGAAGCTCCTCGCCCGCTGGGACCGCAAGCCCCGCCGCCCCGACAGCCGCTTCACGCCCGGCGGGCGGCGGCAGCGCTGGACCTTCGAGGAGGCGATCGTGCTGCTCGACAAGAAATTGCGGGCGCTGGGGGTGCGGCGGCCTGACCCGCCCGCGGATGTCGAAAATTAGCGCATGATCGTTTCGACGGGAATCGCTTCCTCATTGCAAGCGTAGCGAAGCAATCTAGTCGTCACCGAACACTTGCGGCCAGAGTTCGGCTGGGTCGAAACCTGCCTCGATCATGACCGAGGCGATGATGGCGCGCACATCGTCCGGTTCGCGGCCCGCTTCGATCAAGGCGAAAGCATAGTTGCGGAGCGCCGGCGCGGTGTTAGACAGCAGATGCCCGCTCGCCTTGCTTGACCGCAGGAAGATCAGCGCCATGCGGCGAATGAGCCGCTCGGCCTCGGGCTGCCTGTCGGTGCCCCGGAGCAGTCCGGCCAGATTGTTGAGGTCGGTCGCCACTTCTGGATGATCGGGCCCATAGCTCGCCTCGTCGATCGCGAGCGCGCGGCGATAGAGCGGCTCGGCCTCGGCCCGCCTGTTGGTATCCTCGAGTAATCCGGCCAGATTGTTGAGGCGGATCGCTACCGTGGGATGGTCGGGGCCATAGGTCCCTTCGCCGATCGCGAGCGCGCGGCGAATGAGCGCCTCGGCGTCGGTCAGCCTGTTGGTGACCCGGAGCAGCGAGGCCAGATTGTTGAGGCGGATCGCTACCGTGGGATGGTCGGGGCCATAGCTCGCTTCGCCGATCGCAAGTGCGCGGCGAAGGAGCGGCTCGGCCTCGGGCAGCCTGTTGGTGGCCTGGAGTAGCAGGGCCAGATTGTTGAGGTGGATCGCTACCGTGGGATGATCGGGGCCATAGGTCGCCTCGTCGATCGCAAGCGCGCGGCGATAGAGCGGCTCGGCCTCGGTCAGTCTGTTGGTGTCCTGCAGCAACTCGGCCAGATTGTTGAGGCGGGCAGCCGTTCTGGTATGATTGGGGCCATGACTCGCCTCGTCGATCGCCAGCGCGCGACGAAAGAGAGGCTCGGCCTCGGAATAACGTGCGAGCGAATGAAGCAGCGTTGCATATTCGTCGTAGAGGTCCGCCTGGCGAGGATAAGGGCCGCAGTCGTTCGTGCGCTCGAACAACAGCAGCGCGTGCGGCAGCAACGGCAGCAACTGCGGCCAGCAACGGACATCGCCCGCATAGATTTCGGGATTGACCGCGTAGAGCCAGGGGAGGAGCGCGCCAAGCGCCCGGTCGCGCCCGGCGTCGTCCAGATTGTCCCGCGTCACCTGGGCGACCAGGCGGTGAAGCGTGATCGCGCTGTTCTCCGCTTCCCAATGGACGAAGCTGTAGCGCGTCAGCTCCGCAAGCCCCTCGTCCAGATTGACGGTCTCGGCCTGCGGCCAGGCCGCGAACAGGGTGCGCGGGATCGGTTCGATCGAGAGCCAGGCGAGCATGTCGAGCAAAAGCCTGCCGGCATCGCTCAACTGCGCGAAGCTCGCCTGCCAGGTGAGCGCGACGGGAAGCGGATAGCGCAGCTTGCGCACCGCCGCTTCGCCGAGCCTGACGAGCAGCTCCTTGGCTTCCTTCTCGAACAGCGCGGCATAGTCGGCGAAGCCGATCCGCCGCTCCTCGATAAAAGCAGCCGCCTGCACCAGAGCCAGCGACAGGCAGCCGAGTTGCTCGTCGGCAAGCCGGGTGAGGGCCGCATCCTCATCGGCGTGTTGCGTGCGGTGTGGTGTACTCTCGCGCAGCAAGTCCTTCGCCGCTTCGACCGAGAGCAGATCGAGCTCGAGCGGCTCGACCATCTGCCCCCAATCGCTCACGCGGCTGGTGATGAGGACATGGCCTCCGCCGTGACTTGCCTGATCCAGGAACGCGTGCACCGCCCCCGCCGCCGCTTCGTCATCGACGTTGTCGATGATGAGGAGCCAGCCCGGATTGGCGCGAAGCCAGAGGATCACCGCGGCGACTCGCGCGTCGAGATCGGGAACGTCCTTCTCGGGCAGATCGAGCACGGCGGCACCGGTGAGCGCCGCAAGGCTATCCCTCAAGTCGTTCTCGGACTTGCCGATCAGGAAGAAGGTGGCGGCATAGTCGGCGGCAAAGGCATGGCCATATTCGATCGCGGTTCGGGTCTTGCCGACTCCGCCCAGCCCATGAACCGCCTTGCCGGTGATCGCGGTGGCGGGTTTGTGCCTGAAGCTTTCGCGCAGCTTGTCGAGGAATTCTGCCCGGCCCTTGAACAGGTGGCCGATGCTGCCTGGCAGGTTGCTGGGCTTCGGCCGGGTGAGATTGGGCTGGTCGAGTTCCATGACGTCTGCCCTGAGGCCTTGTGCCCTCGTCACGCCCTCCAGGACGCGCTGAAGGCCGGCAATGGCGCTATCGGTGATTTCGTATTTGCCGCGCGAAGGTCGCGGGGCATCCGGGGTGGTCAGAATGACTTGCGCCTCGGGTCCACGCGGCAGACCGGTATGGATGACGGCTATCAGGTAGAGGGCGATTGCCATCGCCGCAGCCACAAGGAACCAACCGGCGGTCATGACCGGCCACGCGTTGAGAAAAACGTCCTGAGCCCACCCTTTGACGCCATCCCACACTTGGGCCGCAGCAATGACCCCGAGAATGATTGCCCCGCAAAATCCAAGGATAGACGGGCCAAGCCAACACAAGAATTTATGAGTCGCAGGGTATCGCATCCCGGCTCCATACCACTCCTAGACCTCCTTGGCGCAGGGGATCGACGCGAAGAAGCTGGACCCCGGATCAAGTCCGGGGTGACAGTCCAAGCGATCGAAGTCAGGGCCAGTTTATTTGTTCGCGGTCACTTTTCAGGACCGTGCGCCACCTTCGCGGCTTGGCGTTTTCGCGTGAGAACAAGTGTGCTGGCCGGCACATCGGCCTGTGTCGCTTTGCCAACTCAGCCGCCCACCCACAACCCCGCCTGCCTCAACCCCTCCGCCACCCCGATCCCCGCCGCCACAGCGAGGTTCAGCGAGCGCGTTCCCTCGACCTGCGGGATACGCACACGCATATCCGCCCGCGCATGCACCTCCGCCGGCGCACCCCGGCTCTCGGAGCCGAAGAGGAGGGTGTCGCCCGCCTCAAATCGCGCCTCCGGCAGGCGAAGGACCCCGGCGGTGGTGAACAGCACCAGCCGGCCCGCCAGCCGCGCCTCGAACGCCTCCCAGCTCTCGTGCCGCGTCACGTTGGCGATCTCGGCATAGTCCATGCCGGCGCGCTTCAGCGCCCTGTCGCCCCAGGGGAATCCACAGGGCTCGATCACGTCGACCGCCACGCCGAGGCAGGCGGCGAGCCGCAGGATCGTGCCGACATTGCCGGCCTGGTCGGGCTGGTGGAGCGCGAGCCGCATGGCACGTCATTGCGAGAAGCGAAGCGGCGACGCAATCGCCAGGTTATTGCCGAACCATTGCCTGGTGGGGCATCGTGGAACGACGAGGAGTCTCACGATGACGATCACGATTACCGCCTTTGAACGGTCGCCCGATGGCGGCAAGGGCCTGGCGCGCGATATGCGGGTTCGCTGGGCGCTGGAGGAAGTGGGCCAGCCTTACGAGGTTCGTCTTGTTTCGTTCAGCGCGATGAAGGAGCCCGCACATCTGGCGCGTCATCCCTTCGGGCAGATTCCGACGTACGAAGAAGGCGATCTCGTCCTGTTCGAATCGGGGGCGATCATATTCCATATCGCGGAGCGCCATTCGGGCCTGCTGCCCGGGGATGCGGATGCCCGGGCGCGCGCGATCACATGGATGTTCGCCGCGCTCAACACGGTGGAGCCGCCGATCGTCGAGCTCGAAGCCTTCACCCTCCTGGAGCGCGACAAGGCCTGGTACGGGGAGCGCCTGCCGATCGTCGAGGATCGCGTACGCAACCGGCTGGACTACCTGTCCAGCCGGCTTGGCGACGCCGACTGGCTCGACGGTTCGTTCAGCGCCGGCGACCTGATGATGGTGATGGTGCTGCGCAGGTTGGATGGCACGGGCATATTGGAGGACTATCCGAACCTGGCCGCCTATGTGGCCCGAGGCGAAGCGCGGCCCGCCTACAAGCGTGCCTTCGACGCTCAATTGGCGGTCTTCACCGGCCAGCCACCGGCCGGCTGATAGAGGTCCGCTCGCTTCGAAAGCCCACTCCGCCGAAATCCGGCCGGCATGGCACTGAGCCTGCAATGCCGCTTGCCGTGACAGCCGCGCAAAATGCCCATTGGCAAAGCCCGCCCGGCGCGGCTATCAGGCCCGCCAAGCCGCCCCGGCCTTCGGGCGGCGGGGTGCGTGTCCGAGTTCACGGAAAACCTTGCGAAGGAAATTATGGCTGCGGTTGAACTGAACGAGGGGGCGGCCGGCCCGGCCGGCGAGGGCGGCGTCCGCCGCCGCGACTTCATCAACATCGCCGCGGTGAGCTTCGCCGGCGTCGGCGGCGCGGCCCTGCTCTATCCCCTGGTCAACCAGATGAACCCGTCGGCGGACGTGCTCGCGCTCGCCCAGATCGACGTCGACATCTCGGCGATCGAGGTCGGCCAGGCGATCAAGACGATCTGGCGCAAGCAGCCCATCTTCATCCGCAATCTGACGCCGGCCGAGATGCAGGCGGCCAACGCGGTCGACACGGGCTCGCTGCGCGACCCGCAGACGCTCGCCGAGCGGACCAAGGACGGCCACCGCAACTGGCTGATCACATTGGGCGTCTGCACCCATCTGGGCTGCGTTCCGCTGGGCGCGTCCGAGGGCGAGAACAGGGGCGAATATGGCGGCTATTTCTGCCCGTGCCACGGCTCGCATTACGACACCGCCGCGCGCATCCGCAAAGGCCCGGCGCCGCGCAATCTGGAGGTGCCGGAATATGAGTTCACCTCCGCGACCGCCGTCCGCATCGGCTGAGGGAGAGAGAGATGAGCTTCCCCTGGGCTGAGCAATATAGGCCGACCAACCCGTTCATGCGCTGGATGGACGATCGGCTGCCGCTTCCGCGCCTGGTCTACAATTCGGTCGGCAAGGGCTATCCGGTCCCGCGCAACCTCAACCATTTCTGGAATTTCGGCGTGCTCGCCGGCCTCGCTCTGGTGCTTCAGATCGTCACCGGCATCGTGCTGGCCATGCATTTCGAGGCGTCGGGCGCGGGCGCCTTCGCCTCGACCGAGCATATCATGCGCGACGTCAACCAGGGCTGGTTCCTGCGCTACGTCCACGCCAACGGCGCCAGCATGTTCTTCGTCGTCACCTACATCCACATCTTCCGCGGCCTCTATTACGGCTCTTACAAGGCGCCCAGGGAGATGGTCTGGATGCTCGGGCTCGTCATCTTCCTGCTGATGATGGCGACCGCCTTCATGGGTTATGTGCTGCCCTGGGGGCAGATGAGCTTCTGGGCGGCCAAGGTGATCACCGGCCTGTTCGGCGCCATCCCGATCGTCGGCGAGCCGATCCAGACCTGGCTCCTGGGCGGCTACGCGCCCGATCAGCCGACGCTGACCCGCTTCTATTCGCTCCATTATCTGCTGCCCTTCGTGATCGCGGGCGTGATCATCCTCCACATCTGGGCGCTTCACATTCCGGGCTCGGGCAACCCCACCGGCGTCGACGTCAAGACCCCGCAGGACACCGTGCCCTTCCATCCCTATTACACCGCCAAGGACGGGTTCGGCGCCGGCCTGTTCCTGATCGCGCTCGCGATCCTCACCTTCTTCCTGCCCAATTATCTGGGCCACCCGGTCAATTACGTGCCCGCCGATCCGCTCTCGACGCCGTCGCACATCACGCCCGAATGGTATTTCTGGCCCTATTACGCGATCCTCCGAGCGTTCACGGTCGATTTCATCCTGCCGGCGAAATTGTGGGGCGTGCTGGCGATGTTCGCCTCGATCCTGCTGCTCTTCTTCCTGCCCTGGCTCGACAAGTCGCCGGTCCGTTCGGGGCGCTACCGGCCCCGCTTTAGGCAGTTCTTCTGGCTCCTCATCATCGACATCGTCGTGCTCGGCTATTGCGGCGGCATGCCGGCGGAAGAGCCCTTCGTGATGATCAGCCAGGTGGCGACCATCTATTATTTCGCGCATTTCCTGGTCATCCTGCCGCTCCTCTCGATGTTCGAGCGGACGCTGCCGCTGCCCAATTCGATCTCGGAGAGCGTGCTCGACGGCGAGGACGCCGAGGCGGCGCCGGCCGACCTCGCCGGCGCCACGCCGGCTCAAGCCTAAGGGGACGCCTCAGCATGGTTCGCGCATTGGGCATATTGGTCGGTCTGGGCTTCGTCGCGGTGACCGCCTGGTCGCTGCTGTGGGGCGTGATCGCTTATGTGCAGGATCCGCCGCAGGAGAGCGTCGAGCATCATTTCCATGAGGAGCCGCGCGCCGCATCCTTTTCGTTCGACGGCCCGCTGGGCCGCTTCGACCGGCAGCAGCTCCAGCGCGGCTTCCAAGTCTACAAGGAAGTCTGCGCGGCCTGCCACGGGCTCGGCTTCGTCGCGTTTCGCGACCTCCACCAGCTTGGCTACAGCGAGGCGGAGGTGCGCGCGATCGCCGATCAATGGCCGATCCAGGTCCCCTCGATCAACCCCGAGACCGGCGAGCCCGCGACCCGCAAGGCGATCGCGGCCGACCGCTTCCCCAGCCCCTATGCCAACGAGACCGCGGCCCGCGCCGCCAACAACAATGCGCTGCCGCCCGATCTGTCGCTGATCGTCAAGGCGCGCGAGGGCGGGGCGCCCTATATCGAATCGCTGCTGACCGGCTACCGGAACCCGCCGGCCGACCTTCCGGCCGAGAACCGGCCGTCGACCGGCCTCTATTTCAATCCCTATTTCGCCAATCTCAACATCGCCATGCCGCCGCCGATCACCGCCGACGGCCAAGTCACCTACGCCCCGGGCAATCCGCCCGCGACCCGCCGGCAGATGGCGCACGACGTCGCCGCCTTCCTTGCCTGGGCAGCCGAGCCCAATCAGGATTCGCGCAAGAATGCCGGCCTGTGGACGCTCATTTTCCTCATCTTCGGCACCATCCTCGCCTACCTGGCCTATCAGAACGTCTGGGCCGGCCGGAAGCATTAGGGTACTGCTGCCCGTGATCGGCGAGCATGACGACCTAAAGGCGCTGATCCGCACCATTCCGGATTTCCCCAAGCCCGGGATTCAGTTCCGCGATATCACCACGCTGCTGCTCGACGCCGCAGGCTTCGCCGCCGCGATCGAGCGGCTCGCTTTCCGGATCGAGGACAAGCCCGACCTCGTCGCCGGCATCGAGGCGCGCGGCTTTATCGTTGCCGCGGCGCTGGCGCAGCGGCTCGGCGCCGGCCTCCTCCTGATCCGCAAGGACGGCAAGCTGCCCGGCGCGACGATCGCCGAGGATTACGCGCTCGAATATGGCGAGGGCCGGCTCGCCATGCACGTCGACGCCTGCGCGCCGGGCGCGCGCGTCCACCTCGCCGACGATCTCATCGCCACCGGCGGCAGCGCGCTCGCCGCCACCCGCCTCGTCCGCCGCGCCGGCGCCATGGTGACCGGCGCCAGCTTCATCGTCGACCTCCCCGATCTCGGCGGCTCGGCGCTTCTGCGCAAGGAAGGATATGCGGTTCACTCGCTGATCGATTTCGAAGGCGACTGAGGCCCGACCGGAGGAACCCTGGGCTGGGCCTTCGAGTTTACCACGATTGCGTTTTTGGCTTGTCGGGAGACTTGGTCATGCCCCTGTTCCGCGTCCGCGCCGCCGCCCTGGCAGTTGCCACCGGCTTGACGCTCACCGCCTGCAGCTATGACGGCTACGGATCCGGCTACGGCTATGGCGGGCTTTCGATCGGCTACGGCAATGCCGGCTATTACAATCCCTATCACGATTATTACGGCTATTACGCTTCCAACCCCTATTGGGGCTGGTACGACAACTTTTATTATCCGGGGACTGGCTTCTACGTCTACGACCGCTATCGCCGTCCCTACCGCTGGAACGCCTATCAGCAGCGCTACTGGACGGGGCGCCAGGCCTATTGGCGAGGCAGGGGCGATTTCCGCGAGGACCGGCGCGAGTTCCGCGACAATTGGCGCGATTTCCGGCAGGAGCGGCGAACGGACGACCAGGCCTTTCGCGAGGAGCGGCGCGACGATCGCCGCGCCTTCCGAGACGGCGAGGTGACCCGCGAGGAGTTCCGCGAGGACCGCCGTACCGATCGGCGCGACTATCGGCGCGACCGGCGCGGCGACGTTCGGGACCTGCGCCGTGAGAACCGGCGGGACAGGCGAGACTAAGCGCTCGCCGGCCGCCGGCGGATCAGCACGATCGAGGTCATCCGCATTACCGGGACGCCGTCCTGGTTGGTGACCGTGGTCTGGGTGCGGAAGGTGCCGATTTCCGGCTTCGAGCGCGACGGCGTCTTGTCGACGATCTTGCCGCGCACGTGCAGCGTGTCGCCCGGGAAGACCGGCTTCAGCCACCTCAGCTCATCGACGCCCGGCGAGCCGAGCCCGGCCTGGCCTTCGCCCTCGCCCATATGCCTGACGATCACCGCCATCGTCATCGCGCAGGTGTGCCAGCCGCTCGCCGCCAGCCGCCCGAAATGGGTCTTCGCCGCTTCCTCGTCGGAAAGGTGAAAGGGTTGCGGGTCATATTTGCGCGCAAAGTCGAGGACCTCCTCGCGGGTCACGTCGTAGCTGCCGAACTGCGTGTCGGCGCCGATCTCCAGATCCTCGAAATAGCGCATCAGACTTCCCGCAGCACTGCTTCGCCGCGCGCCACCGCCAGCGTCGCCCGCTTGCCGATCGCGCCGCCCGGCGCGCTGACCCGGTCGACCACCATATAGTTGGTTCGCCATTCCTCGCGTCCGACGTCGCAGACGAGGTAGCCGCGCTGGTCGTTGATGAACTTGAGCTCGGGATTGTTGGCGAGGATGCGGTCGCTGCCGGGCCTCAGATCCGACCCGTCGCCGCCGCTCGAGATCGACGTGGCGACGAACTCGACCGCGACGGCCGCGTCGCCGTCGTGGAGCAGGCCGGCGAAATTCTGGTGCTCGTCGCCGGTCAGCACGACGACATTGCCCAGCCCGCGAGTCCGGGCGAGCAGCCGCTGGCGGGGCACTTCATAGGCGGACCAGGTGTCCATGTTGCGGATCTCCGCCGGCTCGTCCTCGCGCGTTCGCCGGTCCATCGCCATCATCATGATCTGCTGGGCAAGGCAGTTCCAGCGCGCCTGGCGCCGCGCGAGGTTGCGGGTCAGCCAAGCCTCCTGCTCGGCGCCGAGCACGGTCGCGGCTTGGTCGCGGACCTCGGGGCAGACCGGCTTGAAGCCGTCGCCGCAAGGCTGGTTGGAGCGGAACTGGCGGGTATCGAGGAAGTCGAGCTCGGCGAGGTCTCCATAGCGGGCGCTGCGGTGGAGGCCGACGGCGCCGTAGCGGGGCATCGAGGCGCGGCGCAAGGGCTGATGCTCGTACCAAGCCTGGAGCGCCATCGCGCGGCGGGTGCGGAAGATGTGTGGCGGCGCCGCGTCGTCGATGTCCTGGACCCAATTGTCGCGCACCTCATGGTCGTCATAGGTCATGAAGAAGGCGTGGGCGGCGTGGGCGCGCTGGAGGTCGGGATCGCTCTTGTACTGGGCGTAGCGGCGACGATAGTCGGCGATGTCGTAGAGCGTATCGCCCTCGACCTCGCGCACCGCCTGGGTCAGCCCGCCGCCGCGCCCGGGCCGGACCGGGCCGCCACGATATTCGTAGATATAGTCGCCATAATGGTAGACGAAGGCGAGCTCCTCGCGGGCGAGGTGGCGGTAGGCGGTGTAATAGCCGTCCTCGTAGCTCTGGCAGCCGCAGACGCCGAAGCGCAGCGCCTCGGGGCTCGCCGCGGCGAGCGGGAGCGTCCGCGCGCGGCCGTGGATGCTGCGCTCGCCGGGGACCGAGAAGCGGTACCAATAGGGCCGGTCGGGCTGGAGGCCCGAGAGCTCGACATGGACCGAATGGGCCAGTTCGGTCCGTGCCACTTCCTCGCCCTGCGCGACGATGGTGGCGAAGCGGTCGTCCGACGCCACTTCCCACTTCACCGCCATCGGCGCCGTCGCCATTCCGCCGTGCCGTTCGAGCGGCTCTGGCGCGAGCCGGGTCCAGATCACGAACCCGTCCGGCGCGGGGTCCCCGGCGGCGATTCCGAGACTGAATGGGTAGCGGCGGAACACCGTCTGGGCGCGAATGATGACGGGGGCGGCGAACGCGGTGGCGGCGGCGCCGGCGATGAAGGTGCGTCGGGTGAACATGGCGGCCTCCACGTCATCCCGGCGAAGGCCGGGATCCCAGGACAAGAAGTCACGGCGTGTCACGCCGAGACCCCGGCGTTGGGTCCCATCAAAGTACTACTTTGATGGGGGCCCTTTCGCCGGGGTGACGCCGCTTGTCAAACGTTGAAGCGGAACAGGAGGACGTCGCCGTCCTGCACGACATAGTCCTTGCCTTCGGCGCGCATCTTGCCCGCTTCCTTGGCGCCGGCCTCGCCGCCGCAGGCGAGGAAATCGTCATAGGCGATGGTCTCCGCGCGGATGAAGCCGCGCTCGAAGTCGGTGTGGATGACGCCCGCCGCTTCGGGAGCCCTGGCGCCTTTCTCGACCGTCCAGGCGCGGGCCTCCTTGGGCCCGGCGGTGAAGAAGGTGATCAGATGGAGGAGGTCGTATCCGGCGCGGATGATCCGGCTGAGGCCGGTCTCGCCGAGCCCCAGATCGGAGAGGAACTCGGCCCGGTCCGCCGCGGGCATGGTGGCGATCTCGGCCTCGATCGCGGCCGAGATGATGACGGCCCCGGCGCCCTCCGCCGCCGCTTTGTCGATCACCCGCGCGCTCATCGCGTTGCCCGAAGCGGCGTCGCCCTCGTCCACGTTGCAGACGTAGAGGACCGGCTTGGCGGTGAGCAGCTGCGCCCGCTCGAGCGCCAGCTTCTCCTCATGGTCCTTCGGGACTGTCAGCCGCGCGGGCTTCGAATCCCTCAACAGCTCGAGCGCCTGGCCGAGCACGCTCGCCTGGACCTTGGCTTCCTTGTCGCCCTGCTGCGCCTTCTTGGTGAGAGCGGGGACGCGCTTTTCGAGGCTTTCGAGGTCGGCGAGCATCAGCTCGGTCTCGACGGTCTCGGCGTCGGCGACCGGATCGATGCGGCCCTCCACGTGCGTCACGTCGCCGCCCTCGAAGCAGCGCAGCACGTGGACGATGGCGTCGACCTCGCGGATATTTGCCAGGAACTGGTTGCCGAGCCCCTCGCCCTTCGAGGCGCCGCGCACCAGCCCGGCGATATCTACGAACTCGAGCTGGGTCTCGATCTCGCTGGCCGATTTGGCGATCTCGCGGATCCTGTCCAGCCTGGGATCGGGCACGGCGACGCGGCCGATATTGGGCTCGATCGTGCAGAACGGATAATTGGCCGCCTGCGCCGCCGCCGTTTCGGTCAACGCGTTGAACAAGGTGGACTTGCCGACATTCGGCAGCCCGACGATTCCGCAACGAAAGCCCATTTCGATTCCCGGCTGGTGTGATGAGGGCGGGGCGAGGAGCCGCGCGCCGAGGTCCGTTACCCGTTGCGCTTGCCGATTGCCAGCTTAGTGTCCTGCCCATGAAAATCCGTCTCGCCTGCCTGCTCCTCGCCGCCGCCGCCGCCGCTCCGGCCCTCGCCATCGATCCGCCGGCGCAAGTGCTGCAGGGAACGACCGCGCAGCAGGGCCTGGTCCCCGTCCACGTAGACCGCCGCCAGGGCCGCATCCTCCTGTCGCTGCCCGCGCCGGACGCGGACGGGATCGCCGGCCGCTTCCTCTACGTCGCCTCGCTCGAGACCGGCCTCGGCTCGGCGCCCGTCGGGCTCGACCGCGGCCTTGCCGGCGGCTCGAAGATTCTCGTCTTCCGCCGGGTCGGGCGCAAGATCGTAGCCGAGGTCGAGAACAGCCGCTTCCGCGCGGCCGGCGCTCCCGCCGCCGAGCAGGCCGGGGTCCGCGACAGCTTCGCTTATTCGACGATCTGGATGGGCGACGTCGCCGCCGAGACCGCCGACGGGCGCCTGCTCGTCGACATCGCATCCTTCCTTACCCGCGACGAGCTCAACATCGCGCAGGCGATCCGCAGGGGCGAGGGCGGCGAATTCCGGCTGGTCCCGGAACTGAGCGTCGCCGATCCCAATTCGGTCCGCGCCTTCCCAGAAAATATCGAGCTCGAGGGGCGGCTGACCTTCGCCGCCACCGCGCCCACGGCCGAGGTCAACAACATCGCGCCAGTGACCGGCAATCTGAGCTTCGTCGTCCGCCATTCGCTGCTCGCTCTGCCCGGGCCGGGATACGAGCCGCGCCGCTTCGATCCGCGCGCCGGCACGTTCGGCAGCCAGATCCTCGATTTCGCCGCGCCGCTCGGCCGGCCGATCGTCTACGAGCTCGCCAACCGCTTCCGCCTCGAGCGGCTCGAACCCGACGCGCCCCGCTCCCGGGTCCGGAGCCCGATCGTCTTCTACATCGATCGCGCCGCGCCCGAGCCGATCCGAACCGCTTTGATGGAGGGCGCCGGCTGGTGGCGCCAGGCGTTCGAGGCGGCGGGCCTGATCGACGCCTATCGGGTCGAATTGCTGCCCGAGGGCGTGGACCCGCTCGACGCGCGCTACAATGTCGTGCGCTGGGTCAATCGCGCCACCCGCGGCTGGTCCTACGGCCAGGTGGTCGAGGACCCGCGCACCGGCGAGATCGTCCGGGGCCAGGTCCTCCTGGGATCGCTCCGCATCCGCCAGGACATGCTGATCTTCGAAGGCCTGGTCGGCGCCGCCCGGACAGGGACCGGCGGCCCGAACGACCCGATCGAGGCCGCGCTCGCGCGGATCCGCCAGCTCGCCGCGCACGAGGTCGGCCACGCGCTCGGCCTCGCCCACAATTTCGCGGCCAGCACCCAGGGCCGCTTTTCTGTGATGGATTATCCGGCGCCCCGCGTCGGGCTGGTGGACGGCGCCCCCGACCTTGGCGACGCCTATGGCGTCGGCGTCGGCCGCTGGGACCTGTTCACGATCGACTGGCTCTACGGCGCCCGGACCGACGCCGAGGCGGCGCCGCGCATGGCCGCGGCGCTGGCAGCGGGGCTTCGCTATGTCGGCGACGACGAGGCGCGCCCGCCTTTCTCCGCGCAGCCGCAGGGCAGCCTGTGGGACGATTCCGCCGATCCCGTCGCCGAGCTCGCCCGGATGATGGCTGTGCGCCGCGCGGCGGTCTCGCGCTTCGGCCCGCGGGCGCTTTATCCCGGCGAGCCGGTCTCCAATCTGCGGCGCAAGTTCGTGCCGATCTGGCTGATCCACCGCTACCAGATCGAGGCGGCCGCAAAGCTCGTCGGCGGAGTCGATTTCGCCTACGCCCTGAACGGCGACGGCCGCGAAGCGTCGCGGCCCGTCGATCCGGCCGCGCAGCGCCGCGCGCTCGACGCTCTCGTCGGGACGCTGTCGCCGGACGCGCTGACGGTCCCGCCGCCCCTGCTTCCCCACCTCTCGGCCGGCTGGTCGGGGAGCCCGGACCGCCAGGAGACGATCGAGATCTTCCGCACCGCCGGCGGCCCGATCTTCGACCCGATGGTCGCCTCGGAAGTCGCGGCCGCGGTCACGCTCAATGCCCTGCTGGTCCCGGAACGCCTCAACCGGCTCGAGCTGCAGAGCCAGGCCGATGCCGGTCAGCTCGCGCCGCAGGACCTCATCGAGCGCCTGATCCAGCGCGCCTTGCAGCCCGGCGGGGCCGCGCTTCAGGGGCGGATCGCGACCGTGATCGTGCTCGCGCTCGCCCGCGTCCAGCGCGATCCGGTGCTCTCGCCGACCGTCGCCTTCGCACTCTCGGACCGCCTCGCCCGCCTCGCCGCGCAACTGGCCGGATCGAACGCCGGCTGGAGCCGCGGCCTCGGCCGCCTGCTCGGCGACCGCGAGGCGCTGACCGCCGCGCTCGCCGAAACGCGCCGCATCCCGCAAATCCCGCCCGGCATGCCGATCGGCGGCGGCGAAGGGGAATAGGTCCTAAGGTGTATCGAGTTTCTGTTCGGCTGCGGGGAGAAAGCCCTCTCCCTCAGGGAGAGGGTTGGGTGAGGGTGTTCAGAGTCGGAGATAAATTCTCCAAAGCCCGACGCTCGCTTCGCTCGCTCCCCCTCACCCCAACCCTCTCCCCGCTGGGGAGAGGGGGCCCTGGCTCCGCTTTTTCCACTGTGAATGCCGATACAGCCTAAAGTCGGGGCAATCGCCGGTCATTGCGGCACTGGCGCAGCGGCACCGGCCTCGCCGAGACGATCCGGGTCACCCGCCGCGTCGCGCGGTCGGTGGTCACGGTCATGCAGGCGCAGCCATAGCCGTAATGGCCGTTGGTCTCGACCCAGCCGCGCGTCGACATGTCGGGCATGTCGTCCATCCCGGGCGCCTGATAGCCGCCCTGCGCGCCGATCAGCCATTCGCCGTCCCGGTCGATCAGCCAGAAATTGGCCGGCGTCGGATTCTGCAGCCAGCCGCAGCGCCGCTCGGTGCCCGGCGCGGGGGCCGGCGCCGCGAGAAGGGCCAGGCCCAGAATGAGATCGATCAGCATCGCTCCCCTCTAGCCTTCCCCGGCATCCGCCGCCACCCGCCAGGGCGGGAACCGCCTGTTCTCGCCCGCATGGTAGATGCAGATGACGTTGCCGCTGGGGTCGGCGAGCCGCGCTTCGCGCCACAGCCAGGCCTGATCGGCCGGCGGATGGATGAGCGGCAGGCCGAGCGCGGCGACGAACGAATCGACGTCCTCGACCTCGAAATAGACCGTCGTCGACGTGCTCACCTGCTCGGCGACATGGATCGAGAAGGTCTCGCCGCCGGGCGTCTCGAACCGCGCGTAGCGGGGCGGCGACTCGACGATCCGCGTGAGGCCCAGGCGGGTGTAGAATTCGACCGCCGCATCATAATCGGTAACGCCTACGGTGACCTGGTTGAGTTTCATTGCCGGCCCTCGCTTTCTCATCGCTGCTTTCCGGCAGACTAGGCTTCGCTTATCGCTTGGGGGAGTGATTCTCTTCGGGGCGGAGGCACGATGCGGCGATTGTTCCTGTTGACCTGCGCCATCGGTATGGTGGCCGCCGCTTGCGGCGCGCCGCCTCTCCTCGCCCAACCTGTGGCGCCCCCATCGATCGATCCGTCGACCATCCCGGTTCCGGATTTGAGTTTCACGCTTAATCCGGCCACGCTCCGCAATCTCGACAAATATGTCTATTTCCATCGCGACGGCACCGATTTCGCGACAGCTTTCGCCGACATTCGCGAATGCGACGCCTTCGCGCGCGAGGTCGGCTTCTATATCGGCGGCAGCCCCTTCACCGGCGCCCTGACCGGTGTCGCAGTCGACGCGATCTTCGGTTCCGCCGAACGCCGCCGAATCCGTCGCGCGAACATGCGGGTCTGCATGCGCTTCAAGGAATACCGGATCTACGGCCTGCCGGAAGCGATCTGGGAGCGGTTCAATTTCGAGGAGGGCAATCAGCGGGTCCCGGAGGCCGAGCGCGAGCGCATGCTTCGGGTCCAGGCTCGGATCGCCTCCGGTCCGCGCCCCACGCTCGGTGAGGTGTCGCGATGAGGATCGGAACCCTGTTCGGCTGCGCACTGCTCGCGCTGGCGGGAATTGGCCATGCGCAACCGCGCGACCAGTTCGATCCTCGCGAACCGGTCGTCATCGATCCGGCCAAATCCTACATTTTCTATCGGACCAATGTGAGGGGCGCCCTGGTGCTGTTGCGCGAGGCCGGACGCGGCGAGCGCGAAGCGGCGCGCCTCGCGGCGTTCGATCGCGTCCGCGCCGAATATGGGCGAAGGCTCGCGCTATGGGAGCGCAGCGCCTCGCGGTGCCGAAGCGCCCCGGCGCCCGATTGCCCGGAGCGCCCGCAGGAGGTGACGCTCGAGACCTTTCCCGATCCGCCGCCGGAAAGGGATCGCTATTTCGACATCTGGTGGCAGCCGCGGTTCACCGCCGGTGACGAAGGCAACAGCTATTTGAGGGCGGTCCCCCCGGGGTCCTATGTCGTTTACGGCAATGTGATGATCGGCGGGGGCGGCTCGATGGGCGTCTGCCTTTGCATGGGCAGCCTGCGCTTCGAGGCGGCGCCGGGCCGGATCGTCGACCTTGGCCGGATCGACTATCGGGCCGATCCGACCCCCGGGCGCCAGCCGTGGAGCGTCACCGTCACTCCCTACGCCCCGACGATGAGCCTTCCGGCCAGGCTCGCCGGGCTGCCGCGGGTTCCGGCCGAATTCCATGCGGCGGACAAGGTGCCCAATTATCTGGGGGTCGAGATCGATCGGCATGCGGCGATGCCGGGCGTGCTTGCCTATGAGCGGGACCGGGTGATCGACGCGCGCACCGGCCGAGCGCCGGCGGACCCCGATTAAGGCAGACCCTGGTCCTGCAGCCGCAGCGCCACATCGCTCATGAACCGCGCGTCGTCGCCATTCGCCAGCGATCCCGCCTCGGCGGCGATCGCGGCGAGGACGTCGCTCAGCGGGTCGATCTCCGCCTTGGCGTAATTGCCGAGGACGTATTTGGTCACCTTGTCCTTGTGGCCGGGGTGGCCGATGCCGATGCGGACTCGGCGGAAGTCGTTGCCGATATGGGCTTCGGTCGAGCGCAGGCCGTTATGCCCGGCGGTGCCGCCGCCGATCTTCACCTTGACCTTGAAAGGGGCGAGATCGAGCTCGTCGTGGAAGGCGGTAACGTCGCCCGCGTCCTTCTTGAAGAAGTCCAACGCGGCGCGGACCGAGCGGCCGCTGTCGTTCATGAAGGTGGCGGGCTTCAGGAGGAGGATGCGTGCCCCTCCGATCCGGCCCTGCTGGGCCCAGCCCGAAAAGGCCTTCTTCGGCGGATCGAAGCCGTGCACTTCGGCGATGGCGTCGAGAGCCATGAAGCCGACATTGTGCCGCTGCATCGCATATTGCGCGCCGGGATTGCCGAGGCCGACCCAGATCTGCACGGGCGCGAACTCCCCCCAATCGTCCGCCGCGGGAGCCGCGGCGGGCTGGCCCGGCACCTCGGCCGGCCGAAAGCCGAACAAGCTGCCGAGCCAGGAAATGCGCCGCAAGATTATTCCTCGCCGCCCTCGGGCTTTGCCGCTTCCTCGCCGACCGTGGGCACCTCGTCGGGGGCCAGCTCCTCGGCGCCTTCGGCGGCAGCCACCGCATCTTCGGCTTCGACCTTGTAGACCGAGGGCGAGACGATCGTGGCGATGGTGAAGTCGCGGTCGGTGATCGCGGATTCGGTGCCGGCCGGAAGCTTCACCTGGCTGATGTGCAGCGAATCGCCGATGTCGAGGCCGGCGAGGCTGATCTCGATCTGCTCGGGAATCTCGGCCGCGTCGCAGACCAGCTCGAGGTCGTGGCGGACCGCGTTCAGGACGCCGCCGCGCTTCAGGCCCTTCGACTCCTCTTCGTCGATGAAGCGGATCGGCACCGCGACGGTGACTTTCGCGTGCTCGGAGATGCGCAGGAAATCGACATGGAGCGGCCGGTCGCTGACCGGATGGAACTGGACGTCCTTCGGCAGGGTGCGGGCGGGGGCGCCGCCGGCGTCGATCATCACCACCGAGTTCATGAAGTGGCCGCTCGACAGCGCCTTGATCAGCGCCTTCTCCTCGAGGTGGATCGAGAGCGGCTCTTCATTGTTGCCGTAGACGACGGCGGGGATGCGGCCTTCGCGACGCAGCACGCGGGAGGCTCCCTTGCCAGCCCTTTCGCGCGTCTTAGCCGACAGCGTAAGCTGTTCGCTCATTGCATGTCTCCAAAAGACGGGTTGAAAAACATTCCCGCTCACGCCTCCAGGGATGACCATGAACGGGGAGGCGCGCCTATAGGGGAGGAGAGGCGGAGAGGCAAGCTCTCTCCCCTCCCGCGCGCGGGAGGGGAGGAACGACCTCAGTTCCCCTCGACGTGCGGGACGCGCTCGGCGGCGAGCCCGCGGGCGCGGAGCGCCGCCTGGACGCTGTCATTGCCGGCGAGGTGGCCGGCGCCGACCGCGAGGAAGACCGTGCCGGGCCGCCGCAGCCTGAGCTGGACCCAGCTGGCCCAGGCCTTGTTGCGCTCGGTGAAGAGCAGCCGGTGCAGCGCCGGATCCTGCTCGCTATTGGCGTTGAGCAGCGCGACCAGCCGCTCGACGTCGCCCGCCGACCAGGCCGCCAGCATCGGGGCCAGCGCCTCGTCGAGCTCGTCATTCTTTTCGATCGTCTTGACGAGCTGCTCGATCTGCTGCGCCTCGGGCATCTGATCGAACAGGATGAACTGCCATTCGAGCCCCTCGAGCTGGCCGATCGGCATGTTGCGCTCGCGCGCAGCGCGCATCAGCAGGTTCTCCGGGCCGTCCGCGGTGCCGACGCCGAGCCGCTGCGCGGCGACCACCGCCAGCGTCATCGACACGAACCAGGGCTCGAACCGGTCGAACGCGCCGGGCGGGGCGCCCAGGGGCGCGATGGCGGCGTTGAGCGCGGCGTTCTGCGCCGGGGTGAGCCGGTCGGAGAGCTTGCGCCCGTTCGGATCGACCGCATAGCGCAGAACCATCGGCTGGATCGAGGCGGGATCGGCGGGAAGGATCGCCTCCATCACCAGCTCGTTCGAGGCGTCGAAGGCGGTCCTGACCTCGTCGTTGAACCAGGGCCGGCCGTCGAGCAGGTGGAAGGTGCCGAACAGATAGATAGTCGTGTCGGCGTCGCGCACGACCCAGAGCGCCGGATCGGCGTCAGGCAGGGGCGCGGCGGCCGGGGCGGGCGCGGCCGGAGCCGGTGCCGCGGGGGCGGCCGCGGGCGCGTCCTGAGCCGGAGCGGGGGCCGGCGCGAAGGCCATGGCCGCCGCCAGAAGCAGCGTCTTCATCGAAATTCTCCTTGTCGATTGAATGCGTTAGCGGAAACGGTAGAAAAGGGAAGCGAGCAGGAAGACAACCATGAAGCCGATATAGAGCGCGGCATGCATCGGCTCTGGAACGAAGCCGCCCTTCCACCAGAAAAACCAGGTCGGATAGACGATCGCATAGGCGCCGGCTGCGGCGGTAACCGCCTTGTACTTCATCATCCGCTCGACCTCGTCGACCTGGCGGTTGAGGGCGACGGCGCCGCCGATGACAAGGCCGAGATAGGCGAGGGATAGTCCCGCGGCGAGCGCGGGCGGCCAGCGGTCGTCCCAGACGAGCAAGTCGTCCGCCTCGGTGAAGCCGACCGCGAAGCCGGCCGGGAAGCCGAACAGGATCAGGATCGCGAAGATCGCGAACTTGCGCCGGCGGCGGGCGCGCTCGAGCGATTCGCCGTCGGTCAGGCCCTCAGACACGCCAGCTCTCCTTGGTTTCGCCATCGTCGAAAATCTCCTCGATGCCCGCGCCGAACAACCGCGCCAGCCGGAAGGCCAGCGGCAGCGACGGATCGTGCTTGCCGGTCTCGATCGCGTTCACCGCCTGGCGCGACACGCCGATCCGGCCGCCAAGCTCCGCCTGGCTCCAGCCCCGTTCGGCCCTGAGCACCCGCAATCGATTCTTCATCCATGCTCCATTGTCAGCCTTTGCTGACCATGTGTCATGGTTACCTGACTAATTGATGCCCAATGATGTGTCAATACAACCTGACAAAAAGAATGCGAGACCTGACGCCATGCGGGGCAAGGCCCGCCGCGGCGCTTCCTTGACCGGCCTCGCCCCATCGGCCAAAGCGGGCCGACGCAGCAGCATTCGCGAAGGCGACACTTTGGGCTCGACGCCGCTCTCGTTCCAGAAGCTCATCCTGACGCTCCACGATTATTGGAGCGGCCAGGGCTGCGTCATCCTCCAGCCCTACGACCTCGAAATGGGCGCCGGCACCTTCCACCCCGCCACCGCGCTCCGAGCGCTCGGGCCGGAGCCCTGGAAGGCGGCTTTCGTCCAGCCCTCGCGCCGCCCTGCCGACGGCCGCTACGGCGACAATCCCAACCGTCTCCAGCATTATTACCAATATCAGGTGATCCTGAAGCCGAGCCCTCCGGACCTCCAGGCGCTCTATCTGGGCAGCCTCGCCGCGATCGGCGTGGATCCGCTCAAGCACGACGTCCGCTTCGTCGAGGACGATTGGGAATCGCCCACCCTTGGCGCCTGGGGCCTGGGTTGGGAAGTCTGGTGCGACGGCATGGAGGTGACCCAATTCACCTATTTCCAGCAGGTCGGCGGCTATGACTGCAAGCCCGTCGCGGGCGAATTGACCTACGGCCTCGAGCGGCTGGCGATGTACATACAGGGTGTCGACAGCGTCTACGACCTAGCGTTTAACGACGCCAAAGTGGGTGAGGGGGGCGTGACCTACCGGGATGTCTTCCTCGAGAACGAGCGCGAGTTCAGCGCCTATAATTTCGAAGTGGCCGACACCGACAGCCTGTTCGACCGCTTCAAACAGGCGGCCGACGAATGCCGCCGCTGCATCGACGCGGGCCTGCCCCTCCCGGCCTACGACCAGGCGATCAAGGCCAGCCACATCTTCAACACGCTCCAGGCGCGCGGAGTCATCTCGGTCGCCGAGCGCCAGGCCTATATCGGCCGGGTGCGGGACCTGACCAAGGGCGCATGCCAGGCCTGGATGGAGAAGAACGGGTGGGCCGCTTGATGGCGGACTTCCTGCTCGAATTGCTCTCCGAGGAAATCCCCGCCCGCATGCAGGCCAGGGCCTGCGCCGACCTCGCGCGCCTCTTCGAGGAAGAGCTCGCCGAAGCCGGCCTGAAGGCCGAAGCCATCGAAACCTACGCCACGCCGCGCCGTCTCGCTCTCATCGCCCGCGGCCTTCCCGCCGAGACGAAGGCCGTGTCGGAAGAGATGAAGGGCCCCCGCGCCGGAGCGCCGCCGCAGGCGCTCGAAGGCTTCCTGCGCAAGACCGGCCTGATGCAGGACCAGCTTGTCGAGCGCGACGGAATCTGGTTCGCGACGCTCGACAAGCCCGGCCGCGCCACCGCCGCGGTCCTTGCCGATGCGATCCCCGTCATCGTCCGCGCCTTTCCCTGGCCCAAATCGATGCGTTGGGGCGAGGCCTCGGCCTCGACCGAAAGCCTGCGCTGGGTGCGGCCGCTCCAGGGCGTCGTCGCCTTGCTCGGCGACCAGGTCGTGGAGTTCGAGATTGCGGGCGTCAGATCGGGCGCCGCGACGGTCGGCCATCGCTTCCACCATCCGGGCGTGATCACCATCGGCGGCGCCAGCGATTATGCCGAGAAGCTGCGCGCCTGCCACGTCATCGTCGATCCGGAGGAGCGCAAGGCGCTGATCCGCAAGGGCTCAGCGAAGCTGGCGCGCATGACGACCGTGATCCCGGACGAAAGCCTGGTCACGGAAAATGCCGGCCTCTGCGAATGGCCGATGCCGCTGAAGGGCAGTTTCGATCCCGTCTTTCTGGAGCTGCCCCCGGAGCTCATCCAGCTGACCATGCGGGTCAACCAGAAATATTTCGCCTGCCAAAGCGAGGACGGCCGGCTCAGTTCGCGCTTCCTGTTCGTCGCGAACATCGAATCGAGTGATCCCGCCGCGGTCGTCGCGGGCAATGAGAAGGTGCTCGCCGCCCGCCTGGCCGATGCCAAGTTCTTTTGGGAACAGGATTTGAAGGTCCCGCTCGCCGAGCAGGCGAAGAAGCTTGCGGGAATCGTCTTCCACGAAAAGCTCGGCACGGTCGCCGACAAGGCCGAGCGGGTTGCGCGGCTCGCCGAATGGCTGGTGCAGGAGCGGCTGATCAAGGGCGCCGACCTTGCCGAGGTCCAGACCGCCGCCCGCCTCGCCAAGGCGGATCTGGTCAGCGAGCTGGTCGGCGAATTTCCCGAGCTCCAGGGCGTGATCGGAAGCTATTATGCCCGCGCTCAGGGACTTCCCGATGCGGTCGCGAAGGCGATCCGCGACCATTACAAGCCGGCGGGGCATGGCGACGACGTCCCCACCGACAAGGTCACGGTCGCGGTCAACATCGCCGACCGACTCGACACCCTGGTCGCCTTCTTCTCGATCGGCGAGCGGCCGACCGGCTCGCGCGACCCGTTCGCGTTGCGGCGAGCGGCCCTGGGCTTCCTGCAGATCCTGACCCGATCGGAGCTGCGCCTGCCGCTCTCCGACGTGCTGGTCCAGGCCGCCGTCCTCAATATCGTCTCGCGGCTCGGCGCGCTCTCCTCGGTGACCTTCCCCGATCTGCTCGATTCGGACGATCGCGAGCATGAAATCACCGCCGAGGTCGGCACCTTCACCTACCGCCATGGCGATCGCGTCGTGGTGCGCTGGAAAGCCGAGCTCACCCCCAAGATCGAGCGCGGCAGGATCATCGACGAGGTCAAGGATCTCGTCGAGACTATCCTCGATTTTCTCGAGGACCGCCTGAAGGTCCAGCAGCGCGAGGCGGGCGTCCGCCACGATCTGATCGACGCGGTGTTCAGGCTCGGCGGCGAGGACGATCTGGTGCGGCTCCTGGCGCGGGTGAAGGCGTTGCAGGCCTTCGTTGAAAAGCCCGAGGGCGCCGATCTGCTCGCCGGATACAAGCGCGCCGCCAACATCCTGAAGAGAGAGGGCTGGACCGGCGAAGGGGCGAGGCGGCCGCCGCCTTATGCGCCGGAGATCGCGGAATCGGATCTGGACGAGGCGCTCGACGCCGCCGAGCCGCGCGTCGCGCAGGCGCTCGCCGACGAGGACTATGAGCGGGCGATGACGGCGCTCGCAGCGCTGCGCGAGCCGGTCGACGCCTTCTTCGAGAATGTCACCGTCAATGATCCGGATTCGGTGAAGCGCGAGGCTCGCCTGGGCCTGCTCGCCCGCATCCGCGACGCCGTCCACCGAGTCGCCGATTTCTCCAGGATCGAGGGCTGAGATGACCCGCGCGGTCTACCGCTTCGGCGGCGGCGTTTCGGACGGCGAGGCGGGGAACAAGGCGCTGCTCGGCGGCAAGGGCGCCAATCTCGCCGAAATGGCGTCGATCGGCCTGCCGGTGCCGCCCGGCTTCATCATCTCCACCGAGATGTGCGCGCTTTTCTACGCGGAAGGGGGCGCGCTGCCGGACTCCCTGCGCGCGGAGATCGACGCGGGCCTCGCCCATGTCGAGTCGGTGACCGGCAAGAGCTTCGGGGACGCCGCCGATCCGCTTCTCGTGTCGGTCCGCTCCGGCGCGCGCGTCTCTATGCCGGGCATGATGGACACCGTCCTCAACCTCGGCCTCAACGACGCGACCGTGAAGGGCCTCGCCGCCGCCTCGGGCGATCCGCGCTTCGCCTGGGACAGCTACCGCCGCTTCATCCACATGTACGCCAACGTCGTCCTGGGCCTCCCCCACGACCTTTTCGAGGAGGAGCTCGAGATCGCCAAGGAGGACAAGGGCGTCCATCTCGACACCGGGCTCGAGGCGGCGGACTGGGAGCGGCTGACCGCCCGCTTCAAGGCGCTTGTCCGGGAGGCGCTCGGCCGGCCCTTTCCAGAGGATCCGCACGAGCAGCTCCGGGGGGCGATCGCGGCCGTCTTCGGTTCGTGGCAGGCGGAGCGCGCGAAGACCTACAGGCGGCTGAACGCCATCCCGGGCGACTGGGGAACCGCCGTCACCGTCCAGGCGATGGTGTTCGGCAATATGGGGGAAACCTCGGCGACGGGAGTCGCCTTCACCCGCGACCCTTCGACCGGCGAGCGCGCGCATTACGGCGAATATCTGATCAACGCCCAGGGCGAGGACGTCGTCGCCGGTATCCGCACCCCGCAATATCTGACCCGGGCCGCGCGCGACAGAGCGGGTGCGAAGGCGCCGTCGATGGAAGAGACGATGCCCGATGTGTTCGCCGAGCTGGCTCGGGTCTTCGACCTGCTCGAGCGCCACTATCGCGAGATGCAGGACATCGAGTTCACCGTCGAGCGCGGCACGCTCTGGATGCTGCAGACCCGCACCGGCAAGCGCACCGCCAAGGCCGCGCTCCGGATCGCCGTCGACATGGCCGGCGAAGGGCTGATCGGCGAGGAGGAAGCGGTGCTCCGAATCGATCCCGCCCAGCTCGACCAGCTCCTCCACCCGACCCTGGATCCCGAGGCGAGGCGCGAGGTCATCGCCAAGGGCCTCCCCGCCTCGCCCGGCGCCGCCTGCGGCAAGGCGGTGTTCGACGCGGATACGGCCGAGAAGCGCGCGGCCGCCGGCGAGAAGGTGATCCTGGTCCGGATCGAGACCAGCCCGGAGGACATTCACGGCATGCACGCCGCGCAAGGCATCCTGACCGCGCGCGGCGGCATGACCAGCCATGCCGCGGTGGTCGCGCGCGGCATGGGCCGCCCTTGCGTCAGCGGCGCGGGATCGATCGCCATCGACTATAAGGCGAAGCTGATGCGGGTCGGGGGCCGCGAGGTCCGTGAGGGCGACGTCATCACCCTCGACGGCGCGAGCGGCGAGGTCATGCTCGGCGAGGTGCCGACGGTCCAGCCCGAGCTGGTCGGCGATTTCGGGACATTGATGGTTTGGGCGGACCGCAAGCGCCGCCTCGGCGTCCGCGCCAACGCCGAGACGCCGCTCGACTGCCGCACCGCGCGCGAATTCGGCGCCGAGGGCATCGGCCTGTGCCGGACCGAGCATATGTTCTTCGACGCCGAGCGGATCGCCAACGTCCGCCAGATGATCCTGGCCGAGGACGAAGCCGGCCGCCGCCTGGCGCTCGACAAGCTGCTCCCCGCCCAGCGCGGCGATTTCATCGAGATCTTCCGGATCATGGCGGGCCTGCCGGTGACCATCCGGCTGCTCGATCCGCCGCTGCACGAATTCCTGCCCCATGGCGAAGAGGAGCTCGCCGAGGTCGCCCTGGCCTCCGGGGTCGCGGTCGAGACGCTGCGCCGGCGCACCGCGGAGCTCGCCGAATCCAATCCGATGCTCGGCCATCGCGGCTGCCGGCTCGGCATCACCTATCCCGAGATTTACGAGATGCAGGCCCGCGCCATCTTCGAGGCCGCGGTGGCCGTGGCGGAAGAGAGCGGGCAGGCCCCCATCCCGGAAGTCATGGTGCCTTTGGTCGCGACCAGGAAGGAGCTCGCCATCGTCCGGGCGCTGATCGACCGGACGGCCGAAACCGTGTTCGCCGAGAACGGCCGCCGGGTCGACTATCTGGTCGGCACGATGATCGAGCTGCCCCGCGCCGCCCTGCGCGCCGCCGATATCGCCGGGGAGGCCGAATTCTTCAGCTTCGGCACCAACGATCTCACCCAGACCGCTCTGGGCCTCAGCCGCGACGACGCCGGCCGGTTCCTCCAGGCCTATGTCGATCAGGGCATCTTCGCCCGCGATCCCTTCGTCAGCCTCGACGTCGAGGGCGTGGGCGAGCTGATCGCGCTCGCGGCCGAGCGGGGCAAAGCGGCGAAGCCGGAGCTCAAGCTCGGCATTTGCGGCGAACATGGGGGCGATCCGGCCAGCATCGCCTTCTGCGAGGCGACCGGGCTCGATTATGTCAGCGCCTCGCCCTACCGCGTGCCCATCGCCCGCCTGGCGGCGGCGCAGGCGGCGTTGAGCAAGGGCTAAACCGGCCCGGTCTCGTTGTCCCGGCGCCGGGCATCGTCGCGAGCGGCCGCCTGGCGGAGGCTTTCCTGTTCGGCCTCGTCGCGACGCCTGGCCTCGTCGTCGCGCAGCCTGGCCTCGTCGTCGCGCAGCCTGGCCTCGTCGCGGCGCCCGGCCTCGTCGTCGCGGTGCCTGACCTCGTCGCGGGCGGCGGCCTGCCGCAGACTGTCGTTCTCGGCGGCGTCCTTCCTCAGCTGCCGGATTTCCGTCTCGAGCGCTTCGCGACGCCGGACCTCCTCGCGATAGCGGCCCTTCCATTTCGGGCTGGCGAGAAAGGCCATGCCCAGGATCAGCCCCAGCACGAAGGCGAGCAGCAGGATCAGCCATTGTTCGGGCGTGAAGACAACCATGCCCATCTCCCTCGATCGTTCGGCGGGTCAACCGCGCGGCGCGCGCGATTGTTCCGCGCGCGCTACGACAGCAGCGCGTCGTTGATCGAGCAGGCGGCGGGCCCCAGGATGACGATGAACAGCACCGGCAGGATGAACAGGATCAGCGGGATCGTCATGATCGCCGGCAGCCTCGCCGCTTTCTCCTCGGCGCGCATCATCCGCTCGTTGCGGAATTCGGCGGAAAGGACGCGCAACGCGCTGGCCAGCGGCGTGCCGTATTTCTCGGTCTGGATCATGGTCGTGACCACGCCGCGCACCGAATCGAGGTCGATGCGCCTGGCGAGATTCTCGAAAGCGAACCGGCGGTCGGTGAGGAAGCCCAATTCGATCGAGGTCAAGGCGAACTCGTCGCCCAGCTCGGGATAGGCCCGGCCCAGCTCGCGGGCGACGCGGCCGAAGGCGGCATCGACGGTCAGGCCGGCCTCGGCGCAGATCACCAGCAGGTCGAGCGCGTCGGGCAGGCCCTTGCGGACCGCGCTGACGCGCTTGTCGATCCGGTTCTTCAGCCAGAGGTCCGGCGCCTTGTAGGCGAGGATCAGAACGCCGGCGACGAGGCCGTATTTCTTGAACGCGCCCCAGGTCGGGAAATAATCGACCATATAGACCATCACGATCGCGAATCCGCCGAACAGGATGGGCAGCACCAGGCGCGCGAAGATGACGACGAAGGCGAGGTCCTTGGAGCGGATGCCGGCCTGCATCAGCTTCGCCTGCGTCTTCAGCACCTGGGATTCCTGGAGCATCTTGAGCGAAGCGAGGACGTCGCGGACCTTGTCCGCCATCTCGTTGCGGTTGGTGATGGCCTTGCGGCGCTTGCTGGTGGAGGCGACGATGCCGGCCTTCAATTGCTCGCGGCGTTCGTTCAGCGCCTTGACGCGCTTGGCCATCGGGTCGCGGACGGTGGCGGCGGCATAGATGGCGACCAGCACGGCGAACGTCGCCAAAGCGGCGAGCGCGCTCGCCACCATGATGACGTCGATCCCCATGATCGTCGGGCCGTTCGAAGGTGCCATCTTGCCTAAAGTCCCTTTGGGTCAGATTTCGAAATTGATCATCTTGGCCATGATGAACGCGCCGATGCTCATCCACACGATGCCGATGCCGCCGGCGATCATCAGCCGCTGGTCGACGAAGAAATTCTGCATGTACTGGCCGTTGATGAACCAGATCAGCCCGAACACGATGAACGGCAACGCGCCGATAATGTAGGCGGAGGCCTTCGATTCCGACGACATGGCGCGGATCTTGAGCTTCATCGCCGAACGCTTCCTGAGCACGTCGGCGAGGTTCGACAGCGTCTCGGCGAGATTGCCGCCGGTCTCGCGCTGGATGGCCAGGCTGATGACGAAGAACTGGAACTCGGCCGTGCCGAGGCGTGCGGCGGTCTCCTGCAGCGCGACGTCCATGGTCCGGCCGATCTTCATCTTGTCGGCCACGGTGCGGAATTCGGTGCTGACCGGCTCGGGCAATTCGTCCGCGACGATCAGGATCGTCTCGGAAATGGGCAGGCCGGAGCGCAGGCCGCGCACCATCAGCTCGATCGCGTCGGGGAATTTGGAGGTGAAGCGGGCGACCCGGCGCTTGATCAGCTTGCCGACCACATAATGGGGCAGCCCGACGCCCACCAGCAGACCGACCGGCACCGCGAGCAGCAGGGTAACGCCCTTGAAGAAGAGAAGCAGGATCATCGCCGCGGCGAGGCCCATGGAGGCGATGACATAGTGCGCCAGCGTCCAGGTCCGCCCGGTCTGGCTCAACCGCAGCTGGAGCAAAGCCGGGTTGGGGATGAAGCGTTTCGCGAAGCCGTCGCCGCGGTTCTGGCGCTGAGCGAAGATGCGCTTCAACTGCGCCTGCGCGACCGCGTCGGTCGACCGGCTGTGGCGCTCGCGCAGCCCCTCGAGCCGGCGCGCGACCATCTTCGACCCCGAGGGGCCGGAAAAGGCCGCGGCGACCATCAGCAAAGCGGCCAGCACGCCCGCCGTCATCATGATCAGTCCAAAAGACGGCATTTCGACTCCCTCGTCTCGTCGCGGTCCGCGAGCCGGCCGTCAGGCCGCCTGGGACGTCGCCTCCTTCGGCTTCTTCCCGACGAGCGACTTGAATTGTCCGAGCCTGCCGAGCAGCGAGCCGCCGGCCGCGGCCGGAGCTGCCTTCGGGATATCCCCGCCGACATCGACCGTCTGCGCGAGCAACTGGCCCAGCGGCTGCGTAAGCTTGGTCGACTTGGTCACCTTGGCCAGCGGCTGCCCCAGCTTGGCGGCCTGCGAGGCGGCTTTGGCGTCGAACGGCAGGAGGATGTCGACCTTGCGCTCGATCGAATGCTCGAAATCCTTGCGGCTGACCTCCTGCACCGCGGCCTGGACGCGGTTGGCGACCACGATCACCCGGGCCTGCGGCGCGTTGGCCTTGAGCCAGGAGAGGATGCGGATGGCGTCGCGCGTACCGGCAAGGGTGAACTCGACCACCACGACGACGACGTGAACATCGTTGAGGAGGTGAGGGAATTGCACCATCATGTTGCGCGGCAGATCGATCACCATGCCTTCAAAGGCGTGCCGGATCTCCTCCTGCAGCTGATAGAAGGCCGAGCCGTCGGTCAGCATCGCCTGGTTGATCGGCGCCTCGGCGGAAAGCACGCAGAGCTTGTCGTTGGCGCGGACCATCGCGCGCTCGATGAACAGACCATCGATGCGGCTCGGATTCTCGATCGCGTCGGTGAGGCCGCGGCCGGGCTCGAGGTCGAGCGCGAGCGCGCCGGTGCCGAAATGGACGTCGAGGTCGAGCAAGGCGGTCGAACGGCCGCCCTTGTCGCCCATCAGCCAGGCGAGCGAGGTCGCGACCGTCGACGCGCCGACGCCGCCGCGGACGCCGATGACCGCGGCCATGACATTGGGCTTCTCGTTGCCGGTCTCGATCATGCGCGGGCCGGAAATGGTCATCTGCGCATTGGCGAAGGCGTCGCGCAGCTGATCGGCCGAAAAGGGCTTGAGCAGATAATCCTGGATGCCGCTGGCGACGAGGTCGCGATAGAGGCGGACGTCGTTGACCTGCCCGGCGGCGATCACCACCGTGCCGGGCTCGCATACTTCGGCGAGCGCGTTGATGTCGTTGAGCGGATCGCCCGATTCCGAAAGGTCGACGAAGAGGATGCTCGGGCTCGCCGCGACCGACAGGGTCTGCACGGCGTTCCTGAGGCCGCCCTTGTTGACCTTCTCCGGCGACCAGCCGTGCTCGACCGCAATCGGGCGGATGAGCTCCGCCGTCGCTTCGTCGGCGACGAAGGCGGTGAAGGGATCGCGGAGGCCGGAGCCGCGGGGGTGGAAGGGCGCGTTCATTGCTGGTTCCTCGTGGTGGAGGTCGGAAGCGGCTGAGCGCCGGTCTGCGGCCGCTCGCGGAAGGTCCTGATCGCCCGGCCCGCGGTTGCCGCGCTGCCCTGGCCCGAAGCGTCCTGGCCGCGGACCAGATCGTCGGGATTGGCGATCATCGCCGCCAAATTGGAGTTGAGCGAGCAGCCGTAATTGCTCGACGTGCGGCTCGGCGAGTCGATCTCCGGATTGCCGTGGGTCGGGCAGTTCGGCACCGACGCGCTGGCGCGGCTGGCGACGATCCGGACCGTCCCCGGCTCGATCGCGCCCTCGGTCAGCGGCGCGCCGTCGGCAAGCAGCACGCCGAACCGGGCCGCGACCCGCGCGACGTCCTGCCTGGCGCGCGGCGATTCATAGCCCCGCGGCTCGTCGACACTGACGCGATCGCCATAGCCGATTTCGATCGAGGAGAACCAGGCGGAGAGCCGGTCCAGCTCGGCCGCGGACACGCGGTCGCCCTCCGTCGTCACGTCGAAGACGAAATTGTTGTGCTCGACCACCGGCTGGTGGAGCGAATAGAGCCCCCAATTGTTCGCGGGCGTGAGGTTTTGGGGCTGCATGGCGCAGCCGCCGGCCGCCAGGCCCAGCGCGGACATCGCGGCGAAAGTGATGAAGCGGGACATGGTCAAGGCGTCCTTTCGATCTCGGGCGATCATCAGAAGTTGAACCCGGGCTGGGCCGACGAACGGCTGGCCTGCGCAGGCGGCAGAGCGGCCGGGCGCCGGGCCTCGCGCGTCGGCGCGGGATTGGGCGCGGCCGGGGCCGCATCGCTGACGGGGCCGACGCCGGGGGCGACGGTCCTGGGCTCGGCCGCGGTCGGGCCCGGGCGCTGCTCGCCGGAGACGCTGGCATTGCCCTGGCCGATCAGCAGGCGCTGGAGTTCGTCCGGATTGCGGTAGCCGTCGGTCGGCAGCGCGATCTGGTTCGCCGAGACCGGCCGGACCAGATAGGGCGTGACCACGATCACCAGCTCCGATTCCTCGCGCCGGTAGCGCGATGAGCGGAACATGGCGCCGAGCACCGGAATATTGCCCAGGAACGGCGCGCGATCGATGAAGTTGGTGTTGTGGTTCCTCAAGAGGCCGCCGATCATGAAGCTCTGGCCGGAGCCGAGCTCGACCGTGGTCTCCGCGCGTCGCACGGTGAGCGCGGGAATCTCGAAATTGTTGAGGCGGATGCTGCCCACGGTGGACAATTCCGACACTTCCGGGCGGACGCGCATCGAGATGCGCCCGTCCTCGAGCACGGTCGGCGTGAAGGCGAGGCCGACGCCATATTGCTTATATTCGATCGTCACCGTGCCCAGCGATTGCGAGATCGGGATCGGGAACTCGCCGCCGGCGAGGAAGCTCGCCGTCTCGCCCGAAAGTGCGACGAGGGTCGGCTCGGCCAGGGTCGTGACCTGGCCGGTCGTCTCGCCCAGATTGAGCGTGGACAAAAGATCGAGGCCGAGCAGGCGGCCCGCCGCGGCCAGCGTGGTCGTGCCGGCGGGCAGATTGATCGAGCGGGTGGTCGCGACGACCTGGGGATTGCCGGTGACCGGATTGATGATCGTCTGCGAGAGCACGTTGTCGATCGTGCCGGGGCTGCCGCGGCCGATGCCGAACAGGAAGCCGCCGGTACGGTCGCGGGAAACCAGGTTGGTGCCGATCTCGCGGACGAGCGAGCGGTTGACCTCGGCGATCCGGACCTGGAGCATGACCTGCTGCGGCGTCGACGTGCGCAGGCGGCTTACCACCCGCACGCCCTCGCCGACGAAGGCCTGGACGAGCTGCTCGGCTTCCGCCGCGTCGGCGGGCTGGGCGACGGTGCCGGTGAGGAGGACCGTGCCGTTGAGCGGGGTCGCCGTGATGTTGGCTTCGGGCATGGCCCGCTGGAGCAGCTGATCGACGGAGCCCAGATTCTGGCCGACGCGGACGTTGGCCGAATAGACCACCCGGCCGCCGGCGCCGGTCGCATAGACCGTCGTGTTGCCGGCCGTCTTGCCGAAGATGTAGATCTGGTTGGACGAGCGGACGTAGACGTCGGCAACCTCTTCATTGGCGACGACCAGATCGGTGATCGGCGAGGCGAGGCGAACCAGGCGGCCGGCGCCGACCGAAAGCGTGACCTCGTTGGCGGGAGCGACGGTGCCGCCGCCCTGAGCGAGCGCCCGGCTCGGCGCGCTCGCCGCGAACCCCGCCGCGAGGGCGGCCGCGAGGGCGGTGCCGAGAGTGGCCCGCCTGATATTCTGTGCTTTGGTCATTTACCTGGCTCCCACCGGAACGAGCGTGACGTTGTTGCCGCGGGCGACGCGGACGACCGGGCCGATGGGCCGGTCTCCCGGGATGCCGCTCGAGGCGGACGGGGCGTTGCCAGAGCTATTGTTATTGTTTGCGTCGCGCGCCCTGCCGGGCACGGTGCTGCGCTGGAAACGGGATACATCGGAACCCACCGTGAAGGTCGGATTGGAATCGAGCGGGCGGCTCGCGATCGCCAGCAGCATCTGCCGCTCGGCGCGCGGGTCGTTATTCTCGGGCACGGTGACCTCGCCCGAGGCGATGGCACGCTCGAGCTCGGCATTGTTGTCGGCGAGCGAACGGAGCGACAGCGACAGCTGCCCGATCGTCTGCGCCACAGCGATCTTCTCGGCGATCCTTGGCGTCGCCTCGAAGGTCACCGTCGAGACGGTCTGGGCAACCTGGTTGCCGGCCTCGTCGGTCGGGTTGATGCGCTGGTCGACGGCGAGCACGCGGATGTTGCGGATGATGGTCTCGGAGGCGCGCAGGGGCGCTCCGTCGCCGCCGCCCTCGACCTCCTGAGTCAGGACCAGGTCGACCCGGTCGCCCGGGAAGACGAAGCCGGCGACGCCGCTGGTCGCGGACACCGCGACCGTGACGGCGCGCATGCCCGGGCCCAAAGCCGCGGCCAGGAAGCCGCGCTCGCCGGGACGAACGATCGATCCCTGGGTGAGCGGCTGGCCCGCGGTGATCTCGGAGCGGACGACAGTGCCGATCAGGCTTTGCGGGTCGGCCCCGTCCTCGCCGCGGATGAAATAGGCGTCCTGGACCAGGCCCTGCGGCCATGGCTGGTAGCGGAAGGCCTCGACGTCGATGATCGTGCCCACCGGAAGGGTCCGGGTCGCGACCAGCACTTCGGGTCCTTCCGGGACGACCGGTCCGGCCTGCGCCTGCGGCGCCGAGGCGCCGGAGAACATGTTCTTGGCCATGACGGCGGTGACGCCGGCAATGAGGAGTGCGCCTACGAGCAGCACGATTTTCTTGACGTCCATGGCGACAGTCGCCCCCCTTCCGGGACTGAGAGAAAAATCAGTCCCTACTCATCATCCAAACTGGTTAAGAAACCGTTCGCTAATCAGCCACAAACCGCCGAATGCGATGGCGACTCCGTACGGAATTTCGAGCTGTCCGGTCCTTCGGGCGAGCTTGTGACGCAGGAACATCGCCAGCGTCAGCGCGCCGCCCGCGATCGACATCAGAAAGATAAGGACGACCACGGCCTTGAACGGCAGCCACAAAGCCAGGGCGCCGATCAGCTTGACGTCGCCGCCGCCCATCGCGCCGAACGCAAAGGCGATGGCGAACAGGCCGAATACGAGCGACGCGACCCCGATCTGGATCGCCGCGTCGGGCCAGAGCGCGAGCCCGACCGACCACCAGAAGGGAATGGCGAGCAGCGCGATGGCGAGGTTGAGGCCGTTGGGAATGGTCCGCGACTTCAAGTCGCACCAGCTCGCGCCGAGCAGCATCAGCGCCAAAGCCCCAAGCAAAATCCAGGCGAACCCCGTTTCCATGGGATCGGGGTCTAGACGGCGGAGCTTTCCAAACCGTAACCGTGGGCGATGGTAAATGAGCCTTCAAGCTGGCGCTCGCATCCCTCCGACGCCGTTTTCACCGACTGGATCGCGCCCGACGGGATGGCGCTGAGGCGGATGGACTGGCCGGCCCGCACGCCCGGGAAGGCAAGGGGAAGCCTGATCTTCGCCGGCGGGCGCGGCGACTTCATCGAGAAATATCTCGAAGCCTTCGCCGGCTGGCGCGCCGCCGGCTGGAACGTCGCCGCCTTCGACTGGCGCGGCCAGGGCCGCTCCCGGGGCGAGATAAAGGGCGGCAATCTCGAGAGCTTCGACGTGCTGGTCGAGGATTTCGCGGCCCTGATCGAGGATTGGCGCGCCGCGACGCCGGGGCCGCACGTCGCGATCGGCCATTCGATGGGCGGGCATTTGCTGCTGAGGACCCTCGTCGATCGGCGGCCGGCGCTCCGGGCCGCGGTGTTCGTCGCGCCCATGATCGGAGTGAATAGCGGGCCGATCCCGGCCTGGCTCGCTCCCCGCTTTGCCGCCGCGATGTGCTCCCTGGGCCTCGGCGAGCGGCCGATCTGGAAGACGCCCCGGGTGCTGGCCCGGCCCGGCTCGCAGCGCCAGCGCTTCCTCACTGGCTCGCGCCGGCGCTATGAGGACGAGCTCGCCTGGTGGAAGCAGGAGCCGGGATTCAATCTCGGCCTGCCCAGCTGGGGCTGGATGTGCGCCGCTTTCCGCTCGGCGGCCGCTTCGTTCACGCCGGAACGGCTCGCCGGCGTGGACCTGCCGATCCTGATCCTGGCCACCGACCGCGACCGGCTGGTCAGCACGCCCGCGATCCGCCGCGTCGCCGCCATGCTTCCGGGCGCCGAGCTCGTGCTCATCCCGGGCGCCGCGCACGAGATCCTGCGCGAAGCCGATCCGATGCGCGCGGGCGCCCTCGCGCGGATCGATCTGTTCCTCGCGAAGCACGCGCCCTGACCGACGTTGCCATCGTCGGCGCGGACGTCGATCCGACGCGCTACCCCCCGGCGCGCTTGGCGAATTTGTAGGCGGCCGCGCAGGCGAGCGCGTCGGCGCGCTCGTTCTCGACATGGCCGCTATGGCCCTTCACCCAATGCCATTCGACTCGGTGGGGCTCGGCGGCGTCGACCAGCTCCTGCCAGAGCTCGGCATTCTTGACCGGCTTCCTGTCCGCGGTCCGCCAGCCGTTCTTGCGCCAGCCGTGGATCCAGCGGGTGAAGCCGTCGCGCACGTAGACCGAATCGGTGTAGAGCTGGACGCGGCAGGGGCGGGTCAGCGCCTCCAGCCCGCGAATCGCGGCGAGCAATTCCATCCGGTTGTTGGTGGTCATCGGCTCGCCGCCGGACAGCTCCTTCTCGCGCCCGCTTGCGCGAATCACCACGCCCCAGCCGCCGGGCCCCGGATTGCCCTTGCAGGCGCCGTCGGTGAACATCTCGACGTCGGTCAGCTCCGCGCTCACGCGGCTTCGAGCCCCGCGGGAAGCTTGAAGATCATCCGCTCCTCGACGCCCTCGACCGGCTCCTCGGTCACCGCGAAACGGGCGGCGAGCGCCTCGACGACTTCGCGGACCAGGAGCTCGGGAGCGGAGGCGCCGGCGGTGATGCCGAGCGTCCTGACGCCCTGAAGCCAGTCGAAATCCAGGTCGGCGCCGCGGCCGACCAGCCGCGCCTTCGCCCCGGCGCGCTCGGCGACCTCGACCAGGCGCAGCGAATTGGAGCTGTTGGGCGAGCCGATCACCAATACCGCCTCGCAGCGGCCGGCGATCGCCTTCACCGCCGCCTGCCGGTTCGAGGTCGCGTAGCAAATGTCCTCGCTGCGCGGCCCCTGGATCGAGGGAAAGCGGCGGCGGAGGATCGCGACGATGCCGGCGGTGTCGTCGACCGAGAGCGTGGTCTGGGTGAGGAAGGCGAGGGCGTCCGGATCCCGCGGCGCGACCGCCTCGGCGTCGCGGGCGGTCTCGATCAGGGTCATCCGCCCTTCCGGAACCTGGCCGAACGTGCCGATCACCTCTGGATGGCCGGCATGGCCGACGAACAATATGTGGCGGCCGCGCTCGATCAGCCGCTCGGCCTGGCGGTGGACCTTGGAGACGAGCGGGCAGGTCGCGTCGAGATAGTCGAGGCCCCGGGCCTGCGCGGTCGCGGGCACCGATTTGGGCACGCCGTGCGCGGAAAAGACCACATGCGCTCCGTCCGGAACCGCGTCCAGCTCAGGGACGAAGACCGCGCCCTTGGCCTTCAGGCTGTCGACGACGAACTTATTGTGGACGATCTCGTGGCGGACATAGACCGGCGCTCCGTAGCGTTCGAGCGCAAGCTCGACGATGCGGATGGCCCGATCGACGCCGGCGCAGAACCCGCGCGGCGCGGCGATGAGGAGGGTGAGGGGCGGCTTGATCATCTCAGGTTCACTCGGGGCGGGCTCTACTATGCACAGGTCGGCACGTCCACGGGACGTAGCTGTACATTGCTAGTTTGCACGAAACCCTTAGGGCGCTAGGAAGCGTCACCAGAATCTTCGAGGATTTCGCCTTGCCCCCGTACACGTCCAAAGCGGCCGTCGCCGCCCTCTTCAGTCTCGGCCTCCTGGCCTGCGCCCGCGAGGGCGACATCCAGCAAACCGGAATCCTGACCTCCTACACGGCCTGCCCGCCGGTCGCGATCGTCGCGCCGGCCGGAGACGTCACCCTGTTCAACCCGGCGACGAGCCGGGACGCGAGCGCGATCGACGTGGTCGCGCACATCACCAACGTGCGCAGCAGCTGCTCGGAAGCCGGCGAACATATCGTTACCCAGGCGACCTTCGAGGTGCAGGCGCAGCGGCGCGACAATCGCGGCGCGCGCGACGTCGCAATGCCCTATTTCGCCACCGTGGTGCAGGGGAATGGCAGCGTCGTCGCCAAGCGCGTGCGCCGGGTCGGCCTCCATTTCGACGACGGCCAGTATCGCGCCACCACCACCGGCGCCGCCACCTCGCACGTGCTTCGCTCCGCCGCGACCCTGCCCGAGGATATCCGCCGCCAGATCACCCGCGACCGGCGCCCCGGGGACGCCGACGCTGCGATCGACCCGATGGCCGATCCCGCCGTCCGCGCCGCGGTCGAGCGGGCGCGGTTCGAGCTTCTGATCGGTTTCGAGCTGACCCCGGACCAGCTGCGCTACAACGCCACCCGTTGACTCGGCCCGGCTGACACTCCAGAGCGACACCCGTCTCGGCGGTCCGCCGCCGTGGACGCGCGGGAGAGTGTGGCGGGAGACCGCCACCGCCGAAGGAGCAACCGCCCCGGAATCTCTCAGGCAAAGCGGACCGCGCGTTCAAGGACACTCTGGAAAGCGGGTCGCGATCTGCGGCCCCACCGAAGGGGTAAGTCCGCCGAACCCCGATCAAGTCCGGGGGAAGGCGGGTGAAAACTCTCAGGTCCCGGCGACAGAGGGGGTGCTGGATCGTTCGGCCGCATCGGCGGTTGGACGCGGACGCACACCGGAGCTGGCCATGAGCGACGCCGACAAGATTCTCCCTCTCGAGGCCTGGCATCGCGGCCGCGGCGCGCGGATGGTCGAATTCGCCGGCTACCAGATGCCGATCCAATATGAAGGCATCCTCGCCGAGCATAAATGGACGCGGGAAAGCGCCGGCCTGTTCGACGTCAGCCATATGGGCCAGCTGATTGTCGCCGGCGGCGACGCGCAAAGGGGGCTCGAGGCGCTGCTCCCGGCCGACCTCGCCATCCTCAAGGATTCCAGGCCCAAATATTCGCTGCTGCTCAACGAGGAGGGCGGCATCATCGACGACCTCATGGTGACCCGGCGCGGCGAGCATTTCTATCTGGTCGTCAACGGCGCCACCAAGGATGGCGACATCGCCCATCTCGAGGCGCGGCTGCCGCGCGGCGTCGTCCTCGACCATATGAAGGAGCAGGCGCTTCTGGCGCTTCAGGGCCCCAGAGCGGTCGACGCGCTCGCCCGGCTCGCGCCGGGGGTCGCGGCGCTGACCTTCATGACCGCGGACGGCTTCGAGATCGGCGGCGCGAGGGCCTGGATCAGCCGCTCGGGCTATACCGGCGAGGACGGGTTCGAAATATCGATCCCGGCCGCCGCCGCCGAGGCCGTCGCCGACCTCCTGCTCGAGCAGCCGGAGGTGAAGCCGATCGGGCTCGGCGCGCGCGATTCGCTGCGCCTGGAGGCGGGCCTGCCGCTCTACGGCCATGACCTCGACACCGCGACCACGCCGGTCGAGGCGGATCTGACCTTCGCCTTGTCGAAGCGGCGGCGCGGCGAGGGCGGATATCCGGGCTGGGAGCGGATCGTGAAGGAGCTGGCCGATGGGCCGATCCGCAAGCGCGTCGGCCTCGCCGTCGAAGGCCGCCAGCCGGTGCGCGAGGGCGCGATGGTGGTCGACGGCGAGGGCAATGAGGTCGGCAAGGTCACGTCGGGCGGCTTCTCGCCGAGCCTGGAGGCGCCGATCGCCATGGCCTATGTGCCGCTGGCCTCGGCCGTGCCGGGCGCCCGGGTTTCGCTCGCCTCGCGCGGCAAGATCTTCACCGGAACCGTAACGGCGATGCCGTTCGTTCCGCATCGCTACCACCGCAAGGGAGGGCCCCAATGAGCGTCTATTACACCAGAGACCATGAATGGGTCCGGGTCGAGGGCGACGGCGCCACCGTCGGCATCACCGATTTCGCGCAGGGCCAATTGGGCGACGTCGTCTTCGTCGAGGTGCCCGAGGCGGGGCGCAGCGTGACCAAAGGCGGCGAGGCCGCGGTGGTCGAATCGGTCAAGGCGGCCTCGGACGTCTATTCGCCGGTCGCCGGCACCGTCACCGAGGGCAACCAGGCGGTGGTCGACGAGCCGTCCCTGGTGAACACCGATCCCGAAGGGGAGGGCTGGTTCTTCAAGCTGACCTTGAGCGACGATCAGGACCTGAATGAGCTGATGAACGCCGAGCAGTACAAGACCTATTGCGAGAGCGTGTGAGGTCATGCGCTGATGGTGAACACCGCCTCCCGCTGGTCGGCGACCGATTATGCCCGGAATGCGGCTTTCGTGCCCGAGCTCGGCGATCCGGTCCTCAAGCTGCTGAATCCGCAGTCCGGCGAGCTCATCCTCGACGTCGGCTGCGGCGACGGCGCGCTGACGGCGCGGATCCAGGCGGCGGGAGCCAGGGTGATCGGCCTCGACGCCTCGCCGGAGATGGTCGAGGCGGCGCGCGCGCGCGGCATCGACGCCTTCGTCGCGGACGCAGAAGCGATGGATCTTAGCCGGTTCGGCCAGTTCGACGCGGTCTTCTCCAACGCGGCGCTGCACTGGATGCTCGATCCCGACGCGGTGGCGAGCGGCATCTTCGCGGCGCTGAAGGGCGGCGGGCGCTTCGTCGGCGAGATGGGCGGCGAGGGCAATCTCGCCAGGCTCCGCCGCGGCCTGCGCGACGAGCTCGTCGAGCGCGGCTATCATATGCCCGAGCAGGACCCGGCCTGGTATGCGGGCGTCGAGGAATTCACCCGGCTCTATCATATCGCCGGCTTCGACGAGATCCGCGCCAAGCTGATCGAGCGGCCGACGCCGCTGCCCGGCGGGGTCGCCGATTGGGTAAAGACCTTCCGCGCCGGCCTCCTCGACCTGGCGATGGTGCCGCAATGGCAGCGGGACGACGTCGCCGCCGCCGTCGAGGCGCGGCTGGCGCCTGCGCTGCGCCGGGCCGACGGAAGCTGGTGCGCCGATTATGTCCGGCTTCGCTTTTCGATGCGGAAGCCGGGATGACGATTAGGAGCTGAATTTGCGTTATCTGCCTCTCACCGACGCCGACCGGCGCGACATGCTCGCCGTCGCCGGCGCGTCCTCGATCGACGATCTCTTCGCCGACGTGCCCGCCGCCGCGCGGCTCGACGGCAAGATCCATGGGCTGCCCGACCATCAAAGCGAGATGGCGGTCGAGCGGCAGCTCGGCGCGCTCGCGCGGACCAACGTCGCCGCGGGAGACGTCCCCTTCTTCCTGGGCTGCGGCGCCTACCGGCATCATATCCCGGCCAGCGTCGATCATATGATCCAGCGCGGCGAGTTCCTGACCAGCTATACGCCCTACCAGCCCGAAATCGCCCAGGGCACGCTCCAGGCCCTGTTCGAATTCCAGACCCAGGTCGCGCGCCTCTACGGCTGCGACGTCGCCAACGCCTCGATGTACGACGGCTCGACCGCCTGCTGGGAGGCGATCGCGATGGCGCGGCGGATCACTCGGCGCGGCAAGGCGATCCTCTCTTCCGGCCTTCACCCCCATTATGTCTCGGTGGCGAAGACGATGGCGCGCTTCACCGGCGACGTCATCGAGGTCGAGATCCCCACGCTCTCCAAAGAGACCGACGCGGCGCGCCTGCTCGACCGGATCGACGGCGAGACGAGCTGCGTCGTCTTCCAATATCCCGACGTTCTGGGCCGCTGCGCGGACATGAGCGAGCTGGCGGCCCGAGCGCACGAGAAAGGCGCGCTCCTGATCGCCGTGGTCACCGAGCCGGTGGCGCTGGGCATGCTGAAGAGCCCCGGCGAGATGGGCGCGGACATCGTCGTCGGCGAGGGCCAGTCGATCGGCGTCGGCCTCCAGTTCGGCGGGCCTTTTGTGGGCCTCTTCGCCTGCGCCGAGAAATATGTCCGGCAGATGCCGGGCCGGCTCGCCGGCATGACGGTCGATGCCGAAGGCAAGCGCGGCTTCGTCCTCACCTTGTCGACGCGCGAGCAGCATATCAGGCGGGAGAAAGCGACGTCGAACATCTGCACCAGCTCGGTGCTGTGCGCGCTCGCCTTCACCATGCACCTGACGCTGCTCGGCGAGGCCGGCCTGCGCAAGCTCGCGGAGCTCAATTTCGACCGCGCGCTGTACGCGGCCGAGCGATTCAGCGCCCTCTACCGGCTGCACATGATCAACTCGACCTTCTTCAACGAGTTCACGCTCGTTCTCAACCTGCGCGAGGCGCGCCCGGTCGTGCGCGAGCTCGCCGCGCGCGGCATCCTGGGCGGCGTGTCGCTTGGGCGGCTCTATCCGGGCGAGGAATCGCTCGAACGCGCCCTCGTCGTCGCCGTGACGGAAACGGCGACGAAGGAGGATATCGACACCTTCGTGACGGCGCTCAAGGAGGTGCTCGATGACCACTAATCCCGGCGGATGGCGTCCGGAGCGGCCCGAAGCGGCCGAGGGCGCGGCGCAGACCTGGACCGGCAACCGGGCGTTGATGCTCGAACAGCCTTTGAGCTTCGAGATCGGCGCGGCCGATCGCACCGGGGTCGACTTCGAGGCCGCCAATATCGGCCCCGAGGTGCGCAGCAGCATCCCGTGGGAGGGCGCGGTCGACCATGTCTATTATGAGATGCGCGAGCTCCAGCGGCACCGCCCGATTGGCTTGCCGGGCCTGTCCGAGCCGGAGATGGTCCGCCATTATACCCGGCTCAGCCGGCAGAATTATGCAATCGACCTGGGCCTCTTCCCTCTGGGCTCGTGCACGATGAAGCACAATCCGCGGCTCAACGAAAAAGTGGCCCGGATGCCGGGCTTCGCCGACGTGCATCCGCTTCAGCCCGCCGATACGGTCCAGGGCGCCTATGCGCTGATCCACGAACTGGCGCGCTGGCTGGTCGAGCTGACCGGCATGCACAGCGTCGCGATGAGCCCGAAAGCGGGCGCGCACGGCGAATTGTGCGGCCTGCTCGCGATCCGCTCGGCGCTCGAGGCGCGGGGCGACGCGCGCCAGGTGATCCTGGTGCCGGAAAGCGCACACGGCACCAATCCCGCGACCGCGGCCTTCGCCGGCTACCGGGTCGAGAACATACCGGCCAACGCGGCCGGCCGCGTCGATCTCGAGGCGCTGAAGGCGCGGCTGGGCCCGGACGTCGCCGGGGTGATGATCACCAATCCCAACACCTGCGGCCTGTTCGAGCCGGAGATGATCGAGATCTCGGCGGCGGTCCACGAGGCGGGCGGGCTGGTCTATTGCGACGGCGCCAATTTCAACGCGATCGTCGGCCGAGTCCGGCCGGGCGATCTCGGCATCGATGCCATGCACATCAATTTGCACAAGACTTTCTCGACCCCGCATGGCGGCGGCGGCCCTGGATCGGGGCCGGTGGTCTTCTCCGCGGCGCTGACCCCATTCGCGCCTCTGCCGTTCGTGGAAAAGCAGGGCGAGCGTTACGACCTCGTCGAGGAGGAAACCGCGGGCGAGCATCACGCGTCGAGCTTCGGCCGGATGGTCGCCTTCCACGGCCAGATGGGCATGTTCACCCGCGCCCTCGCCTATATGATGAGCCACGGCGCCGACGGCCTGAGGCAGGTGGCAGAGGATGCCGTGCTCAACGCCAATTATGTGCTTCGGAGCCTGGATGACCTGCTCGACGCGCCGTTCGGGTCGAGCGGGCCGTGCATGCACGAAGCCCTGTTCAGCGACAAGGGCTTCGCGCCCGGCCTCTCCACGCTCGATCTCGCCAAGGCGCTGATCGACGAGGGCTATCACCCGATGACCATGTACTTCCCGCTCGTCGTGCACGGCGCGATGCTGGTCGAGCCGACCGAGACCGAGAGCAAGGCGGCGCTGGACGAGTTCATCGGCGCGCTCAGGAGCGTGGCGGAACGCGCCAAGGCGGGCGACGAGAGCCTGAAGGCGGCGCCCATCCACGCGCCCCGGCGGCGGCTCGACGAGACGCTGGCGGCGCGCAAGCCGGTTTTGGTCTACAAGGAGCCGGACGTGGCGGAGGCGGCGGAGTAGCTTGAGCCCCTCCCCCATCAAGGGGGAGGGCTTTTCTAGGGGGAGGGGCCGTGACGAGCCGGCTGGATAATTTCACCGACGCAGCCTTCGCCTTCGCGGTGACCCTGCTGGTGATCGGCGGGTCGGAGGCGCCGACGAGCAGCGCGATGCTCGCCGCGGCCATGGCGGAGGTGCCCGCCTTCGCGATCGGCTTTGCGATCATCTCCATGTTCTGGTTCGCCCATGTGCGGTGGCGCGCCTATCGCGGCGAGGGGGATTCCCTGTCGGCGCTGCTCACCGTGCTGCTCGTCTTCCTGGTCCTGATCTACGTCCAGCCGCTGCGCGCCATGGCGCGCTCGTTCAGCAGCTTCCTCGGCGGCGGCGGCGCGCCCTTTACCGGCGACGTCGGCGATCTCTTCCTCGTCTACGGGGCAGGGTTCGTCGCCATGGCCGCGACCACGGCCGCCCTGTTCTGGGAAGCGCGGCGCAACCCGGCGCTCGATGAAGAAGGCCGCTGGGCCGTGCGCGGCGAGCGCTTCATCTGGCTGATCCTGTTCGTCACCGGCCTCGTCTCGATCGCGCTGACGCGATTCGAGGCGACCGAGGATTTCGCGCCGGCGGTCTATGCGACGCTGCCGTTCACGATCGGCCTGTTCGTGTGGCGCTATTACTGGGCGGGACGCGGGACCCCGGCCGCGGCGGAGACATGAACGACCATCGCCGCTCGGCGCCGCACGTGGCGCGAAACGCCGGCCCGATCGTCGAACTGCTTTGGGACGTGCTGCCGGCGCGCGGGCTGGTGCTCGAACTTGCCAGCGGCACAGGCGAGCATGTGCTCCATTTCGCGCGCGAATTTCCCAAATTGCTGTGGCAGCCGAGCGACCCTGAGCCGGGGGCCTTGCGCTCGATCGAGGCGTGGCGGGCCGAGGCCGGCCTGTTCAACCTGCTGCCGGCGGTATCGCTCGACGCGCGTGCGGCCGACTGGCCGGTGGCCCGGGCCGATGCGGTGCTGGCGATCAACATGGTCCATATCAGCCCGTGGGCGGCGACGGCGGGGCTGATGCGTGGGGCGGGGCGGCTGCTGGCGGAGGGCGCGCCGCTCTACCTTTACGGCGCCTACCGGCAGGCGGGGGTGCCGACAGCGCCGAGCAACGAGGCGTTCGACGAAAGCCTGAAGGCGCGCGACCCCGAATGGGGGCTGCGCGACCTCGACGAAGTGGTCGCGGAGGCGGAAAAGAACGGCTTCCGCCTCGATCGGGTCGTACCGATGCCCGCGAACAACCTTTCGGTCGTCTTCAGGAAGACCTGAGCGCGCGCCAGCCGGCCTGCGCGTCGATCGGCTCGATGACATTGCCCGATACGCGGCCTTCGAAGGTCTGGCGACCCTCGCCGAGATCGGCGATGAAGCGGACGCGATCGCCCGTCACCCGGCCCTGCTCGAGGCGGGCGCCGCCGGCGGTGCCGATGAAATTCTGGAAGCTTTGCCGGATCGTCAGCGGGACGGCGCGGCCGTTCGCGCTGAGCGTCCAGTCGCCGCCGATCCGGGCGGGGACGAGCCACAGATAGACGGTCGCGGCGCCGACCCGGCGGCGCTCGTCCCACCGCCATTCGCCCATGTCGTAATCGTGGCTGACGACGCGCGTGCCCGCACGCATCTGGGCGAGGATGCGCGGGCGCAGGCGCAAATTGACCTCGGGGGTGAGGTAGAGGGTGAGCACGTCGGCCTCGCCGAGCGGCGTTCCGAACAAATCCTCGCGGCGGAAGGCGATACGGCCGGCGACTCCGGCCTCGCGGGCATTGAAATTCGCTTCCGCGATTCGGGCGGGATCGATGTCGACGCCGAGACCGCGGGCGCCGTAGCTGCGCGCTGCGGCGATCAGGATGCGGCCGTCCCCGGAGCCAAGGTCGATCACGAAATCGTCCGGGCGCACCCCGGCCAGGCCGAGCATCGCATCGACCACCTGGAGGCCGCTTGCGACGTTCGGCGCGTCGAGCTTGGGGCGCGCGCCGAGGAAGGCGCCGGGATCGAAGACGCGCCCCGGAGCGGTCCCCTTGTCCGCGCGGAACAGCAAGAGGTAAGCGAGAACCAACACCAGCACCACGCCCGCGCCCCAGATCAGCGCGCGCACGAACGGACGTGATTGCATCACGCAACTCCCCTGTCTGGCCCGAACCCCTCTTTCCCTCTTCGCCAAGGAATGTCACCACCTGCAAAGCGAAAAGGGGAGGCGAGGCGTGCAGCCGGACGAAATGCAGGACGAAATGCGGCGCGAGTCGCAAGACGGGCGGGGCGCGATGACGCCGCTCGATCCGGCCCAGGTGAGCGTGCTCAGGCTCCGGACCGCTCTGGCGGCGGCCGGGGCCACCCTGGCGGCGCTGCTGCTCGATATCGGTCTGTTGCGCGAGACGGTGCTGCCGCCCTTCGCCGTGCCGGCGCTGGTGCTGCTGCTCGCTCTGGCCGCGTTAATCGTCTTCCCGGTCCGGCGCTACCGGGGCTGGGGCTATCGGGAAAGCGAGGACGAGATCCAGGTCCGCCGCGGGCGCTGGATCAGGGTGCGCACGATCGTCCCGTTCGGCCGCGTCCAGCATATCGACGTCGCGCAGGGGCCGATCCAGCGCCCCTTCGGCCTCGCCACCCTGACGCTGCACACTGCCGGCACCCATGGCGCCTCGGTCCAGCTCCCCGGCCTCGCTTATGGCGATGCGGAGGCGATGCGCGATCGAATCCGCGCCAAGATCCGCCAGGATCTGGTGTGAGCGAGACCCTGTTCGAGCCCCGGCGGCTCCATCCGGCGACCCTGATCGTCCGCTGGCTCAGGATCGTGCCGCAGATGCTGTTCGCCGGCGTGGGCGTCGCCGCGGCGGCGCGGAACGGGGGCGCGGAGCGCTTCCTCCTGTTCGCGGGCCTCTTCGCCCTTGGCGGCGTCGTCTTCGCCTTCCTCTATTGGTGGCGGTTCCGCTACACGCTCGGGCCCAGCGAGATCGTGATCGAAAAGGGGCTGCTCAACCGCCAGCGCCGAGTGATCCCGTTCGACCGCGTCCAGGACATCGCCATCGAGCAGCGGCTGCTGGCGCGGCTGACCGGCACCGCCAAGGTCAAGATCGAGACCGGGGGAGCCGCCAAGGACGAGGGCAATCTCGAGGTGATCGCGATCGCCGACGCCCACGCGCTGCGCGACTTCATCCGGGGCGGGGCGCGCGCCGCCACGTCGGAGGCGACGGCGGGGCCGCCGGCCGCCCCGGCCGAGGAGCCGGTCCTGTTCGCGATGGACCTGAAGCGCCTCCTCGTTTCAGGGCTGTTCGGCTTCTCGCTCATCTTCCTCGCAGCGATTTCGGCCGCCGTCCAGCAGCTCGACCAGATCGGGCTCGTCGAGTGGGAGGATTGGTTCACCCCGGAGCGCGCCGGCGCCGCCACCCAGTTCGTCAGCGCGCGGCTGGTCCTGGGCCTCGCCGCCCTCGTCGTCCTCCTGGGCGTCCTCGCCGGGATCGTGCGCACCGTCATGCGCGATTTCGGCTTCCGGCTGACCCGGGCCGAGGCCGGCCTCAGGCGCAAGCGCGGGCTGTTCACTCTGTCCGAAGTAGTGATCCCCATACGCCGCACCCAGGTCGCCCTGATCGAGAGCGGCCTCATAGCGCGCGCCTTGGGCTGGCACCGGCTTTCCTTCCAGACGCTGGGCGCGGACAGGAAGGAGGGCGGCGTGCAGGTCGCGGCGCCGTTCGCGCGGATGGAGGAGATATTGCCGATCCTCGCCGAAGCGGGTTTCCCGCCCCCGCCGCCGCGCGCGGCGTTCCGCGGCGCGCCGAAGCGGGCGCTGCTGCGCAAGATCGCGCCTTATATCCTGATCGCGGCGCCGCTCACCTTGGCCGCCTTCATCTTCGACATCCGCGCCGGCATCGGCGCGGGCGCGATGACCCTGCTCGCCGTCGCCGCGGCCCTGCGCTGGCGCACCCAGGGCCATGCCGGGGACGAGCGCGCCTTCTACCTCATGGCCGGCCTTCTCAAGCGCCGGCTGTGGCTGATGCCGCACGAGAAGGTCCAGACGATCAGCGTCTCGCGCGGGCCGATTCAGCGTCCGTTGCGCCTCGCCACCCTGATCGTCGACACCGCCGGCGCCCCCGCGATGCGACCGCTCCAGATGGAGGATATGGATGCGAACGAGGCCGAGGCGAAGGCCGATGGGCTGTACGCCGCCTTCCTCGGCGCCCGCGCTCTGGTCAGAAGCGGCCATGGCTGAGCCGAGACGGCGCGCGGAAGGTTTCACCCTGGTCGAGCTAATGGTGGTGATCGTCATCATCGGGCTCGCCGCCGCGGCGGTGGTGCTGGCGATGCCGGAGCAAGGCGGCAGCCTGAGGAGCGAGGCGGTGCGGTTCGCGGCGCGGGCCAAGGCGGCGCGCGACACCGCCATCCTCGAATCGCGGACGGTGGCTGTGCGGATCGGGCCCGCCGGCTATGCGGTAGCGCGGCGCGCGCGCGGGGAATGGCGGACGGACGCGGATTACGAATGGGCCGAAGGTACGACGCCCGAGATCGCGGGGGCGGGCGGCGGCAGCCTCCGCTTCGATCCGACCGGCCTCGCCCAGCCGGCGGCGGTCGTGCTGCGGCGCGGCGAGCGCCGGGCGGTGATCGAGATCGGCGGCGACGGAGGCGTCCGTGTCGAGTAGGGCCAACTCCCCCTTCTGTGCGGAAGAGGCGGGCTTCACCCTGATCGAGATGCTGGTCGCGCTCGCCATCTTCAGCCTGGCGGCCTTGGCCCTGCTCAGGCTCGGCGGGGCGACGGCGGCGAACAGCGCGCGCCTCAACGACCAGGCGCTGGCGCAGATGGTGGCGAGGAACGTCGCGGTGGAAACGCTGAGCGACCCCGCGCCCCCCGCATTCGGCGCGATTCAGGGCGAGGCTGTCAATGGCGGGCGGCGCTGGCGCTGGACCCGCAATGTGATGCGGTCCCCCGAGGCGCGCATCCAGCAAATCGAGATCCACGTCGCGACCGAGGCCGGCGGGCCTGGCCGGGCGCGGCTGATCGTGTTCCGGCGGGGCCCGGCATGAGCGTAAGGGGCTTCACCCTGGTCGAGATGCTGATCGCGCTCGCCATCTTCGGCATGATCACGACCGCCGGGGTCGCCTTGCTGACCCTGACCGTGCGCACGCAGGAGACGTCGGAGCGGCTGCTCGACGCCGTCGGGACGGTGCGGCGGACAGGGGCGCTCCTCACCGCGGATATGGCCCAGGCCGCGGCGAGGAGCCGGCGCGACGGCGACGGCCGGCCCCGGCCCGCCTTCACCGGCGGCGACGGCGGCGAGGAGCTGCTGATCGCGCTGGTCCGGACAGGCTGGGAGGACGAGGAGGCGTCGCACGGATCGCTGCAGCGGGTCGAGTATCGGCTGACCGGCGGGCGGCTCGAGCGGTGGAGCTTCGCCGCCGTCGACGGCGCCGGGCCGGCGACGGCGGCGCCGCTGCTCGAGGGCGTCCGGCGGGCGCGGCTGCGCTACCGGGATCGCGAGGGCCTGTGGCGCGCGCGCTGGGACCCAACCGACGTCGCCCAGCTGCCGGTCGCGGTCGAGCTCGTCACCGACAGCGAGGGCCGGGGCGTGCTGCGCCAGCTCTTCCTGGTCGGGAGCCGGCGCTGATGCGCGCGCCGGTCAAGGAGAAAGGCGCGGCGCTGCTCGCCGTGCTGCTGCTGGTCGCGGTCACTGGCGCGATCGCGGCGGCGGCGATGGAGGGGCTGAGGCTGTCGCGCACCGCCGCGGCCAACGCCGCCGCGCTCGACCAGGGCCGGGCGTTCGCCGACGGCGTCGAGCAGCTCGCCATCCTCACCATCGACGATCTCATCGCCGCGGATCCGGAACGGACGACGCTCCAGGGCGACTGGAACGGGGCGGTCCGGCGCATCCCGATGCCGGGCGGCGCGGCGGCCGAATTGAGGGTGAGCGACGGCGGCAATTGCTTCAACGTCAACTCCGTCGCCGACGGCCGGCCAGGGACCGGGCTCAGCCGTCGGCCGTCGGGCGTCGCCCAGTTCGCCGGCCTGATGATGGCGCTGGGCGTGCCCGAGGCCGATGCTCGCCGCATCGCCGAAGCGGCGGCGGACTGGGTCGACAGCGACTCACTGCGCGGTCCCGGCGGGGCCGAGGACGAGGCCTATGGCGCAAGCCCCGCGCCCTACCGGACCGGCAACGGCTTGTTCGCCGATCCCGGCGAGACGCGCCTGCTCGCCGGCATGAACGCGGATATCTATCGCCGCGTCCGGCCCTGGCTGTGCGCGCTGCCGGTGACCGATCTGTCGCCGATCAACATCAACACGCTGGGGCGCGAGCAGGCTCCGCTGCTGACGATGCTTGCGCCCGGTCAGCTCGATCTCGCCCGCGCCCGCCGCGCCCTCGCGCAGCGGCCGCCGGCTGGCTGGACCAACCAGATCGAGTTCTGGCGGATCGAATCGTTGAGCGAGCTCAACCTACCGCTCGACGTCCAGCTGCAGCCCCAGCTCAGGACGAGCTGGTTCGCACTGGACGTGCGGGTGCAGGTGGGGGAATCCGAGTTCAGCGAAGCGGTGCTGGTCGACGCGCGCCTGCAGCCCTCCCGTATCGTCTCCCGGCGCTGGGGAGAATGACCGGAAGGCCGGCGATCGGATCACGAGCCCGGAACGGATCGCCATGGGCCGCGGCCATTGGAACCTCTCCCTCGACATCCTATTTCATGACCTCGACGAGGTGAAGGAATCGGAGCGGACACATGGCCGGCGGTTGGACGCGCGATGGCGCGGTTCAGGATCAGATCGACGATAGCGTCACAGACGCCGTCTTGAGCGCGCGGGCGAGAATGCCCAGCGGCGAGGGTGAGACGCATTGCGAGGACTGCGGCGAACGGATCCCGGAGCGCCGCCGCCGCGCGCTTCCCGGCGCGCGGACGTGCGTGCCATGCCAATCTGCCCGGGACGCGCAGATGACGAGCGCGGGGTTCAATCGCCGCGGCAGCAAGGACAGCCAGTTGCGATAGCGCCCGGCCGAGGGCGACGTTCGGCTATTGAAGCCGAACGTCGCCCTCGGCCGAGATCTCGTCGTCCTGCGCTGCTTCGGCCTCCTTGTGCATTTGCGCGAGCGGCGCGAGGCGGAGGATCATGAAGCCGGCCAGCGCCGAGCAGAAGGATCCGATCAGCACGCCGATCTTCGCTTCTTCGATCAGTTCGGGAGAGGCGGGGAAGGCGAGCGCGCCGATGAACAGGCTCATCGTGAAGCCGATGCCGCAGAGCAGGGATACGCCGTATATCTGGAGCCAGGTGGCGCCGCGCAGGCGGCTGGCGATGCCCAGCTTCACAGCGAGCCAGACCGCGATGAAAATTCCAACCTGCTTGCCGATGAGAAGACCGGCCGCGATCCCCGCCGGCAGCGGCGCGAAGATCTGCTGAAGTCCGAGGCCGGCGAGGGATATGCCGGCATTGGCGAAGCCGAACAGCGGCACGATGAAGAAAGCCACCACCGGGGCGATCGCGTGCTCGAGGCGGTGCAGCGGCGAATCGGCCGCGTCGGGGGCCCCCGGCGTCTTGACGATCGGGATGACGGCGGCGGCGAGGACGCCCGCGATCGTCGCATGCACCCCCGACAGGAGCACGGCGTACCAGAGGCAGAGCGCAAGCGGCAAATAGAGCCTTAGCGCCCTGACGCCCGACCTGTTCAGGGCATACATGACGAGGAGGATCGCCGCCGCGGCACCCACCGCCGCCGGATCGATGGAAGCGGTGTAGGCAATAGCGATAATCAAAACCGCCCCCATGTCGTCGACAATCGCCACGGTGGTGAGGAACAGCTTGAGCGAAGTCGGGGCGCGGCGGCCGAGCAGGGCCAGCACGCCGATCGCGAAGGCGATGTCGGTCGCGGCGGGGATCGCCCAGCCATTGGCCAGAGTGGGCTGGCTGGACGTGACGGCCAAATAGATGGCCGCCGGGACGATCATGCCTGACGCGGCGGCGATGAACGGAAGGCGGCGCTGACTCCAGGTCGCCAGCCGGCCATCGACGAACTCGCGTTTGATCTCGAGACCGATGAGCAGGAAAAAGACCGCCATCAGACCGTCGTTGATCCAGAGGTGAGCAGTCATCGGCCCGAGCCTGGATGTCAGCACAGGCCCGATCGGCTCGTGAAGCGCATGGTGGTAGAATTCGGAAAGCGGGCTGTTGGCGACGATCAGGGCGAGCGCCGCCGCGCCCATCAGCAGGATGCCGCCCGCTGCTTCGCTGCGCAGGAATTCGCGCAGGGCCGACCTTGCTCCCACTCGTTGCGGCACTTCGACGTCCTCGCTCCCGCCGCACGGCAATCGACCTGTCCGCCCAAGGAAGGGCACAAGGCATCGTGCGGGCGATTTCGCTGGTGACCCCTACGGGACTCGAACCCGTGTTTTCGCCGTGAGAGGGCGACGTCCTAGACCGCTAGACGAAGGGGCCGCATGCGTTGCGGCGTCGGCGCATATGGGGCGGGGCGCCCCTCTGTCAAGAAAGCGCGGGGCGGCCGCGGCGGGCCGCCCCGGTCTCGGTCTATTCCTTGTCGCCTTCGGCCGGCGCTTCGGCCGGGGCGTCGGCGTCGGCGGCGGGCTTATCGCCGCCCCCGGCCGCGGGCGCGGCGCTTTCCGTGGCCGCCGCGGCATTGTCGACCGCCTTGGCGGCGTTTTCGGTGGCGGCGGCGGCGTTGCCGGTCGCGTCCGCGACATTCCCGGTCGCGTTGGCAACGGCGTTGGCGGCCTCGGCGGCATTGCCGTCCTGGCTCTGGGTGCAGCCCGCGAGCGCGATCAGCGCGGCGCCGGCGAGGGCGGTGGTCAGGAGCTTCATGATTCTTCCTCGGGGTTTGAAAAGGATGGAATTCCCTTAACCGAGCGCGGCTGCGGAAGGAACAGGCTTTTCGGCGGGGCGGCCGGGACCCGGGGCGATCGCGCTTTATCGCCAGGGGAAGCTGTGCTTAGATGCCGAGCCGCGGGGGAAGGGGAACGATGCCGAGATGGTTCGATGGCTGCCGAGCTTCCGCCCTGCGCCGCCGCCGCCCGCCGCCGCGCCTTCCAAGGAGCGCGCTTCGCCGGTGAACGCGCCGCAATTCCGCATCGAAAGCGCGGCGCGGACGCACGAGGGCTGCGTCCGCGCGCATAATGAGGACAATTACAGCGTCCGCGACGGCGAAGGCCTGTGGGCGGTCGCCGACGGGATGGGCGGTCATGAGGGCGGCGAATGGGCGTCGGGGCGGATCGTGGACGCGCTCGATGGGATCGACACGGGCGGCGGCCTCGAGGCGGCTTGCGAGGCGGCGGCAGGGGCGATCCGCGCCGCCAATGGCGAAATTCTCGCCGAGGCGCGCGCGCGCGGCAAGCAGATGGGCTCGACCGCCGTCGTGCTGATCATCCAGGGGCCGTCATATGCCGTGCTGTGGGTCGGCGACAGCCGCGCCTATCTGATGCGTGGCGGCAAGCTCACCCAATTGAGCCGCGACCATAGCCAGGTGGAGGAAATGGTCGCGCGCGGGCTGATGACGCCCGAGCAGGCGGTCGGACATCCCATGGGCCATATATTGTCGCGGGCGATCGGCGTGCAGGCGGGGGTCGAGGTCGACCGCGCCGGAGGCGAGATCCAGGCGGGCGACATCTTCCTCTTGTGCAGCGACGGGCTGCACGGCGTTGCCGGCGACGCCGAGATCGAAACCCATCTCGCCCGCGAGGTGCCGGACCGCGCGCTGGAGCGGCTGGTCGCGCTCACGCTGGAGCGGGGAGCGCCCGACAACGTCACCGGGATCGCGGTCTGGGCAAGCGAGCCGACCCTGATTTCCTTTGCGGAGTCCGAATCGTGAGCGACGACAAGGACAAGAAGCCGCCGGAGGAAGGCGAGGAGCGCACAGTCTTCATGCCCGGCGGCGGGTCGGCGCAGCCGCCGGCTCCGGCCCCGCCTCCCGCGGATGAACCGACGGCTCGCGCAACGCCGCCGCCCGCCACCCCCCAGGCCGGCTTCGTCCCCCACAAGGACGCGGCGACGATCAAGGTCGGCGACGTCCTAAACCATATCTTCGAGGTGAAGAGCTTCCTCGGCCGCGGCGGCATGGGCGAGGTCTTCGTCGGCTGCAACGTCAACACCGACGAGAAGGTGGCGATCAAGGTGATGCTCCCGGCGCTCGCCAGCGACGAGAAGGTGATCGCCATGTTCCGCAAGGAGGCGCGGACGCTCACCAAGCTGCACCACCAGGCGCTGGTCCAGTATCGAGTGCTCGCGCAGGAGCCGCAGCTCCACGTGCTCTACATCGTGACCGACTTCATCGAGGGCACCAATCTTGGCGCCGCATTGGGCAAGATCACGCCCTCGCCCGAGGAACTGGCCAGGCTGCTGCGGCGGCTCGCCTCCGGGCTGCAGGAGGCGCACGCGCTGGGCGCCGTCCACCGCGACATGTCCCCCGACAACGTCATCCTCGAAAATGACGACATCCACGACGCCAAAATCATCGATTTCGGCATCGCCAAGGATATGGACGCGAGCTCGGCGACGATCGTCGGCGACGGCTTCGCCGGCAAGCTGAACTATGTCGCGCCCGAGCAGCTCGGCGATTTCGGCCGGGAGGTGGGGCCGTGGACCGACGTCTACAGCCTCGGCCTGGTCATCCTCGCCGTCGCCCAGGGCAGGAACGTCGACATGTCGGGCTCGCTCGTCGATGCGATCGACAAGCGCCGCTGCGGGCCCGACATAGCGGCCATCCCCGACAGCCTGAGGCCGCTGCTCGCGGCGATGCTGCGGCCCGATCCCAAGGAGCGCTTGCGCTCGATGGATGACGTGCTGGCGATGCTCGACGGCGCCCGCATCCCCTCGCCGATGACGGTCCGCGAGGAGGTGGCCGAGGCGGCGACGCTGTCTTCGCCCGACGGCGCCAGTGGGGGCGGCCGAGCGAGCAAGTCCAGGCCGTTGCTCATCGTGCTCGCGGTGCTGGCCGGGGCCGCGGCTTTGCTCGCGGCCGGCTGGTACGCGACCGGCAGCGATTTCGGCCTGGACGGCTGGTTCGGGGCCGGCCCGACGGGCAATGAATCGGGCAACGCGGTGGTGCCGGCGCCCGAAAACCGCTCGCCGGCCGACACCGCCCGCGCCGCGATCGCTTCTGTGCTGCCATCCGTCCCCTGCACCTGGCTCGACATCGGCGCGGTCCAGGAGGGCGCGCCGCTGAACGTCGCGATGCGCGGCGTCGCCGGCAACGAGGGCGCGGCGCAGGCCGAGATCGGCCGCGCGCTGGCCGGGGCGGGCCTCGCCGGCGCGCGGCTCGACTTCCGCGACGTCGCCACCATCGCGCCGGGCGGCTGCGCCGCGCTCGACACCTATCGGCAGTTCAGGGCCGGGGAGCCAGTGCTTCTGGCCTCGACCGCGCCGCGCTACGAGATGGTGACGCAGGCCGACGGCCCCTATCTCGGCCGCCCCGCCGCCAACGCGCTTGTCGACCTCAACCTTGCCGGAGAGGATGTGGATTTCGCCTTGTTCGGCATCGAGCCGTCGGGCCGGATCTCGAATATCCTCGGCAGCCGCGCCGCGTTCCAGAACGCGCTGGCCGGGTCGAGCGACGGGCGGCCGATCAGCGACGAGGGCAATGGCCGCTACCGGCTGCACGTCGATCTCGACCATGAGGGATGGTCGGGGCTGCTGCTGGTGACCGGCCGCGGACCGTTTCCGCCGGCGATGGTCGCGCCCGAGCTCGGCGCGCGCGGACCCGACTGGCGCGACCGCTTCGCCGATGCGGCCGGGAATCTGGGGTGGCGGACCCAGATGGTCTGGTTCGAATCTGTCAACCGCGAGCCCGACGCCACCATTGCGGCCATCGCCGAGGGGGACAAGGAGGAGTTCTAGAGCAGTCTTTAATCGCTGCCGCTCTCCTCGCGCAACTGGCGTTCATAGGCCTTGCGGAATTCCCTGGCGAACACCTCCATGAAGGCCTCGTCGGATTCCTTCTTCACTAAAGCGAACTCGCGCTCGTAATTGCGCCACAGAGCGGCGTCGCGCATGCCGGGCAGGATCCGGCCCAGGATGCCGATCGATTCCGCGCGGCGGCGGATCGAGCCCGGCGAAAAGCGGTCCAGAGTCGCGCGTAGCGAGCCCGGAATCGCCCTCAGGGTCGCGACCTGGTGCGACTGCAGGTCGATATAGGCGTCCTCGACCGCCTTGTCGGCGTCCATGAAGCCGGCCGAGGGCGGCATCAGCAGCTGCGCCAGCGCCTGCTCGGGCGAGCGCGCGAACTTGATCGGATTGTTGCCGTCGAGCTGGAGGCCGGTCAATTCGGCGCCCATCTGCGCCTTGGCCCGCGCCCGCGCTTCGACCATCACCAGGAGGCCCGAGACCAGCCGCTTCAAAAGGCCGCCCACTTTTTGGACGAGCTCGGGCGAGCGCGGCACCTCGGTCGCGGTCAGCCCCGCCGCTTCGATCAGGGCCGCGACGAGCGCGTCCGCGGTCGCTCCATCGTCGGCGGCGACCGGCGCCGTTGCGCCGTCCTTCACGCCGAAGCCGCCGCGCGCCCAATCGACCCTGTTGATGTCGGCGAGCGAGTCCCACATCACGGTGACGTTGTCGGGGACCGGCTCCGGGACCGGCGGCGCCGTCCGCTCGGGCGCCGCCGCGGCGGGGGCGGCAGCCGGTTCCGGCGCCGCTTCGGGCTCGAGCGCGGCGAGGATCTCGTATTTGCCGATGCGGATCAGGTCGCCCGGCGCGATCGCCCGCTCGGCGCCGATCCGCTCGACGGCATCGTTGAGGAACGTGCCGTTGGTGCTGATGTCCTTGATGAAATAGGTGTCGTCGGCGCGGCGGATCTCGCAATGGCGCGACGAAATCGCGTTGGTCGGGTCGGGCAGGGTCCAGCTGCAATTGCGCGACCGGCCGATCACCACGTTCGGAGCATCGACCACATATTGCGCCGCCATCCCCTCCTGGAGCGCCTCGGCGTTGCGGATTGTGAGGATGAGGATCATGCGCGCGCTCTTAGGTAGCAAGCTCCCGGGGGTCCGACAATGCGGCCCTCGCCTTGCCGCTGACCGGGGGATGGGCTAGAATTTCCGGCCTTCGGAAGCGGGCGTTTCGGGCCCGGCGGCTGAAAGGAGTTCCAATGCGCACCCTTCGCCTCTCGCTGCTGGCCGCCGGAATCGCTGCCATTCCCTGCGCCGCGTTTTCGCAGGAGGATCAGCCCCGCAGCGTGGAGGACTATGTCTGCGCCTTTGCCGGCGAGTGCCCCGAGGAGGCGACCGAGGAGAGCGCGGAGGAGCCGGCGGGGCGGCCCGGCGGCCCGAGGGTCACCGCGACGCGCGGCTTTTCGCTGTCGACGCCGGGGAGCGCGCGCCCGCGCCGGCCCGCGCCAACCGCCCGGGGCCAGCGGCGTCCCACCCAGACCGCCGCGCCGCGCCGGCCAGCGGCGGCGCAGGGCCAGCGAGTCAATCTGCGGCTGAGCTTCGAGAGCGGGTCGGCGAGGCTGACCGCGGCGGCGGAGGCCGAGGCGCGCATCTTCGGCCAGTCGCTGATGCTGCCGCAGCTCGCCAATATGCGCTTCAGGATCGAGGGCCATACCGACAGCGTCGGCACCCGCGCGAGCAATCTCACTCTGTCGCAGCGCCGCGCCCAAAGCGTCGCCGACTATCTGGCCGCGATGGGCGTCCCGCGCGAGCGGCTTGAAGTCGTCGGTTACGGCCCCGACCGTCCAATGCCCGGCACGCGGGGGACGGCGGGCGAGAACCGGCGCGTCGAAGCGGTGAGAGTCTCCTAGGCCAGGACCGGGATTCGCGCGGCAAGCTCGCTCGCGACCATCTCCGCCAGCTCCATCGCCTGGTCGGCGTTGAGGCGCGGGTCGCAATGGGTGTGGTAGCGGTCGGCGAGGTCGGCCTCGGTCAGGCGGGTCCCGCCGCCGGTGCATTCGGCGACGTCCCGGCCGGTCATTTCGAGATGGACGCCGCCCGCGCTCGGCCCGGCGATCGCGAAGAATTCCTTTAGTTCGGCGAAGATCGCCTCGAGCGGCCGGGTTTTGGTGCCGGCGGCGGTGCGCAGCGTGTTGCCGTGCATCGGATCGCAGGCCCAAAGCGCAGGGCGGCCCGACGCCGCGACCGCCTCGATGAGGGGAGGCAAGCCCGTGGCGATCCGCCCGGCACCCATCCGCACGATCAGGGTGATCCGGCCGGGCTCGCGCTCGGGGTCGATCCGGTCGAGCAGACGCAACAGCGCCTCGGGGGCGAGGCTGGGTCCGCACTTGATCCCGATCGGATTGGCGAGGCCCCGGACGAACTCGACATGGGCCGAGTCCAGGAAGGCGGTGCGCTGGCCGACCCAGAGGAAATGGGCCGAGCCGGAATAATAGCGCCCCTCGCGCCGGACCAGAGCCTGTTCGAACGCCAGCAGCAGCGCCTCGTGGCTGGTCCAGAAGGGCGTGCCGCAGGCGAGCCGTTCGACATGGCTGAGCGTCGCCGCCGCCTGGGCATAAGCCCGGAACATGCGCTCCGGATTGGGGCTTCGACCCGCGGCCGTGAAGCCAATGTCGTTAACGATGTCGCCGCGATAGGCGGGCAGAACGGCGGCGCCTTGCCTTTCCACCGCCGCCGAGCGCGGCTTGGCGAACTGGCCCGCCATCCGCCCGATCCGGACCACCGGCACGCCGGAGGCGGCGGCAAGCCGGTCCGACATCGCATCGATCAGCCTGAAATTGGCGGCGATGTTCTCCGGCGAGAATTCAGCGAAGCTCTCCGCGCAATCGCCGCCCTGGACAAGGAATCCGCGCCCGGCCTGCGCCTCCGCGAGCGCGGCGCGGAGCGAGTCGATCTGGGCGAGGCGGACCAGCGGCGGATAGGCTTCGAGCTCGCGCGTGGCCGCGGCCAGCGCGGCGGCATCGGGATAATCGGGCTGCTGCCGCGCCTCGAAGCGCCGCCAGCTGTCGGGGCTCCAGTCCATCATCCCCCCGGCACGCCGAGTTCGCGCGCCGCCTGGCGGAGGCGGTTCCGGGCCGCGGAATCGTCCTGATAGGCGGCGAGGCCGGAGCGCAGCGCTCCGGCGGCGGCGGCGGGATCGTTCAGGACCATGCGCGAGCGCATCAGCATGATCCAGCGCGCCTCGTCGCGCGGATCGGCCCGCAGCCGCGCGGCCAGCCGGTCGGCCATCTGGCGGCCCATCGCGTCCTGCTCGCTCGGCCGCATCGCGCTGGCCGCCGCCATCTGCTCAGGCGTCGGGCCGGGGATCGCCGCGGTTGCAACCGATTGGACCGGGGCCGCCGGCGCCGCCGGCAGCCGGCCGGAGATGTCGATATCGTTCGCCCGCGCGATCGCGGTCGCGGCGTCGCGCACCTGGGGCTGCCAGGGTGCGTCCGCCGGGGCCTCGCGCAGCAAGGCGACGAGATCGTCGAGCGCGCCCCTGTGGTCGCCGCGCAGATCCTTCATCGTGGCCAGATAGTAACGCGCCTGCGGGTTGCCGGGCGCCAGTTCGAGCGCGCGGCGGAACAGGCGCTCGGCCTCGGGCGGCGGCGCGTCTCCGGCGAGGATGAGCGCCTCGCCGAGATAGGCGGCATAGTCGGCGTTTCGAGGCGCCAGCTCCATCGCTCGGCGGAAGGCCTGGGCGGCCTCGGTGAAGCGCTCGGCGTTGCGCAGGGCGGTGCCGAGCAGGAACCAGCCTTCGTGATTGTCGGGATCCGCCCTCAGCCTTTGGGCGAGCCCGGCGATCATCGCGTCCATGCCGCCCGCCTGGCCGGTCGCGGCGCTTGCCCGGGCCGGGGCCGCGGCCTCCTCGCCGGCCCGGAAGAACAAGGCGTAAGCGAGCGCCGCGGCCGCGATCAGGGCCGCGAGGACGAGGGCGATGGTGGCCGGCGTGGGCCGGCCGGCGGAGGATGCGGGCGATGCCATAAGTCCCCCGATCATCACGGCAAAAAAGCCAAGGTCAAGTCTGGCGTCTCTCTCAGACTCTGTTAGATTGCCCGATGCGGAGGTGAACGCCTGGGGCGGTGCCCGCGCTGCCGCATAGCGAACGGCGTGTTGAGGGAGTGGGTCCTGTGTCGGCCGCGTTCAAGATTGCGATCGTCGGATCGGGTCCGGCCGGCCTCAGCGCCGCCGGCCGCGCCGCGCAGCTGGGGCTGAGCCACGTCCTCCTGGAAAAGACCGACCACCTTTCCGACACCATCTACAAATATCAGAAGGGCAAGCACGTCATGGCGACGCCGAGCCAGCTCGTGCTGCGCTCGGACATGCATTTCGATGCGGGCAAGCGCGAGAAGGTCCTCGGCACCTGGGACCGGCAGGCCGAAGAGCATAAGGTCAATGTGAGGATGAATGCCGAGGTGAAGGCGATCACCGGCGAGAGGGGGAATTTCACGCTCGCTTTGACCAATGGCGAGACGGTCACGGCCGAGCATGTGATCCTGGGCATCGGCACTCAGGGCAATCCGAACAGGATGCGCTGCGAAGGCGGCGATCTCCCCCACGTCCAATACCAGCTCGACGACCCCGGCGAATATGTCGACGAGCATATCATGGTGATCGGCTCTGGCGACGCAGGTATCGAGAACGCGCTCGGCCTCGCCGCCGATCCCGAGCAGGGCAATGTCGTCTCGATCATGAACCGCAGCGCCGAATTCGCCCGCGCCAAGGCCGCCAATGTCGACCTGTTGACGGAGGCGGGGGCGGCCGGGCGGATCGCCATCCTGTGCGAGACCACCCCCGCAAAAGTGACGCCCGGATTCCTCTTCATGGAGACGCGCGACGGCGAGCAGAAGGTGCGTTGCGATCGGATCATCGCGCGCATGGGCTCCTCGCCGCCGCGCAAGTTCGTCGAGCAGTGCGGCATCGCCTTCACCAGCGAGGACAAGGATTCCTACCCGGCTCTGTCGCCGCAGTTCGAGACGAATGTGCCCGGCATCTACGTGATCGGCGCGCTCGCCGGCTATCCGCTGATCAAGCATTGCATGAACCAGGGCTATGACGTCATCGAGCTGATCAACGGCAATACGGAACTCAAGCCCGCCGACGAGCCGATCCTCGAAGCGAAGTTCGCCGGCCTGCCGGGCGCTCGCTCGGTCACCGAATGGCTCGCCTTCCTGCGCCGGCGGGTGACCGTGCTCAACGAATTGTCGATGCTGCAGATGCGCGAGTTCATGCTCGATTCCGAAGTCAAGGCGTGCGCGGCCGGCGAAATCGTGTTCGAGCGCAACGATCCGGGAGCCTCGATCGTCGCCGTCGCCGACGGCTCGCTCGCCGTCGAGATCGATCCCGGCGACCCTTCGAAGACGGCGCCGATCCCGCAGGGCTCGATCGTCGGCGAGGTCGGGCTCATTTCGGGCCGCAAGCGGGGCGCCACTGTGCGCACCGCCCAAGGCTCGATCGTGATCGAGATCCCGCGCAACGCGGCCCTGAAGCTGATGGCGACCAATTCAGCGGCCAAGCGCGAGATCACCCGAATCGCGACCGAGCGGATGCTGCTTCAGATGTTCCACTCGGTCGGCCCGGACGACCTCAAGGAGGTGCTCGCATCGGCCGAGATCCAGGAGATTCGCGCGGGGCAGGCGATCATCAACGAGGGCGAGGAAGGCTATGACGTCTACGTCATCCGCCAGGGCTCGATGGTGATCGAAAAGAATATCGGCGGCAAGCCGGTCTTCCTCTCTTATCTGCCCGCCGGCTCCTATGTCGGCGAGATGGCGATGATCGACCGCGGCCGGCGCACCGCGACCGTGCGCGCGGCGATCAAGTCGGAGGTGATCAGGCTGGATGGCGAAGCCTTCCGCCGGCTGCTCGACGGCAATGCCGAGCTCCAGGAGCGCTTCCGCAAGGACATGGCGTCGCGCCAGGAGCTGAACAGCTTCATCGAGGCGCGCAAGGACGGCTTCGGCGGCGTCGTCGACATGTATTCGTCGGTCGCCGGCTTCCTGGTCTCGCAGGGGATCGGCGAGGCCACCGACGTGCTCCTGATCGACGAGAAGCTGTGCGTCGGCTGCGACAATTGCGAGCGCGCCTGCGCCGACAGCCATGAGGGCCTCTCCCGCCTCGACCGCGAGGCGGGCAGGACCTTCGCGCACCTCCACGTGCCAACCAGCTGCCGCCATTGCGAGCATCCGCATTGCATGGCCGATTGCCCGCCCAACGCGATCAACCGCGGGCTCGACGGCGAGGTCTTTATCGACGACACCTGCATCGGCTGCGGCAATTGCCAGAGGAACTGCCCTTATGGCGTCATTCGCATGGCCAAGCCGCCGCCGCCCAAGCCCAGCCTCCTCAAATGGCTGTTCTTCGGCAGCGGGCCGGGGCCGGGCGAACCGGACCAGGAATGGACCGACAAGAGAGTGAGCGCGGAGACGCCGAAAAAAGCGATCAAATGTGACATGTGTTCTGGTATCGAGGGTGGACCGGCCTGCGTTCGCGCATGTCCGACCGGCGCCGCGATCCGGGTGTCGCCGGAAGAGTTCCTCACCGTAGCGAGGATGGGACAGGGGGGCTGATCGAGGGTGGCGAGCAGGGGGGCGGAACGGACGGTTTTGGGGGACGGGATGGCTCATGAGAGCTTCCTGCGCTATCGCCGCTACCGCTGGCTCAAGGTCGCCGCGCTCGCCTCGCTCCTCACCGCCATCATCTATTTGCTGGTGGACGTGCAGCCGCGGCACAATGGCGGCTCCTGGCTCGGCTATGCGCTGGGCACGATCGGTGCCGGGCTGATCGTCTGGCTGTCGCTGCTCGGCATCCGCAAGCGGGCGATGACCCGGGGGCGCTGGTCCCTGAAGGCCTGGACGTCGGCGCATGTCTATCTCGGCCTTGCCCTGATCGTCTTCGCGACCCTGCACACCGGCTTTCAGTTCGGCCTCAACGTGCACACGCTCGCTTACGCGCTGATGATGCTGGTCATCCTCTCGGGCCTTTATGGAATCTCGGTCTACGGCCTGCTGCCGCAGGGTCTTTCGGACAGCCGCTCGGAAATGACCGGCCCGCAGATGATCGAGGCGGTGAACAGCCTCAACAAGCAAATCCGGATCTCCGCCCAGTCGCTGTCCGACGAGGACAGCGCGGTCGTGCGCGGCTCGCTCGATCAGGATCCGTTCGGCGGCGGGGCCTGGCGCCGGATTTCGGGCAGCTATCCGCGCTGCGCCAATGCCGGCGCGCTTCGCTATCTGCGCGGCCGCGCCGGGGAGAGCGAGGGCAAGGAGGAAGCCGCGCTCGAGCAGGTCGTGCAGCTGGTCGAGAAGAAGGCGGCGGCGCTGCAGCGGCTGCGCTTCTATATGCAGCGGCGGGCGCTTCTCGAAGTGTGGCTGTTCATCCACGTGCCCCTGACCTTCGTGCTTCTCGCCGCGCTCATCGCGCACATCGTCAGCGTCTTCTTCTACTGGTAGGGCGGGGGTAAGGATGGCCTTCCTCCTCCGGACCATCAGCCACAGCGCCGACGGGCGCGAGATCGTGCGCACGTCGAGGATCGACGACGATCTCCTCAAGGCCGGCCGCGACCCCGATTGCGACATCCGCCTCAACGACCTCGCGGTCGCGCTTCACCACGCGACGCTCGAGATCGTCGGGGAGAACCGGATCGGCGTCTCCGCCGAAATGGGGATGATTGTCGAGATCGACGGCAGCACCGAGCGCGACGGCCGGATCGACCTTTCCACCGGCGGCACCGTCAAGATCGGGCCGTTCCTTCTGAGGATCCTCGCCAGGGAGATGGGCTCGGAGGACGTCGCGATCGACATCCAGCGCGCCGACGCCGAAGCCGACGACGACCGCTTCGATACCCGCCGCTTCGCCCTTCAGACCGTGATGCCCGGCAAGAGGGCGATGGCCTGGACCCTGGTGGCGGCGGTGCTTGCCCTGTTCCTCGCCTGGCCGATCTGGTCCTTCTACCAGAACAGGAGCGAGGCCGCGCGCTACGCCCGCTCCTATCATGCCGACCGGCTGTGGCTCTCCGGCAGCCTGTCGCAGGGGCACGCCTCATTGGGCGACAATTGCCAGGCCTGCCACGTCGAGCCGTTCGTCTCGGTCCGCGACGCCTCGTGCAAGTCCTGCCACACCGCCATTCACGACCATGCCGATCTGCGGCGGATGCAGCGCGCCAACCCCAATCTCTCGGGCTTCCGCCGCCTGCAGCAATCGGTCGCCGGCTTCTTCGGCCGGGATCCCGGGCGCTGCGTCGAATGCCACACCGAGCATGAAGGCCCGTCGCGCATCCCGCCGACGCCGCAACGCTTCTGCGCCGACTGCCATACCGACATCCGGGCGCGGCTCCCCGACACGAGGATCGCCGGCGCGTCCGATTTCGAGACCGGCCACCCCGAATTCCAGCCCGCGGTGCTGATCCAATGGTCGGGCGAGCGGCCGCTGGTGCGGCGAGTCGCGCTGAACCGCCGCCCGCTCGAGATGAGCAACCTCAAATTCCCGCACGCGCTCCACCTCGACCGCACGGGCGGCGCGGCGCAGATGGGGCGGCGGCTCGCCCCGCGCCTCGGCTTCGGCCAGCAGCTCGAATGCGCCGACTGCCACGTGCCGACGCCCGACGGCACCCGCTTCCAGCCGCCCGACATGGAGGACGATTGCGGCATGTGCCACAGCCTCGCCTTCGACCAATTGGGCGGGACCATCCGGACCCTGCGTCACGGCTCGCCCGAGCAGGTGATCGGCGACATCCGCTCTCTTTACCGCGCCGGCGGGCCGCAGCGCCCGATCGGCCTCAGGACCGACCGCGGCCGGCCCGGCGATGTCATGCAGGTCCGCGCCGCGCTCCAGCTCGCCCGCGCCCAGGCCGGCACCGGCGAGCGCGCGGAGCGGACGATCCGCGCCGTCTTCTCGGCCGGCGGCGCCTGCTTCGACTGCCACCAGGTCCAGCCGCCGGCTCCCGGGACGCTGAATTACCGGATCCGGCCGGTCGCCTTCCCGACCCGCTACATGCTGCACGGCTGGTTCGATCACCGGGCGCACCGGATCGTGCAGCGGCCGGGCCAGCCTCGGGTGGAGGGTTCGGCCGCCTGCCTCAGCTGCCACCGCGCCGACGCCTCGTCCCGCGCCTCCGATCTGCTGCTGCCCGACGTCGCTTCCTGCCGCGCCTGCCATGGCGGCGAGCGGACCCGCCTGCCGGTTCCCTCGACCTGCGCGATGTGCCACGATTACCATATGGACGAAGGCACGCCCGCCGAATTGCTCAGGCAGCGAGTCCGCGGCCGCCGCTGGGAAACGACGGTGATCCCCGTCGAGCCGCAGGCCGCGGGCAGGGGGCGGTAGCGTCATGCTCGTCGCCCAGATCACCGACCTGCATTTGGGCTTCGACCCGGGCAATCCGGACGAATATAACCGGCAGCGGCTCGATCGGACGCTCGCCGCGCTGGCGGCGATGACTCCGCTCCCCGATCTGCTGCTCGCCACCGGCGATATCGCCGACAATGGCGACGATGAGGAATCCTACCAAAGATTCAGGGACGCGATCGCCGGCCTGCCTTTCCCGGTCCTCCCGGCGATGGGCAATCACGACAGCCGCGGCGCCTTTCTGGCCGAATTCCCGGACACGCCGGTCGCGGACGGTTTCATCCAATATGCAATCGAGGATTTCCCGGTCCGCATCCTCGTCCTCGACACGCTCGAGGTCGGGCGCCACGGCGGCGGTTTCTGCGAGCGGCGGGCGGCGTGGCTGAATGCGCGCCTCGCCGAGGCCCCGGGCCGCCCCACCCTCATCGTCCTCCACCACCCGCCGATCGCGACCGGCCTCTCCTGGATGACCGAAAATCCCGAGGCCGAATGGGTGCTCCGCCTGCGCACCATCGTCGAGGCGCACCCGAACATCGTCGCGATGACGTCCGGCCATTTGCACCGGCCGATCGTGACCCGCTGGGCGGGGACCGCGCTCGCCGTCTGCCCCTCGACCGCGCCCCTGGTGGCGCTCGATATGGAGCCGATGGACCCGGAGACGCCCGACGACCGGGCGATGATCGTCGCCGACCAGCCCTGGTTCGCGCTCCATTATTGGAACGGCCGCGAGCTGATCACCCATTTCGACACGGTCGACGACCATGAGGTCCTCGCCCGCTTCACCCCCAAGCGCCAGCCGCTCATCCGCATGCTGAGGGACGAGCGGGCGAAGGGGTAGGCACGGACTACCGCGCCCGCACCCAATCCTGCATCGTGCCGGCGTCGCTCACCCGATAGGGCAGCCGGCGGCCGTTCAGATAGAGGCGCTCCATCTCCGCGCGCGTGAACGGGCGCGAGCCCAGGCGGCCGAAGATGGCGATCTGGCCGCCGGTCTCGTCGACGGCGCGGTCGCGGTCGAGGCCCTTGGCGAGGGCCAGAGCGGGCGAGGGCGTGCGCGCCCAGGCGATGAGCTCGGGGACGGGCCGGGGCGAGAAGCCGTAGAAATTGGGCTGGCTCTGGGGCGAGGTCAGCTGAAGCACCTTCATCCCGTTCCGGCCGTCGGCGACATAGGCGAAGAGCGAGGCGTTGGTCGAGGCGACGACCACGTCCTCGACGTCGTTCATCCGCCCGTCGAAAGTGACGAAGAGTGGCGCCGCCGGCCGCTCGGGATTGGTGATGTTGACGATGGCGAGCCCCTGCGCCTTGGCCGCGACATAGGCGTAGGTGCGGGCGAGGTAGAGGCGCCGGGCATTGTCGAACCGCACGGTAGCCTCCGGGCGCGCGACCGGCCTGGCGAGCTCGGTCACGTCGAACAGCTTCAATCCTTCCGCGTCGGTCACCCAGAGGTAGCGGAACTGGAGCGCGGACGCGCGCGCGTCCGTGAGCGGCAGGGTGACGACGTGGCGCGGATGGAGGGGATCGTTCAGGTCGACCACCACCAGCCCGGCCGCAGCGGCGATATAGGCGTAACGGCCCGCAAGCGTGACATGGCGGGCGCCGGCGAGGACGCCGCCCTCGTTCCAGGTCACCGCGCGCCTCAGCCGGTTGTTGCGCGGATCGCCGTCCGCCAGCGTGTTGACGTCGACGAGGTAGAGCCCCTCCTGGGCGTCGGTGACGACGGCGTAATTGTAGATCGGGTGGAAGCGCTGCTCCTGATTCTCCTCGAGGAGGCTGATCGTGCGGCCGTCCCCCTGCGGGCGCGGCGTGTTCGCCATGGCCTCGTTGCGCGCGGGCGCGATCGGCTGGTTGGTCGGCAAGGCGATGCAGGTCGCGTTGCGCGAGCCGACATGGGTGTCCTGGCCCAGAGGCGAGAAGGGGGCGGTCACGATCCGCTCGGAAAAGCCCTTATTGGCGATCGAGGCGATGTCGTAGACGCGAAAGCCGCCGCGCCCTTCCGCGACGAAAATATATTCGCCGCGATTCTGCAGGCAGCCGACCCGCCCGTTCGTGCCCTGAACGACATTGGCGAACTGCTCGCGAGCCCGCGTCTCGCCCGAGAGATTGGCGTCGAAATTCTCGCCGCGCGTCCAGTTGACCAGCTCGCGATTGTTGCGCTCGACATGCGCGCGGTAGAAATCCGGATAGGCGAAGCGCTGGAGGTAGGAGCCGATCACCGCCTGCGGCTCGTCCCATTCGGTCACCCGGACAGCCTCGAAACCGCCCTCGAGCCCGACCCATGAATGCATGCCGACGAAATTGACGAAATTGGTCCCCTGGAGGAGCAGCTGCGCCATGATCGCATTGTTGTCGTTGGTTTGGGACAGGTGGCAATCGGAGCAGGTCTTGGTCTCGGTCGTGCGCACCGTATGCGGGAAATGCGGCGCGAAGGCCTGGCTCGAAAAGCCCGCCGACGAGATCGGCGGCTGCTGGACGTAGATCCGTTCGCGGTTGATGTTGGTCGAGGACAGGATCAGCGCCGAGGTCGATCGGATCGGGGCGATGATATTGCCCTTGCTGGTCTGATGGCGGCCGAGCTGGAACATGTCCTCGCGCGCGACCTGCGGGTTGTAGGTCGCGAAGTTTCGCGTTTCCTCTTCCTCGAAATGGTGGGTGGCGGTGCGCCAGTTCGCCTCGATCGGCAGGTGGCAGCCGCCGCAGCTCGTCGTCCATGAGAGGTGGCAGGTGAAGCAGGCCATCTCGCTGTCGGGATGGGCGAGCTCGCCGTCGGGGACGCCGGCGCCGAAGACGTAGCGGCCGGTCTCGGCGCCGGTTCGGGACATCAGCTTCGCCCGCGCCGAGCGAAGGTTGAAGCCGGGATTGTCGGGATCGACGCTGTCGCGGACCTGGCTCACCGCCCAGGCGAGGTTCGGGTCGACGATCGATCGCTGGACGAGCACGCGCTGGCCCGGCGCGCATCGGGTGGCGGCGACTTCCTCCTGGGCGATGACGCAATCGAGCCATTCGAAGCGGCGGCGGCCGTCCTCGTTGCGGATCACCTCGAGATTGTTGCCGCGCGGCGGCGCCGCCGGGCCGGAGGTGCGCAAATTGGCGTAGTCGCGCGCCGAGCCGTGGCAATCGCGGCAGCCGATCTCGATCGCGTTGGCGACCTCGCCGTAAATGAAGCCGTTGCCGTGCGCGTCCTGCGAGAAGTGGCAGTCGGCGCATTGCAGGCCGCGCTCGGCGTGGATGTCCATCATGTGGACCGAGCGGCCGGGATTGGTGCCGACGGGCACGAACAGGCCCTCGCCGTCGCGCCGGAAGGCGTCGGGATCGCCGGGCGGGATTACCTGGCCCTGAGCGTCGAGAAGGTTACCCTCCCGGTCGCGGCGGAAGATGCCGCGGAAGTTCCAGCCATGGCCGTGATAGTCGGCGAACTGGGTGTGGCGGGCGAGCGGGTTCACCCGGTCGTAGACTTCCCTCAGGAAGCCGACATCGCTCCACAGGCCCCGGGGCGCGGCGCCCTCGGGGTTGCGGTCGAGCACATCGTGGGTTTCCGACGCGGTCGGGTAGCGCTGGGTGCGGAAGCGCGCTTCCTCCTCCGGGTTGCGGGCGGGGAGGCGGTTCTCCGGGCCCGGCCACATCAGATCGGCGTCCGATTCATAGTCCCACATCGTGTAGCCCAAGTAGGAGTTCAGGAAGATGTTGGGCTGGTGCATGTGGCAGGTCATGCACTGGGCGGTCGGGATCGCCCGGCTGAAGACGTGGCGGATCGGGTGGCCGCTCTCGCCGACCGCATCATGGTTCGAATCCGCGGGCGCTGCGTGATCGCGCCCCTCGCGCAGCGAGGCGATGGCGGGATCGACGGTCGCGGTCTGCCCGTCGCGGCCGTGCCGGGCGTAGGTCAGGCTGTGGCGCGGCTCGCGGTCGTTGGCGTAGACGACGTGGCAGCCGGCGCAGCCCGAATGGCGATAGTCGCCGGGCTGGTCGTTGGTGCCCATGAACCACATGTAGGGGTCGTTGAGGCGGGTCTTGTGGATGTTGAGGACCGGGATCGCGACGCGGATGCCGGTACCCGGGCCCCGGTTCGACTGCCTGAGGTCGGGCCGGCCCGGCTCCTCGAGCCGCTGGATCGATCCGGTCGGGTTGGGCAGGCCGATTTCCGGGAACTGGGTGCCGATGTTGCGGCCGCCGCGCTCGAAGACGCGGAAGACGTCGCCCGGCGGGATGACGTGCCAGGTCGGCAGCGGGTACATTTCGGCGATGACGCCGCGGGCGCGCTGCTCGGGCGTGAGGCCGCCGGGGCCGAGCGGGGAGCGGATCAAGGCGGGCTCGCCCTCGCGCGTATAGGCCGATCCGGTGATGTAGTTCTTGAAGGGCAAGATGCCGTTATTGTAAGCGGCGCCGCCCCAGAGCATTGCGCCCGACGCCATGAGCGAACGCTCGGCCGCCTCGATGATCTCGATGTGGCACGCGCCGCAGCTGTCGCGCGCGACCCGGTAATCGGACGGGTTGGTGAAGCGGACGAACTCCGGCGCCTCGCGGTTCAGCAAGGTGTAGCTGCGCCGCGGATTGGCGGAGGAGGGGAAGTGCCAGGCGCCCGGGAAGCGGGGCAGCACATGGGCCTGGTTCTGCGCGAGCAGATAGGCCGATCCGCCCTGCTCGGACCCCTGCGGACGGGCAATCGCCGGATTGCCGCCATGGCAGTCGGTGCAGCCCAGGACGACCGCGGGCGAACGATGCATGGTGTGGGCGTCGCTCGCCGTATGGCAGCTGGCGCAGCCCGCGCTCTTCGCCTCGGCGTCGGGCCATTCCTGGGTGCGCGGCGCCGGGGCGGAGCGGACCAGGGAATAATCGCGGACGACCGCCTTTTCCTTCTCCGCCGCGCCGAGCTGGGACACGCCGAAGACCGAAGCGGCGAGGAGCGCCGCCCCGATCATCGCTGTGCGTCCGAGGTCGGCCAGGCCCATCAATAGGTCACGATCGCGTTGAACAGGACGGAATAATAATAGCGGTCGCGGCCGCTATTCTCGAAGAGGTCGCGAAAGCCTGTGCCGGCCCGCAGCGTCGCTGCGGAGAGGCGGAAAACCACATTCTGGATCATGTCGGGGCGCCAGATAGCGGCCGCGCTGACGTCGAAGCCGATGTCGCGGCGGATCGTGCCCTGCATCCGCAATTCCTCGAGGATGCGGGTGCGGTGGAACCACAGGTGATTGGCGTTGGCCGAGAGGCGCAAGCGCGGGGTGAGGTCGAGATCGGCGCCGACGCCCAATAGCATCGTGCCCGGATTGGCGAAGTTGGACTGGCCCTGCTCCTTGGACGAGCGCAGATTGACGAGGAGGCCGTTGCGGCCGTTCATCGAGACCGCGCGGGCGCCGCCGGCGAAGGGAATGGTCTGGCGGATCCAGTAGCTGGTGTCGGCGCCGGCGAAGATCGGGTTCTCGAAGATATTGTCGAAGCCGCGCTCGACATCGTCGTAGGGGTCGCCGTCGCCGCTCGCGAACAAAGCCGCGCCGCGCAGCCGCACCCAGTTGAAATCGTAGCTCGGCTCGGCGGCCAGGAAGAAGCTCTGAAGCCGCGCATTCTCGCCGGTGAAGACGTTGCGCCGGTCCGATCCCAGGAGGACGTAGGCCGAGGTGGTGAGGTTGATCCGCCCGATCCGCCCGTCGGTCGAATAGCCGAGGTAGAAGGCGTCGTAATGGCGGGCGCGAAGGTTCCCGAACAGAGCGGGGCGGACCGGGAAGCCGTTCGAATCGACCTCGATCCGCCCGCGCTCGCGGTTGATGTTCCAGGTCAGGCTGACCTGGCTGGTGGTGCCGACGAACGGGAAATCCTGCCGGAACAGATTGGCGTGCAGGATCCAGTCGCGGCGCGGGCTCTGGAACAGGTCGTTGAGCCCTGAATTGGTGTCCTTCTCGAGCCGCCAGATCGCCGCGATATTATATTGGTAGCGGTTGTTGTCGCGATTGCCGAACAGGCGCAGCCCAAGCTGCTGGTCCTGGAACAGGAAACCCCGGAAATCGAAGTTGAACGGCTGGATGCCGACGCGGACGCTGTCGAAGTCGAAGCGGTCGCCGACGTTTCTGATATGATAGTCGATAAAGGCTTCCTGGACACCGAGCGCGTAATCGAACCGGTCGGTCCCGCGCGACGGCTCGACAAAGAGGACGCGGCGCTCCCCGACGTCGACATAATTGGCGTTCAAGGCGAGCGTCAGCCGGTATTCGATGTGCGGCGGCAGGAAAGCGGTGCTGCCCTTGATCAGGGCGACGCTGGCGATGAAGGTCTGCGACAGGACAAGGCTGTGGTTCCGCCCGAACACGTCGTTCGAGCCCGGGCGCTGGGTGGTCTGGACGCCGACCGGGATCGGGAAGGTGCGGGGCTCGACGACGGTGTCTGAAATCGCGCTGACGGCGAGGAACCAGTCATGCTCGCGAAGTCCCAGGAACCGGGGCGTGGCGCAGCGCCTGACCCCCGCCGCCCTGCGGCGCGCCTGCTCCTCCTCGGTGGGCAGGCAGATCGGAATGTCGCCCTTGAGGAGGTTCTGGTTGTAAGGGTCCCACCAGCGCGGGTTGACCAGGCCCAGCGACGTGGCGAGGCGCCAGCGGTCGGGCACCGCGACATGATCGGCCGGAAACGCCTCGGGCGGCGGCGAGCGGATCGCGCCGGGATTGACCTGATTGACCGGATCGGGGTGGTCGCGCCGGCTGTCGGGCCGCCGCCGGTCGTCGATCAGCGCCTCCTCGGACGGGGGCACGGGGGGGTCGGTGGATTCGGGCTGGGCGGGCTGCGCGGCCGTGGGCGCCGGCTCGGGCCCCTGCGCATCTTGGAGGGGAGAGGCCGCCGACGCCATCAGCGACAGGAGGGCGGCCGCGACCGTCATTTCCCCTGGCAGACATTCTGCTCGTTCGAGCCCAGGAACGGGTTGAACGGGCAGCCGACCCAGCGCAGGCGGACGCCGCTGCTTCCCGTCACCGGCACGACGATCTGGTCGGAGCGGATCGCCGTCGGGGCGTTGCCCAGGGTGCCGAGCCTCAGCCCGCCATTGTGCAGGCCAAGGAAGCTGATCATGTCGTCCTGGTCGATGCCGTCGCCGGAGACGCCGATGCCGCCGACGAGAGTGTTGCCGCGATAGATCGGCACCGAGCCCGGGAAGATCTGGATGCCGTTGGCGAGTCGCGGTCCGCTCGGCCCCGCGGTGCATTGCTGCGGTGTGTCCGGATTGGACATCAGGATGAAGCCGATATGCGTGAGGACGTTATCGAGGATCAGCGCCGACTGGAGGCCGGTCGAGAAGGGATTGAACTCGGCGACCGGGCGCGAGAAGGGCCCCGGCGGGCGGCCCAATTCGCCGTCCGGAAAATAGGGCCGCGAGATATTGCCGATGGCCCGGTCGGAGAAGGCGTTCCGGCCGGTGAGCGCGGCGGGATCGCCCAGGAAGGCGCGCGCGCGGGGGACGTTGGCCTGCACGTCCGGGTTGGGATTGGCGAGGAGCTCGGCGCCGGCGAAGGCGGCCGAGAAGAAGGCGGCGGTTCGCGCCTTCTGGAGCGACACGTCGGTGCCGAAAATGGGCGCGTCGGGCGAGCGCACGATGCCCAGGGCGCGGCCGTTGGTGTCGACCACCGAGATGGTGACCTGGGCGCGGCTGTCGAGCGGGCGGCGGATCTGGGCGCGCGCCGCGCTCATGATCTTGAACGCTTCTTCGAGAATGGCGCGCACTTCGGCGGCTGTCAGCGGCGTCCCGGCGTCCGTCCCGCCGATGATCGGGTAGCGGTTCGCCCCGGCGCCGTCGGTGAGGATGAAGGCGTCGGGATTGGCGAACTCGACCGGGGTCGCGGCGCGGATGCCCGAGGCCTCGCTGCCATAGGGGGTCCCCGCGAGAACGGCCCCTCCGGCATAATAGCCGTTCACCGGCGTCAGGGCGCCGGCGAGCGTGCCGAAGGCCGGCGCATTGGCCGGGTTGCTCTGCAAACTGGCGAGAGTCGCGTCGCTGAAGCGGAGCGACGTGCCGTCGACGGTGATCCGGTCGGCGCGGATGTCGTCCGCCGCGGCGAAGCCCTGAGAGGCGGCGAGCGCGATCGCTTCCTCGGCGACCTGGTCCACATCCTGGATTTCGGGGTCGAAGCCGTAGACGCCGTCGGCCATCACGCCGATGCCGCCGACCACCACCCCGTTCTTGTAGAGCGGGAAGCCGCCGGGATCGGCCGACAAACCCAAGGGCGAGCGCTTCGGCCCGATGAGCGCGCCCGGCCCGACGGCGCCGAACCGCGCCGCGAGGTCCGAGCAGGGCAGCTGGCTGAACTGGACGCCGAACAGGGGCCCGCTCTCGAGGCCGGCGGCGGCGGTCGAGGGCGGGAAATGCTGCTGGACGATCTGGCTCGCCGTCCTGGTCGAGAAGGCGTTGCCGCCCGACGACAGATAGGCGCCGGTGATCGCCTTGGCGATCGCGCCGGCGGCCGCGGCCATCGGCACGATCCGGCCCTGGAGGTCGTGGTTGACGCCGCTCGGCGAGGCGGGGACGCTAAGCGTCGTGTTCGCGCCCGCCATGGTGAACACGGCGAGCACGTTGCCGACCCGGTCGACGACCGCGAAAATGCCCGGCCGGCCTCGCGCCTGCGCCTCGGCGACGCCCTGGGCGACGATCCGCTCGACGTCGGCCGTGGTCAGCGCCACCTGGGCCGGGGCGGTGTAGAGCGGTGTCTGGCCCGGCGTGGGCGGCCCCGGCGCGGGCGTCGCGGTCCCGCCGCCGCCGCCACCACCGCCGCATGAGGCGAGGAGCAGGGCGGCAATGGCGATGCTGGACGCTCTACGCTTCATCGCAACCTTCTGATCGCCGCCGCGGCGCGGCCGAGGCTGGCCCGGAATCCCCCCGGATCATAGGCATTGGGATCGTGTACCGCGCGGTAGGCGGCGTTGATGTCGGCCCTGATGCCGCTCGCCGCATTTGCCTGCACATGGCCCTGGCCGACCAGAGCCGAGAGCAAGGTGTCGGTCGCCATCACCGCTTGCACGCTCCCGGCATAATCGGTGAAGCGCGGGCTGATCGCCTCGCCGGTGATCGCCGCGATGATGGCGAAGGTGGTGTCGCGGCCCATCGGCGCGGCCGAAAAGGCGTCGGCCAGCGCCCGCGCGCTTCCCCTCAGCGTCGCGGCCGACGCCACCGCCGGCGCCCGGCCCTGCGCCATCGCCAGGTGAAAGGCGCGGCTGTCGCGCTCGAAGCGTGCCGCAAGCGCCGGCGCCACCACCCGCGCGGCGGCGGCGAGCATGATCATGTTCTCGTCATTGTAAGGCGGCATGCCGGTGGGAATCGGGCGGCCCGGATTGGCGGCCGCCGACGGCCGGAACCGGGGATCGTCCGAAATCCGCCGGTGGCAGCTATGGCAGTCGAAGAAGTAGAATTCGGGGAAGATGCCCTCGGTGCCGAGCGGAGTGGAAAAGAGCGCCAGCGAGCGCTCCAGCGCCATCGCCTGGCCGATCGCCCACATCCGCGTGCCGTCCGCCCGGCCCTTCCTTTGGGCATAGTCGCCGTCCGGATTGTGATGCTGCTGCAGCGTCGAGAACAGGTCGAGCTCGAAGCTGATCCTGGGATGGCCGGCGGCCATGATCCGGTGGGTGACGAACTGGCCGGCATCGGCGCTGCCATAATGGCAATCGAGGCATTGGGCGGCGCGCGCGCGCGGATTTTCGAGCGGGACGAGGCCGCGCGAGACATTGGCGGCGTGGGTGCCGCCGACCGCATAATGGCTGGTGAGCCAGGGCGAGGCAGGGCCATGGCAGCTTTCGCAGCCTACCCCGTCGGAAGTCTGGAATCGGATGCCGCGCCGGCCGGCCGGAGTCGCGTGGCAGCCCATGCACATCGGCGCGCCCGAGGCCTCGCCGATGCCGAGCCGCCGCGCGATCGCCTGGCTGCGGGGTTCGCGCAGCACCGCCCAGGCGCGGCTGTGCGCGCCCGCCGCGGTCGCCGGGTCCTGCCAGAGCATGAGCTCGTCCTGGCGGACCACTTCGCCGTCCGCCTCGCTGCGTCCGTGGCAGGTGGTGCCGCCGCAAGTGGCGACCCCGACATAGGTGGCGCCGCCGCCGCCGGTCTGGACGAGGGCCTCGGCGCCCGCCGGACGCAGCAGCGCGATGAGCAGGAGCGCGGCAAGCGAGCCGGTGGCGCCCAGGCCGATCGCGATGTAGCGGGTGCCCCCCAAAAACTGCCCTCCGCGCCGGCTGGATTTCGGCCAAAGAAGAGCCTTCGACTATGGGCGCAACGCCATAGCCATGCAACCCGCAAACCGGGCGGACAGGGGCCTGATGACAGCTCAAACAAAGCCCGGTAGAGCAGGGAAACCTAGCTTTCCTGCGTCCCCGATCGATGCGTTCCAGACCCTCGCGAGCGGAGCCCCAAGCGCATGACCAAAGCCTCCGATCTGTTCATCCAGTGCCTCGAGGAGGAAGGCGTCGAATATGTGTTCGGCGTCCCGGGCGAGGAAAATCTGGACTTCCTCGACAGCCTGTCGCGCTCGAAGTCGATCAAGCTGATCCTGACCCGCCACGAGCAGGGCGCCGGCTTCATGGCCGCGACCTACGGCCGTCATACCGGCAAAACCGGCGTGTGCGTCGCGACCCTGGGCCCGGGCGCGACCAACTTCGTCACTGCCGCGGCCTATGCGCAATTGGGCGGCATGCCGATCCTGATGATCACCGGCCAGAAGCCGATCAAGAAATCGAAGCAGGGCCGCTTCCAGATCCTCGACGTCGTCGACATGATGGGGCCGATCACCAAATATACTCACCAGCTCGCTTCCGCGGACAACATCCCGAGCCGGGTGCGCGAGGCCTTCCGCCTCGCCGAGGAGGAGAAGCCCGGCGCCACCCATCTCGAATTCCCCGAGGACATCGCCGAGGAGAAGACGGAATCGGTGCCGCTCAAGCGCAGCCTGGTGCGGCGCCCGCTCGCCGACGAGAAGGCCGTGCGCGCCGCAGTGAAGCGGATCGAGGCGGCGAAATCGCCGGTCCTCGTCATCGGCGCCGGCGCCAACCGCAAGATGACCAGCCGGATGCTGCTCCAATTCGTCGAGAAGACTGGCATCCCCTTCATCACCACCCAATTGGGCAAGGGCGTGATCGACGAGGCCCATCCCAAATTCCTGGGCTGCGCGGCTTTGTCGGCCGGCGACTTCGTCCATCGCTCGATCGCGGCGGCCGATCTCATCGTCAATATCGGCCATGACGTGATCGAGAAGCCGCCCTTCTTCATGCAGCAGGGCGGCACCGAAGTGATCCACGTCTCGACCAACACCGCCTCGGTCGACCCGGTCTATTTCCCCCAGATCGAGGTGATCGGCGACATCGCCAACGCCATCTGGCAGATCAAGGAGGACATCGTCCCCCAGGGCACCTGGAATTGCGACAGGATGCTGAAGGCGCGCGCCGCGGAGCTTGAGCACACGGCCGCGTTGGGCAAGGACGAGCGCTTCCCGATATTCCCGCCCTGCCTGGTCCGGCGCGTCCGCGAGGCGATGCCGACAGACGGCATCATCTGCCTCGACAACGGCGTCTACAAAATCTGGTTCGCCCGCAATTATCCGGCGCACTCGCCCAATACGGTGCTGCTCGACAATGCCCTGGCGACGATGGGCGCGGGGCTGCCCTCCGCCATGGCCTCGGCGATGGTCTATCCGGGCCGCAAGGTGATGGCGATCTGCGGCGACGGCGGCTTCATGATGAACAGCCAGGAGATGGAAACCGCGATCCGCCTCAAGCTCGACATCACGATCCTCATCCTGCGCGACGACGCCTACGGCATGATCCGCTGGAAGCAGGCCAATATGGGCTTCGCTGATTTTGGCCTGACCTACGGCAATCCCGACTTCGTCAAATATGCCGAGAGCTACGGCGCGCATGGTCACCGCGTGGAGGATGCGGAGGGGCTTCCGGCCATCCTGAAGGAATGCCTCTCGACGCCCGGCGTCCATCTGATCGACTGCCCAGTCGATTATTCGGAGAACGACCGGATATTGAACAAGGACATCAAGGAGCTGAGCGCGAAGCTCTAGGTCCGAATGCGAGGCTGGAAATGAAGAAGATCCTGCATCTGCTCGCCGCCATTTGCGCGCTCGGCGCCGCCATGCCGGGCAGCGCCAATGTTCTCATCGAGCCGAGCTTCGCGGCGAAGATGGCCCGGGCCGACCTGGTCGTCATCGGGATGGTGACCGCAGCTCCGCCGGGCGGTGCGACGCTCGATGTCCTGCACACGCTGAAAGGCCGGGCAGGTGCCGTGATCACGGTGTCGACCTACAGCCGCGCGCGCGAGCTCGATCCGCAATGCTGCGAGGTCGGCGCGACTTACCTCATGTTCCTCCACCGGCGGGCGCAGGACCGAATGCCGCGTTCTGTTCTGGGCCGTTATGGCATGATCCGCGTCGGCGGCCGGTAGAACCAGGAATGAGGCCATGATCCAGCTCAAGGACGTCTACCCGCTCTACCTCAACAACAAGGCCGAGCAGCCCAACACCGACCTCGAGGTCACCGACAAGTTCACCGGTGAAGTCGCCTTCCGTTGCGCGCAGGCCGACGCGAAGACGATCGACGCGGGGATCGCCGGCGCGGTTGCGGCGGCGGAGCCGATGGCGCGGCTGCCCGCTTATCAGCGCCAGGCGGTGCTCCAGCATTGCGTCGACCGCTTCAAGCAGCGCTATGACGAGCTCGCTTATGCGCTCTGCGTCGAGGCGGGGAAGCCGATCAAGGATTCGGAAGGCGAGGTCACCCGCCTGATCGACACCTTCCGGATCGCCGCCGAAGAGAGCGTCCGCATGACCGGGGAGGTCCAGCCGCTCGACATCAGCCCCCGCGCCAAGGGCTATCAGGGCATCTGGAAGCGCGTGCCGATCGGCCCCTGCAGCTTCATCTCGCCGTTCAACTTCCCTTTGAACCTGGCCGCGCACAAGATCGCGCCGGCGCTCGCCGTCGGCTGTTCGTTCGTGATGAAGCCCGCCTCGCGCACGCCTTTGGGCGCCTTGATCATGGGCGAGGTGCTGGCCGAGACCGATTTGCCCAAAGGCGCCTTCTCGATCCTCCCCGCCCACCGCGAGGGCGCCGATTTGTTCACCGAGGACGAACGCCTGAAGCTCTTGAGCTTCACCGGCTCGCCGGCCGTCGGCTGGGATCTGAAGGCCAAGGCCGGCAAGAAGAAAGTGGTGCTCGAACTCGGCGGCAATGCGGCGGTGATCGTCGACAGGGATGCCGACCTGGACGACGCGCTCGAGCGGGTCATCTTCGGCGCCTTCTACCAGTCGGGCCAGAGCTGCATCGGCGTCCAGCGCATCCTGATCCACGCCGACATCTACGATCAATTTCGCGACATGCTGGTGGCGAAGACGAGGACGCTCGTCGCCGGCGACCCCAAGGACCGCGCCACCTTCATCGGCCCGATGATCTCGGAGGGCGAGGCCAAGCGCCTCGACAGCTGGATCCAGGAGGCGGTGGCCAAGGGCGCGACGCTCCTGTGTGGCGGCAAGCGCGAGGGCGCGATGCTGGACGCGACGCTGCTCGAGAATGTCGGCCGCGAAACCAAGCTCAACATCGAGGAGGCGTTCGGGCCCGTCGCCTTCCTGGTCAAGTTCTCGGAATTCGGCGAAGCGCTCGACATCGTCAACGATTCGAAGTTCGGCCTCCAGGCGGGCATCTTCACCCGCGACCTCTTCCAGATGTTCGACGCCTGGGACCGGCTCGAGGTCGGCGGAATCGTCATCAACGACGTCCCCTCCTACCGCGTCGACAACATGCCCTATGGCGGAGTCAAGGATTCAGGGCTGGGCCGCGAAGGAATCCGCTTCGCGATGGAGGACATGACCGAAATCCGGAACCTCGTCATCCGCAGGCGCGGCTAGCGGCCCCGCGAAGAAGCACAGGGCTCCCCGTTCAGCTGTCCGACGGCGATTGGGCCGTGGTCGGCGGGTTGGGCGGCCGCTCGCCGGTGGTGAGGTCGAGATATTCGACCCGCGCCCGGCGCGAGCGTTGCGGCATGTGGCTTCGCAGCGCCCGCTCATAATCGGACGTGTAGGAATAGCGCTCCAGCCGGTAGCTGGCCTCGGCCGCCTCGGCGTAGCGGCGGCCGCGGATCGACACGAGCAGCGGATCGGCCCAATCCGGAACGGCGCCCTGGCGCAGGATTTCGAGCCCGGAGACCTGGCCGTTCGGCAGCACCCAGAAGCCGACGTCGATCCACTGCCGCTCGAAATTGTCGGACGTCGATCCGTAGCCGCTGTTGTAGCGGATCAGCTCCCTGATGCTCGACGCCCCATCCATCGGAGGGATCTGCTGCACGACGAGCTCGTAAGGCGGCGAATGAAGCAATGGCCGGCTTGTCCCGCGGGCTCCGCTCCGCCCGATCTCGGCGAGGAGCGCGTCGGCCCGCGCTGCATTGCCCTCGTTACGGTAGATCCTGGCGAGGAGGACCTTGGCGCCGATGGCGCGGATCCGCTGCGCTGGATCGGTGAGCCGCGAGAAGCGGAGGAGTCGGAGCTGTGCATCCTGAGCCCGCGATCCTTCCTCTCCGGACCGGGCCGCGATATAATCGAACCACAGGCCGCGCAGCTCGGCGAGCGCCACTACGTCGTCGCGTCCCGCGTCGCGCGCGACCTCGGCCAAGCGGGCCAGCTCGCGCCGGGCGCTGACGATGTTGCCCGACCGGATTAGATGCTCGCTCAATTCGAACCGGGCCGTGAAGTGCCGGTGATCCTCTTCAGGAATCCCCTCCTGGAGGGCGCTCAATATCCCGTAGGTCGAGCGGCGGGTGTCGTTGACGAAGCCCAGGTGGCGCGAGATCCTGGCATGAGCCCGGTAGAGGTCGGAGACCGGCTCGGGGAAGGCGCGGGCGTTGCGCTGGTTGCGCCGGAGCGACGCCTGCAGCACGTCGCGCCCCTCGCGATAGTCGCCATCGAGGAACAGGGCTTCGGCCAGCGCCAGCGAGGCGTCCGCATCCTCGTTGGTCGGGCAGCGCCGCGCGAGGCATGCGGCGAGCGTATTGCGGTGATCGCTAATGCGCTGGCCGACGACGACGATCGTTGGCTGGGCCTGCTCTTGGTGCGATGCGTCGGCGGTGACCGCAGAGGTCGCGGCGAACAGGGCGAAAGGCAGCGCGTGACGCATGAGCGAACTCCCCTGGTTCCTTTGAAAGAGGCTAGCGAAAGCTAGCGCAAGATCAACTGCTTATGGATTTCTTATTGCCTCTCGCCGGGCCGCGCGGGGGGCAGGGCGTTGGGCGGCTCGTCAGTCGTCAGGTCGAGATACTCGATCCGTGCCGTTTCCGATCGAACAGCAAGCCGCGTTCTGGTTGCGCGGGCATAGGCCGCCGTATAGGTGTAGCGCTCCATCCGATAGGTCGGTTCGGCCCCATCGCTGTAGCGCCGTCCGCGGATCGACCTGATCAGCGGGTCTGCCCAGTCGGGACGAGTGCTCTGGCGCAGGATCTCGAGGCCGGCGACTCGGCCGTCCGGCATCACCCAAAAGCCGACGTCGATCCATTTGTCTTCGAAATTGTCCGGTATCCCGCCGGGGATCAGTTGCTGAAGGTTCTGGACCTGCAGCCGATATTGCGGGGCGTGGAGCAATCGGCGCGCCGGCCCGCTCCGCGCCGCCTGACCGGCTTCGGCGATCAGAGCGTCCGCCCGTCGGTGATTGCCTTCATCGCGGTAGATCCGCGCGAGCAGGATCTTGGCGCCTGTCGAGCGCATGCGGTCATTCGGGCCGGTCAGCCTCGCCATCTGGATCAGCCGCCCCCGCGCCTCGCCACGGGGGGTGATCACTTCGTCGATCAGCAGCATGCGCAGCTCGGCAATGGTGGCGACGTCGTCCCGGCCCGCGCGTCGAGCCACTTCGACCAATTGACGCAGCTCGCGGCGCGCACTGACGAAATTTGCCGAACGCATGAGCAGATCGATGATTTCCATCCGGGCGGTGAAATGGCGATGGTCCTCCTGCGCAATGCCCTCGCGCAGCGCTCGCAATATCCCATAGGTCGACCGCCGGCCGTCCTCGTCGAAGCCCAGGTGCCGCGAAAGCCGGCCATGCGCCCGGTAGAGATCGGAGACAGGCTCGGGAAAGTTGCGCGCCTGGCGCGCATTCCTGCGCAGCGAGGCCTGGACGGTGTCCCGCCCCTCCCGATACTCGCCGTCCAGGAACAGAGCCTCGGCGAGCGCCAGCGTCGCGTCCGCATCCTCGTTGGGCGGGCAATTGCGGGCCAGGCAGCGGGCGAGCGCGTCGCGATAATCCTGGACGCGCACGCCGGTGACCAGGATCGTCTGCTCGGCCGGCTCGCCCTGCGGCGCGCTTTGCGCGGCAGCGGGCGCGGCAAGAAACAAAGCAAGAAAAAGCGCGTGGCGCATGAATCCGACTCCCCCTGGGCTTGGCCAGACTAGCCGAAGTACGGGCAAGATCAATCGCTTAGATCGGCCACTTCCTCAGCCCGACGGCGCCTCCGCGGCCGGCGGCGGGCCGGGCGCGACCTCGCCGGCGGTGAGGTCCAGATATTCGACCCGCGCCGCGCGGCTCCGGCGCGCGATGTTTGTTCCGGTGACCCGCTCGTAGCCCGCCGTATAGGTGTAGCGCTCCAGCCGGTAGCTCGCCTCGGGCCCGGTCGAATAGGCGCGGCCGCGGATCGAGGCGATGAGCGGCTCGGCCCAGTCGGGGCGGGCGCTCTGGCGCAGCACTTCGAGGCCGGCGACGCGGCCGTCCGGCATCACCCAGAAGCCGACGTCGATCCACTTGTCCTCGAAATTGTCGGACATGCGCGAGAGGACGTTGGCGTAGTTGAAGTTCTCGCCCATATTGTTGGCCACGGCGTTGGGGTCCGTCACCTGGAGTTGATAGGCTGGGGCGTGGAGCAGGCGGCGGCGGCCGCCCGATGCGCTGGCGCGGCCGATCTCGGCAAGCAGGGCGTCGGCGCGCGCCGTCTCTCCCTCGCTCCGGTAGACGCGCGAAAGGAGGAGCTTGGCGCCGGTCGCGCGCATCCGCCGCGCCGGGGCCGGATCGCGCGCATATTGGATCAGCGTCTGGCGGGCCGTGCTCTGCGGCTCGGCGATGAGCTGGAACCAGAGAATCCTCAGTTCAGCGACGGTGGCGACGTCCTCGCGGCCCCGCTCGCGCGCGAACCGGGCCAGCCGCTCGAGCTCGCGCTTGGCGCTGGGGAAATTGCCGCCTTGCATCAGCACTTCGCTGATCTCGAGCCGCGCGGTGAAGTGGCGGTGATCCTCTTGCGGGATGCCTTCCCGGAGCGCGCTCAATATGCCGTAGGCCGAGCGGCGCGCGTCGGCATCCATGCCCAGATGGCGCGAGAAGCGGGTGTGGGCGCGGTAGAGGTCGGAGACCGGCTCCGGATAGGCGCGCGCCTCGTCGCTGTTTCGCCGGAGCGACGCCTGCACCGCCGCGCGTCCCTCATGATAGCCGCCGCCCAGGAACAGAGCCTCGGCCAGCGCCAGCGTCGCGTCCGCATCCTCGTTGGGCGGACAATTGCGCGCCAGGCAGCGGGCAAGCGCGTCGCGATAATCCTGGAGGCGCACGCCGGTGACCACGATCGTCGGCTGGTCGCCGCCTTGCTGCGCGGCGGCCGCAGCCCCGGGCGCCGCCGCGGCCAGGAAAGCGAACAGGAAAACGACGCGCATCGAACTTCTCCCCAGCACCGGAACGCTTCATAATCCCGCCGCTATCCCATTGAAAGAGCGAGACTAGAGAATCGCAAGTCCGATCACTATTTCCGCAGTCAGGCGGCGGGCCCCGCGCGCCGCGCCTCGGCGATGGCGCGGTTGGAGGCGCGGAGCTTGGCCTTGAGCACGGTGGCGAAGCCGTGCTCGATGGCGCGCCTGATGTCCTCGTGCGCCTCGACATAGGGCCGAAGGTCCTCGGCGGGCGCGCACCAGAAGCGCGCCGGCGTGGCGAGTATCACGGTCGCGCTCGCCGTCTCGCCCGAAAGGACGGTGAGCTCGCCGATGAGGTCGCCCTTGCGGCACCGGCCGACCTCGCTCCCCTGGCTCGACACCCGCGCCTCGCCCTCCGCAAGATAATAGAGGTGCCCGACCGGCTCGCCTTCGCGGGTCAGCACGTCGCCTTCCTTGCCGGTCAGCCACACGCCCTGGTCGATCAGGTGGCGGGCGCGGCTCCTGGGCAGCTCGTCGAACAGGGCGTCGACCATGGCCCGCTCGTCGGCGCTGAAAGGGACGTTGCTGTTCGTCCACAAGGTGCGGCCCGCCAGGATCATGCAGAGCCCGGCGAGCACGCCGCTCCAGGCGGCCGTGACCGTGTCGCCGATCCACAGCGCCCGGGCGAGCCAGACCAGGGCCGCCGCGCCGGCGAGCAGCTGGACGTGCCGCAGCCGCGGCGCGAGCACCGCCGCGACCAGCAGCATGAAACCGAGCTGAAGAACGAGCCCTTCGGGCGTCAGCATCGAGCCCCTCCCATATTCATCATGCGTCAATCGCCGCGCCGCGAAAAGGGGCCGGCGCACGTTGCGCCCCGCGGCGTCCTGCCCTTATAGGACAGCTCCCCGGTCCGGCGCCCGGGCTCGCCGCCGGCCCCTTCAGACGGAGAGACAAATCGTGAAGGCATATTTCCTGGCAGGCGCGGCGGCGGCCGCGCTCGGCATCGGTATTCCGGCCATGGCGCAGACGAGCCCGGCGCCCGCCCCCGCCCCGGCGGCGGCGGCGACCGACAACATCCTGCTCGCCGACTGGGCCGGCCCCTATGACGGCGTGCCGCCCTGGGACCGGGTCAGGCCCGAGCTCTTCCCCGCGGCGTTCCAGGCCGCGATCGACGAGCAAAGCCGCGAGGTGCTTGCGATCGCGAACAATCCCGAGCCGCCGACCTTCGCCAACACGATCGAGGCGCTCGACCGCGCCGGCCGGCGGCTGGACCGCGTCGGCGCCCTGTTCGGGGTGATGACGGGCAATATGTCCAACCCCCAATATCAGGCGCTGCAGCGCGAATGGGGGCCCCGGCTCGCCGCCGCGTCGGACGAGATCGTGCTCAATCCGGCCCTCTTCCAGCGCATCCGCGCGATCTACGAGGCGCGGACAAGCTCCGGCCTCGACGCCCAGCAGCAGCGCGTCGTGACCCGACGCTACGAGGCGTTCGTGCGCCGCGGCGCCAATCTCTCGGCCGCGCAGAAGCAACAGCTTTCCCAATACAACCAGCAGCTCGCCCGCCTGTTCGCCGAGTTCAGCGAGAAGGTCCTCCACGACGAGGAAACCCATATAGTCGCCGCCGAGGCCGAGCTGGCCGGCGTTCCCGCCGACGTCCGCAACGCCGCGGCCGCCGCGGCGCGCGAGCGGGGCCTGCCGGCCGGCCAGTTCGCGATCGTCAACACCCGCTCGGCGGTCGATCCGGTCCTCACCTTCGCCGACGACAGGGCCTTGCGGGAGCGCGTCTGGCGCGCCTTCGTCAATCGCGGCGACAATGGCGGCGCCAACGACACCAATGCGACGATCGCCCAGATCGTCCGCCTCCGTTCGGAGCGCGCCCGGCTGCTCGGCTACGAGAGCCATGCCCATTGGCGGATGCAGGACACCATGGCCGGCACGCCGCAGCGCGCGCAGGACCTGATGATGCGTGTCTGGCCGGCCGCGGTCGCCCGGGTGCGCGAGGAGGTGCGCGACCAGCAGGTGCTGGCGGGCCGGCTCGGCCAGGCGATCACGATCGAGCCCTGGGACTATCGCTATTATATGGAGAAGGTCCGGCGCGAACGGTTCAACCTCAGCCAGGAAGAATTGAAGCCCTATTTCGAGCTTTCGAACATGATCGAGGGCATGTTCCACATGGCGGGACAGCTCTACGGCCTCAGGTTCGCCGAAAATACGGGCCGGGTCCCGGTCTGGCACCCGGACATCCGCACCTGGCACGTCACCGACCGGAACGGCAGAGACGTCGGCGTCTTCTACGGCGACATGTTCGCCCGCACGGGCAAGCGCTCCGGCGCCTGGGCGACCACCTACCGCAGCCGCTCGGGCCTTCTCGGGGACAATATCGTCCTTGGCTCGAACAACAACAATTTCACCAGGCCCGGCCCCGGCGAGCCGGTGCTGATCAGCCTCGACGACGCCGAGACCCTGTTCCACGAATTCGGCCACGCCGTGCATTATTTCCTGGCCAATGTCCGCTATCCGAGCCTCGGCGGCACGCCGCGCGACTTCGTCGAATATCCGAGCCAGGTGCACGAAAACTGGGTGCTGACGCCCGAAATCCTGAATCGGTTCGCTCTGCACCACCGGACCCGGCAGCCGATGCCGGCGGCCCTGGTCGAGCGGATCCGCGCCGCGCAGCAGTTCAACCAGGGCTTCGCCACGGTCGAATATCTGTCGTCCGCGCTGGTCGACATGGCGCTTCACCTGCGCCCCGACGGAATCGTCGATCCCGACGCGTTCGAGCGCGAGACGCTCGAGCGGATCGGCATGCCGCGGGAGATCGCCATGCGGCACCGGCTGCCCCAGTTCAACCATCTCTTCTCGTCCGACGCTTATTCGGCCGGCTATTATTCCTACCTCTGGTCGGAGACGATGGACGCCGACACCTGGGCGGCGTTCGAGGAGACCGGCAACGTCTGGGATCCGGCGACGGCGGCGCGGTTCGCGTCGACCCTGCTCGCGACCGGCAACGAAACCGACCGCGCCGAAGCCTATCGCCTGTTTCGCGGCCGCGATCCGGACGTCGACGCCTTGCTGCGGCGGCGGGGCTTCCCGACCGGCGCGCGCTGAAGCGGCGGATTAGCCGGCCGGCTGGTCGGGCGCCGATTCGACGAGGAGGTCGAGCTGCACCTGGCAGCCGTTTGCGATCAGGGCGGCGGCCACGGCCTGGAGGTCGGCGGGCGCCGGGGTCAGCGTCCTGAACGTGATCTGCGTCGGCACGGCGACGCCCTGCTGGCGGAAGGTGTAGGCGCCGCCGTTGGCGATCGGCGTGCCGGGCGGCCAGGCCAGGGTCGCCTGGCCCGCCGGCCAGTCGGCCGAGCGCGCGCCGCCGCCGGGCGCGACGAGGGTCAGCCTGGTCCGCGCGCTCGAGTCGGGCCGCCAGAGCATGACGTTGGCCGGATCGGCGAGGCAGATGGTGCCGCTCTGCGTCACGTCGACGTGCCAGATGGTCGGGCCCTGCGGCACCAGCCCGGCGCTGCGGACCGCCCCGATCCTCGCCCGGCGGCCGTCGCTCGATGTGACGGTGCGCCGGCCCGCCACGACGGCGGCGCTCGGCGAGAAGATGCCGGGGCCGCGGAAGGTCCGGGTGCCGCTGCCGACTAGGACGACGAGGGTGTCGTTGGCCCTGAGCGTGATCCGCGCATTGTCGGGCAGCGAGCGGCCGGCCGGATAGGTTCGCGCGGACGGGCCCGACGAGCGCACGATGAGGACGCTGGCGGCGGCCGATCCGGCGGCCGTGACGAGAAGCGCGGCGATGAGGGCGCGCGTCGCCTGCACTTTATTTGGAACCCAAGACAAAGTGACCTCCCGGACCGGCTTCGCGAATCCTATAGACGAAATCCCCCAGGGCCGCATCCTCCTTGTGCTCCGCGGCGAGGGACTCGAGCTCGGCCAGGGCCGCCGCGTCCCCTGCGTCAAACGCCTCCCAGAGGGCGTTCAGGCGGGCGCGCCGCCCGTCGTCCATGTCGGGCACCGGCTCCCAGACCAGGATCGGCGTCGCCCGGCCGGAGAGGACGATCCGGCCCAGCGGGCGGAAGATGTCGAGGGTCGATGCGCGCTTGGCTTCGTCGCTGACCAGCATCGTCGATTTCAGCGCCTTGTTGGCCGATTCGAGCCGGGCGGCGCAATTCATCGCGTCGCCCAAAGCGGTATATTGCATCCGCCCCTCGCCGCCGAAATTGCCGACGACCGCCGCGCCGCGGTGCAGGCCGACTCGCGTGCAGCCGATCGGCGGCAGGTCCTCGCCGCCAATGTCTTTGGCGGTGCGGCGGAATTCCTCGCCGGCCTCGAACATCTCCCGGCCCGCCTTGACGGCGCGGTCGGCGTCGTCGGGCCGCGCGATCGGCGCGCCCCAGAAGGTGACCAGGGCGTCGCCCACGAACTTGTCCAATGTGCCGCCATGCTTGAGGACGATGTCGCTCATCAGGTCGAGATAGCGGTTGAGCAGCCGCGACAGCGTCACCGGGGTGATCGCGTGGGAGAGCTTGGTGAAGCCTTCGAGGTCGGTGAACAGGGCGTAGATCTCGGCCTGCTCGCCGTGGAGCGAGAGCTGCTCCGGGTCTCGCATGATTTCCTGGGCGACGTCGGGCGGGAGATATTTGCCGAGCGCCGACTGGGCGAAGCGGCGCTGCTCCGAGCCGACCCCGCGCGCCGCCGCGCCGGCGCCGATGAAGGCGAGCAGCCAGCCGGCGCCCCAGCCGAAGGCGGGCAGATCGAGCGTGTCGACGTGGAGCGCCTGCAGCTGGAAGGGCAGATAGGCGATGATCCCGATCTGCGCGGCCAAGGCGAGTGCCAGCCGCCAGCCGCGCAGCTCCAGCGCGCCCGTCAGCGCCCCCGCGGCGACCATGAGGAGGGCGGCGATCCACAGAGCCCAGGGCGGGATACGCGCTGGCATCCGGCCGTCGAGCTGCTGGGCGAGCATGTGGGCGTGGACCTCCAGCCCTTTCATCAGTCGCCCGGTGAAGCGCGTCATCGGCGTCTCGTAATCGTCGGCGTCGCGAATGTCGCCGCCGATCAGGACGTAGCGGCCCTCGATGGCCGGGCGCAGCGCCTCGCCCATCTGGGCGACGAACTGGATCGGCAGATTGGTGAAGATCGGGATCTCGTCGGCCTCCCCGGTGCCCGGCAGGCGGAATTCGATGCCGCGCGCATAGCGGCGGAACTCGGGATGGTCGGGCGTGAGCGCATTCGACATCAGGGGCGGCAGGCTGCCGTCCTGGCGCGGCCAGCGTCGAATCACGCCGTCCTGGCCGTCCGGCTCCATCAGGATGCTGGTCGGCCGCACCGCGCCGGGCATGGCCTGGCGCAGGAAGTTCCTCAGGAACTGCTCCTGCCAATATTCCATCTGGTCGGGATTGGTCGCGTTGGTCGCGAAGGCGAGGTGGGTGGGAGTGCGCAGCGCGCGGAAGGTGGCGAGCAGCTCGGGATCCTCGGGCTGGGCCTGGTCGAACAATATGTCGATGCCGATCGCGCGCGGGTTCATCGCGTCGATCGCGCGCAACGCCTGGCTGAGCATGCGGCGGTCGAGCGGCGAGCGCTTGCCGAGCTGCTGCAGCGTCTCGTCATTGTAGGTGATGAGGACGATCCTGGGATCCTGCTCGAGCATCCGCTGTGCGGTCCGGGTGAAGCGCAGGTCGTAAAGCGCGCGCTCGGCGTCGCTGGACAGGGGAATGTCGGCGTTGAAGCGGGCGAGGTAGAGGCCGGCGGCGAGACAGAGCAGGGTGGCGAACAGCCGGACCGGGCCGATCCGCCGGACCGACCGCCTCAGCCTGCCGGCCCAGCCGCTCCTTTCCGCTTCAGCCATCCGACCCCCGCCCGTCAGTCACAAGGCGAGGGATAGGGGCAAAGCCTCCGCGTGAACAGGGCCGGCTAGCGCGCCCCGGCTCTTTGCGCCTGCTCCCAGGCGAGGTCGGCGAGCGGCTCGAGCGAGGCGGCCATCGAGGCCGCGTGCGCCGAGGCGGCGGTGCCGCGCACGACCCGGCCCTTGATGCCGTGGACGATGCCGGCGAGCCGGAACAGGTTGAACGCCATGTAGAAGTCGAGATCGGCGATGCCGTCGCGGCCGGTGCGGCGGCAATATGCGGCGACATAATCCCCTTCGCCCGGGATGTTGAGCGCCGCGAGATCCCGGCCGGCGAGCCCGGTCGTGATCCCCGCCGGCATCCGGTACATCATCAGATGGTAGCTGAAATCGGCCAGCGGATGGCCCAAGGTGGAGAGTTCCCAATCCAGCACCGCCAGCACCCGGGGCTCGGACTCGTGGAAGATCATGTTGTCGCAGCGGAAGTCGCCGTGGATGATGCGGGGCCGCGGCTCGTCGGGGGGCAGATTGGCGGGCAGCCACTCGACCAGCCGGTCCATCGCCGCGACCCGCCCGGCCTCCCGATCTTCGGCATATTGCTTCGACCAGCGCGCGATCTGCCGCGCGAAATAATTGCCGGGCTTGCCGTAATCGCCAAGCCCGACCGCGTCCGGGTCGATCAGATGGAGCTGCGCGATGGCGGCGTTCATCGCGTCGAAATAGGCGGGCCGGTCGGCGGCGGCGACTTCCGGGAAGGCGACGTCCCAGAAGATGCGCCCATCGACCATTTCCATTACGTAGAAGGGCGTGCCGATCACCGTTTCGTCGAGGCACAGGCCGTAGCTCCGCGCCACCGCAAAGCCCTGATCGCCCAAAGCCGTGATCACGCGATATTCGCGGTCGACCGCGTGCGCGCCGGAAAGCAGCTTCCCCGGGGGCTTGCGGCGCAGCACATAATTGCGCGCCGGCGTGGTGAGCTTGTAGGTGGGGTTGGACTGGCCGCCGCGGAACTGCTCGACCTGGAGCGGCCCGGCATAATATTCCACTTCGCGCGCCATCCAGGCTTCGAGAGCGGCCAGGTCGAAGCGGTGGGCCTCGCGGACCGCGCTGGTGCCGCTGTTCTGGGCGCTTCTGTCCATGTCCGTACCGTGCACCAGCGCGGACGCCGGCTCAAGCGCGCGAAAGGAAATGGCGGAAAACAGCCATTTTCAAAGCGACGTAAATTTTTTATTAGGGTTACCGACATGTTTACCCTCGGACCGGGACTATGTTGACCGGAAAGGTGTGGGTACCGTCCCGGACGGGCCACCCGGAAGGTCCCGGAGCTTATTTCTGGCTTCGACCCGAAGGTGGCGAACAACCCGCCGGCGGCTTTTGGCCGAGCCGCAGGTGCCCAGACTTTTCCTCCTTTGTCGGGATCCGACAATCAGAGGGGAAACGTAATGAAAAAGATCGACATTGCCGCCATCCCGGAACTGGGCACCAAGGTTGGTATGCACGGTTCGATGAAGCAGAAGGAGGTCGGTGGGCCTCTCTGCGCCGGCATTCTCGTCGCCATCATTATCGCTTTCTAGGCGTGTTCTTGGCGAAGGGCGGGGGCGCCTGGCGCCTCCGCCCTTTTTCCTTAGCCGAGGACCGGGGAAGCAAGAGATGATCGCCGGCGCCGCCCTGGCAGCCTGGCTCGCGGACCGCGAGGCCCAGAAAAGGTCGCACGCTGCGGTCGAGGCCTGCGCGCGCCACTGGGGTCGCCAGCCGCTGATCGCGGGGATCGAGCGCGACCTCGCCGCGCTGCCCGAGCGCAGCGCCGCCGCGGTGCTCGGAGTCGCCCGGGCCTTCATGGACAAGGAAGACGAGATCGCCGCTTTGTTCGCGGACATGATCGGCTCTTCCACCGGCGACCCGTTCTTCCGGCCGCCCTTCCATCCCCAGTCCAGCGAGATCCACACCGGCCTCTTGCTGTTCCACAATCCCGATCTGTCGATCGCGCTCGGCGTGTGCGGAGTCGACATGCTCGCCGCGAAGAAGGCCGGCCCGCGCGCCGCCGCCTCGATCGGCTTCAGCGGCGTGACCACCCTGTTCCGCTATCTGAAGGCCGGCGATGCGACGATCTCCTTCTGGGAAGCGCCGCCGATTACCGACGATTTCGTCGCGAGCTCGGCCGGCAAATGCCGCCTGACCGGCCGCCGCAGGATCAGCGACGGCGAGGAAATCCTGATCGACGGCCGCTACCAAAGCTTCATCATCGAGCATGCGGCCTCCGACATGCTCTATCTCCAGGCGATGGCGCGGACCGGCTCGGCGCCGCTCGCCGCGGAATATGACAGCAAGACCCAGGCCTTCATCGGCGCCAGCAGCACCGACGAGGCGAGCTCGCGCATCCAGATGATGGTCTCGCTCCTGCGCACGATGGAGCGCGCCGACGCGCTGCCGCTGATCGAGGAATCCTTGGCGAGCCCGCATTTTTACACGCGCTGGCACATCATGCGCGAGCTTCTCGCCATGGACGCGGAGGGGGCGCTGCCGGCGCTCCGCCGCATGGCCGCGAACGACCCACATCCGGAGGTCCGCGCCGCCGCCCGGCAGACGCTCGAGCTGTTCTTCGAGGACGAGGACGAGGCCGGGCCGGCCCATGGAGACGTCAAGTGCCGCGCGTGATCGACTGCCCGACCGAGGAACGGCTCGAGCTGGACGAACTCGTCGAGATGCTCGAGACCGGCGACTTCGACAGCCAGGACGAGGATAATTTCGCCTCCTGGGGGATCCAGCTCAAGAAGCTCGCCAACGACCGCAATTTCCTCGCCGACATGATGATCGCCGAGTTGAAGCAGCGCTGCGACGGCCAGGTCCGCGACAACCAATATTCCGCCCAGGTGGTGATGCTGCACGGCCGCTCGTCCAAATTCATCATGCGCGCCAATTTCTGGCCGGCGCTGAAGGACAGCGTCGTCCGCCATTCGGGCACCGATCCCTTCTTCTACGGCGTGCCGCACGACCATAATTTCTCGTTCCTCACCGTCGGCTATCTCGGGCCCGGCTATTGGAGCGACTATTACGAATATGATTATGGCGAGGTGGTCGGCTATCCGGGCGAGGACGTGAACCTGCGCTTCGTCGAGAAGTCCAGGCTCGATGAGGGCAAGGTGATGCTCTACCGCGCCCACAAGGACATCCATCTGCAGCTCCCCGCCGACGCCATGTCGGTCAGCCTCAACATCGTCGAGACGTCGCATTCGTCGGCTTTCCGCGACCAGTACCGGTTCGATCTCGCCACCGCCAAGATCGAGGGGATCATGACCCGCATGTCGCTCGAGCCGATGCTCGCGCTCGCCGCGCATTTCGGCGGCGGCGAGGGGATGGACCTGCTCGCCAGCTTCGCCGATTCGCATCCGTCCGACCGGATCCGCTGGTGCGCCCTGCGCGCCCGCGCCGCCGCCGCGCCCACGCTCGACGGCCGAATCGCGGTCTTCGAGGCCGGCGCCCGCGCCGACAGCCTGCTGGTCGCCGCCATGGCGAAGCGCGAGGTGGCGCGGCTCGAGGCCGGCCGTGCCTGGATCGCCGGCGCGCCGCTCGCCGAAGCGCGGCAAAGCGCCGCCTGACCGAAATCAATATCTTCTCGTGCGCGGCGGCGGGATTCCTGCTATGGGGGAGGTGTGGGCTGAAGTGACTGGTGGGCACACTCGCGAGAGGGAGTCGATCAATGACCAGGAATAAGCTCCTATTGGCCGCTTTGCTGGCGGCCGTCGCGGCGCCGGCTTCCGCCGCCGTCTATGTGGTCGGCAACAGCGATGCCCGGCTCTGCTACGAAGCCGCCGATGCGAGGCTCCTGCCGCAGGTTCGCGACATCCGCCGCTGCGACGAGGCGCTGCTGCACGAAAATCTGTCGAACTACGAAACCGTGGCCACCCATGTGAACCGGGGCATATTGCGATTGCGCCGGGGCATGGTCGACCCGGCCGTGGCCGATTTCGATCGGGCGATCGCGCTCGATCCGGAGCAGCCCGAGGCCTATCTGAACAAGGGCGCGGCGCTGATCCGGCGGCAGAATCCCGGGGAAGCGCTGCAATTGTTCACGGTGGCGCTCGAGCGCAACACCAGCCGGCCGGCGATCGCCCATTACGGGCGCGCGGTCGCGAACGAGGCGCTCGGCAACCTTGCCGCCGCCTATCGCGACTATCGCCGGGCGAGCGAGCTCGACCCCGACTGGGCCGATCCGCGCACCGAGCTGGCCCGCTTCCGGGTGGTCGGCCAGGACTAGAGCGAAGGCGCGGCGCGGAACGCCCCGGCTTGCGGTCGGTTGATCCTGTGCGGGCTTTCGGGCCCGGACAGGAGACGCCCCCATGCCCTTCACGCTTCCCCCTTTGCCCTTCGCGCCGGACGCGCTCGGCCCGCACATGTCCGCCGAGACGCTCGCTTTCCATCACGGCAAGCATCACCGCGCTTATGTCGACAAGGTCAACGAGATGGTGGCCGACAAGGGGGACCTGACGGGCGCCTCCCTGGTCGAAACGATCCGCGCGGCGAAGGATGATGGCGACAAGGCGCTGTTCGACAACGCCGCCCAGCACTGGAACCACAGCTTCTTCTGGCAATGCCTCGCCGCGCCCACTGGCCAGCGGCCGATGGGCCAGCTCGCCGAGCTGATCGACGAGGCGTTCGGCGGCGCCGACAGGCTTCTCGCCGGGCTGAAGGAAGAGGCGGTCGCCCATTTCGCCAGTGGCTGGGCCTGGCTGGTGCTCGACGGCGGGAAATTGAAGATCGCCTCGCTCCACGACGCCGACACGCCGGTGGTTCACGAGGGCATGAAGCCGCTGCTCACGCTCGATCTGTGGGAGCATGCTTATTATATCGATTATCGCAACGAGCGGCCCAAATATGCCGAAGGGGTGCTCGCCAACATCGTCAACTGGGAGTTCGTCGCGAAGAATCTCGACGGCGAAGGCGTCGCCCGCGCCGACCAGGAGAACGAGCAGGCAAGGGGCCTGGTCGACAGCCTCTGAAAATGGGGACTGTCCCCATTTACGCCTTCAGCCGGTAGCCCGTCCTGAACATCCAGCTGACGATGGCGAGGCACAGGAAGAGGAAGGCCAGGGTCGCGGCGAGGCTGAGGCCCACGCTGACGTCGCCGACGCCGTAGAAGCTCCAGCGGAAGCCCGAGATCAGATAGACGACCGGGTTGAACAGGGTCGCCGTCCGCCACGGCTCGGGCAGCATGGCGATCGAATAGAAGGCGCCGCCTAAGAAGGTCAAAGGCGTCACGACCAGCATCGGCACGAACTGGATCTGCTCGAAATTCTGCCCCCAGATTCCGATGATGAAGCCGAACAGGCAGAAGGTGACCGCGATCAGCACCAGGAAGGCGATCATCCAAAAGGGGTGGAGGATCTGCAGCGGCACGAACAGGGCCGCGGTGGCGAGGATGACGAGCCCGAGCACGATCGACTTTGTCGCGGCGGCGCCGACATAGCCCAATACGGTCTCGAACGGCGAGATCGGCGCCGAGAGCAATTCGTAGATCGTGCCGGTGAACTTGGGGAAGAAGATGCCGAAACTGGCGTTGAAGATGCTCTGGGTGAACAGCGACAGCATGATCAGCCCGGGCACGATGAACGCGCCGTAGGGAACGCCGTCGATCTCGGTCATGCGCGAGCCGATCGCCGCCCCGAACACGACGAAATAGAGCGAGGTTGTTATCACCGGCGTCACCAGGCTCTGCCAGACCGTCCTCAGCGCCCGCGCCATTTCGAAGCGGTAGATCGCCCAGACGCCGTAGAGGTTGAAGCTCATCGCCTTTTCTCTTCATGGACCAGGCTGACGAAGATGTCCTCGAGCGAGCTCTGGCGGGTGTGCAGGTCCTTGAAGCCGATGCCGAGGTCGCTCATCCGCCGAAGCAGAGAGGGGACGCCGGTCCGATCGGCATTGGCGTCGAACACGTAGAGCAATTCATGGCCGTCGGCCTGGAGCGCCAGCTTCCATTCGGCGAGCTCGGGCGGGACGGCCTCCATCACCTCGGAGAGATTCAGCGTCAGCTCCTTCTTGCCGAGCTTCTTCATCAGCGCATTCTTCTCCTCGACCAGGATCAGCTCGCCCTTGCTGATCACGCCGACCCGGTCGGCCATCTCCTCGGCCTCCTCGATATAATGGGTGGTGAGGATGATGGTGACGCCGCTCAGCCGCAGCTGGCGGACCAGCTCCCACATGTCGCGTCTCAGTTCGACGTCGACGCCCGCGGTCGGCTCGTCGAGGAACAAGATGTCGGGCTCGTGGCTCAATGCCTTGGCGATCATCACCCGGCGCTTCATTCCGCCCGACAATTCCATGATCCTGGCCTTGCGCTTGTCCCAGAGCGAAAGCTCCTTGAGCGTCTTCTCGACGAAGGCAGGGTCGGGCGCGCAGCCGAACAGGCCGCGGCTGAAATTGACCGTCGCCCAGACCGTCTCGAAGGCGTCTGTGTGCAGCTCCTGCGGCACCAGCCCGATCATCCGGCGCGCGGCGCGATAGTCGCGGCCGATGTCGTTGCCGGCGACGCTGACCGTGCCCGCGCTCGGCGTCACGATCCCGCAGATGATCGAGATCAGGGTCGTCTTGCCGGCGCCGTTGGGGCCGAGAAGGGCGAAGATCTCGCCCTTGCGGATATCGAGGTCGAGCGGCTTCAGCGCCTCGAGTCCCGACGCGTAGGTCTTGCTGAGACCGCAGATGGAGATGATCGTTTCCATGCCGCTTCTATTCCGGCGGAACCTGCGGGATTTCGGCCGGGGCCTCGTCGCCAAGCCCGTGGCGGAGCAGCATCGGCACGTTCGCGCCCGCGAAGATGAAGGTGGCGGGGATGAACACCCAGAGCTTGAACGCGACCCAGGTGTCGGTGTCGGTCGTCCGCCAGACCAGCTCGTTCAAGACCGCCATGACGAGAAAGAAAGCGATCCAGTTCCGGGTCAGCAATTGCCAGCCGCGCTCGCGAAGGCCCGGATAGGCCGTGCCGAGCACGACCTTGAGGAGGTTGCGGCCGGTCCTGAGGCCGAACAGGAGGAGCCCCGCGACGACGGCATAATAGATGGTCGGCTTGATCTTGATGAAGGTCTCGTTGTGCAGCCAGATCGTGAGCCCGCCGAAGATCACCACCATGATCCCCGAGAACCACAGCATCGGCGAGATGTAGCGGTATCGCAGCTGCGAGATCAGCATCGACACGATCATCGCGACCATGAAGACGCCGGTCGCGTAGAAGATGCGGACGAGCGAGGGCACCGGCGCCAGGAAATTGGTCAGGAAGAAGAGCAGGAGCGGCCCGTAATCGAGCAGCAGGCTCGCGCCGACTCCGGGCTTGGGCCGGGCGGGGGGGGCGGGGGTCTCCACGCTCATGCCGCTGCTCCCGCGATTGCCCGCGCCGCCTGGCCGGGATCGAAAGGCCGCAGATCGTCCATGCCCTCGCCGACTCCGATGGCATGAATGGGGAGGCCGTAGGCCTGCGCCGCGGCGACCAGCACGCCGCCGCGCGCGGTCCCGTCCAATTTGGTCATGATCAGGCCGGTGACTCCCGCCACCTCGCGGAACACCTCGATCTGCGAAAGCGCGTTCTGGCCCGTCGTCGCGTCGAGGACGAGGACGACGTCGTGGGGCGCGGCGGGGTTCAGGCGCCCGAGCACGCGGCGGATCTTGGCGAGCTCGTCCATCAGGTCCTTCTTGTTCTGGAGGCGCCCGGCGGTATCGACGATGAGCACGTCGATCCCTTCGGCGGTCGCCTTCTTGACCCCGTCATAGACGATCGCCGAGCTGTCCGACCCTTCCGGCCCCTTGATCACCGGCACGCCGGCGCGGTCCGCCCAGATCTGCAATTGCTCGATCGCAGCGGCGCGGAAGGTGTCTCCCGCCGCCAGCAGCACCGAATAATCCTGCTCCTGGAAGAGATGAGCGAGCTTGGCGATCGTGGTCGTCTTGCCCGAGCCGTTGACGCCGACGACGAGAATCACCTGCGGGCGCGGGAAGGCGATGATCTCGAGCGGCTCGGCGACCGGGGCGAGAATCGCCGCCAGCTCCTCGGCCACCACCGCGCGCACCGCGGCTTCGCCGACCCCGAGCGGAAACTTCTCCTGCGAAAGACGCGCGCGCACCCTGGCCGCAGTCGCCGGGCCCAGGTCGGACGCGATCAGCGCCTCCTCGATCTGATCGAGGCTGGCGTCGTCGAGCCCGGCCGTGGAGAGCAGCCCGGTCAGATTGTCGCCGAGCCGGTCGGAAGTCTTGCGGAAGCCGAGACGCATGCGCTCGTACCAGGACGCGTCGGTCACAGAGGCGCTCCGATCAGGATGCCGGATTCGACGGCGATGATCCGGGCCTCGACAATGGCGCCGATAAAGCCCCTCCCCTTGATGGGGAGGGGTTGGGGTGGGGTGAACCTACGAGACCCATCGAGCGGGCGGGAAATTTCACCCCCACCCCAACCCTCCCCCATCAAGGGGGAGGGAGCTATGCGAGCCGGCGCGAAGTTCTCGCAATGGCCCGTACGATCCTCTTTCTCCACCAGCACCCGCTGCCGCGTCCCCACCAGCCCCTCAAGCCACATCGCCTTGCGCCGCGCGCACGCCTCGCGCAGGCGGCGGGCGCGCTCTTTCGCGATCGGGGGCGGAACCTGGGGCATGAGCGCGGCGGGCGTGCCACGCTTGGGCGAGAAGGGGAAGACGTGCCCCATCACGATGTCGCATTCATCGACGAGGCGAAGGCTGTTTTCGGCCATGTCCTCGCTCTCGGTCGGAAAGCCGGCGATGAGATCGGCCCCGATCGCAATCTCGGGCCGCTTCGCCTTGAGGCGCGCCACCGTCTCGATGGCGTCTGCGCGCGAATGGCGCCGCTTCATCCGCTTCAGCACCATATCGTCGCCGGCCTGGAAGCTCATATGGAGGTGCGGCATGAACCTGGGCTCGTGGCAGGCGATGTCGAACAACCTTTCGTCCATCTCGATACAGTCGAGCGACGACAGCCTGAGGCGCGGCAGCTCGGGCACGTGCCGCAGGATGCGCGCGATCAGCTGGCCGAGCGTCGGCGCACCGGGCAAATCGGGCCCGTAGCTGGTGACGTCGACCCCGGTCAGCACGATTTCCCGCAAGCCCTTGTCCACCAGCGCTTTGATCCGCTCGACGACCAGCCCCGCCGGCACCGACCGGCTGTTGCCCCGGCCGAAGGGGATGATGCAGAAGGTGCAGTGATGGTCGCAGCCATTCTGCACCTCGACGAACGCCCTGGAGCGTTCGGCGAAGCCCGCGGCGAGGTGCGGCGCGGTTTCCCTGACCGCCATGATGTCGGAAACACGGACCTTGTCCGTCATCCCGGCGAAGGCCGGGATCTCAGGGACGTAGGCCTCGGCCTCATCTCCACCAGATTCCGGCCTTCGCCGGAATGACGAGGGGTCGAACTTCTCACAATTGCCCACGACGCGTGCCACCTCCGGCATAGCCGCGAAGGTCTCCGGCTCGATCTGCGCCGCGCAGCCCGTCACGATCACCCGCGCCTCGGGCCGCGCCCGCTTCGCCTTGCGGATCGCTTGGCGGGTCTGCCGCACGGCCTCGTTGGTGACGGCGCAGCTGTTGACGATGACGAGGTCGTCCTCGCCGCCCGCGAGCATCCGCATCGCCTCGCTCTCGGCCGCGTTGAGCCGGCAGCCCAGGGTGATGATCTGAGGCCCGCTCATTCGGCCAGCTCGCCGGTGAAGACATGCGTGGCGGGCCCGCTCATCCGGATCGTCCCGCCCGGGGCCCAGTCGATGATGAGCGGCCCTCCCGGGAGCCGGACCTCGACCGGACCCTCGATCTGCCTGCCCCGGATCGCGGCGACCGCGGTCGCGCAGGCGCCCGTGCCGCAGGCCCGCGTGAGGCCCGCGCCCCGCTCCCAGACGCGGAGGCGGATCGCGCCGTCCTCGAACGTGGCGACGTTGACGTTGACGCGCTCCGGAAAGAGCGGGTCCTGCTCGATCAGGGGTCCGAGCCGCGCCAGATCGACAGCGTCGGCGTCACGCACGAAGAAGACGACGTGCGGATTGCCGACATTGACCGCGCTCGGCTCCTGAAGCTCCTCCCAGCCGACCGGCATCGCCGCCGTATCCATGGCGTAAGCGAGCGGGATGTCCTCCCAGCCGAAACGCGGGCTCCCCATGTCGATGCCCTCGGCGTCGCCGCTCAGCACCCCGGCTGCGGTTTCGATGGTGGTGGCGCGCCCTTCGAGCAGGACCACGCAGCGGGTCGCATTGCCGCAGGCCTCGACCTCTCCGCCGTCCGAATTCCAGATCCGCATCCTCAAATCGGCCACGGCCGAAGGCTCGAGTAGGATCACCTGGTCGCAGCCGACGCCGGTCCGCCGGTCGGCGATGGCGCGCGCCCGAGCCTCGTCCATCGCCACCGCCTCGCGGCGCGCGTCGAAAATGGCGAAATCGTTGCCCAGCCCGTGCATTTTGTGGAAGCGCGTCATCTACGAGGCGCGATCTAGGTGGTGGGGCAGTCCAAGTCCACCGTCTGACCCACGCTACCGTATCGACTAAAATAGTTTAAACCCCGATACTATGCTATGATGGCCTTGCCGAGGGCTTTCGCTCCGCGAGCCTCCGGCCAAGGATCCTGTCATGGATATGCGTACATCGGTGCTGGCCGAAGCCGCGGACGGCCTGGCTTTGGCGGTGATCGCCTCGTCCAACGCGCCCGTCTTGCTGCTCGACGGCGATCTCGACGTTGTCGCGGCCAGCGAGTCGTTCTGCGACACCTTCGGCATAGATCCGGAGCGCGTGGCCGGCCGTCCGCTGGCCGATTTCGGCGAGGGCGAATGGAACGTCCCCCAACTCGGCTCGCTGCTCAGGGCGACCGCGGCCGGCGCCGCGCAGATCGACGCCTATGAGATGGACCTGAAGCGCCAGGGCAAGGTCAGCCGGTGCCTGGTGATCAACGCCCGAAAGCTCGATTATTTCGACGCCGAGAACGTCCGGCTGGTCGTTTCGATCGCCGACGTTACCGACGTCCGGATCAGCGAGAAGCTCAAGGACGATCTGCTGCGCGAGAAGGCGATCCTTCTCCAGGAGCTCCAGCACCGCGTCGCCAACAGCCTCCAGATCATCGCCAGCGTGCTCATGCAGGGCGCGAGGAAGGTCAGGTCCCAGCAGGCGCGCGGGCATTTGCGCGACGCCCGCAACCGGGTGATGTCGATCGCCACCATGCAGCGCCAGCTCGCCGCCTCCCGGCTCGGCGACGTCGTGCTTCGCGATTATTTCAGCGACCTGTGCGGCAGCATCGGCGCCTCGATGATCAACGACCACGATCAGCTGACGCTCGAGGTCACGGTGGACGAGAGCATGACCAAGGCGGACGTTTCGGTGAGCCTGGGGCTGATCGTCACCGAGCTGGTGATCAACGCCCTGAAACACGCCTTTCCGCGCCACCGCAAAGGCAAGATCTGCGTCGATTACCGGTCGGACGGGCCGGCGTGGACGCTGTCGGTGGGCGACACCGGCGTGGGCATGCCCAAGGACAACGACACCAAGCCCGGGCTCGGCACCGGCATCGTCCAGGCGCTGGCCAAGCAATTGGGCGCCACCGTCGAGGTCGCCACCTCGAAGAGCGGAACGACGGTGTCCATCGTCCACGTGTGAGGCGATGACGGGAATTTTTAAGTCTGCTATATGAAGGGCGATGCGGACCGTTCTAGAGTGTCTCGCCAAGGCGTCCGAAATGGAAGATCGCGCCTCCCAATGCGCCATGCCCATCACGCGCATCCAGTTCCTCGAAGCCTCCATCCGCTGGCGCGATCTGGCTCGCCGCGCATTGATCCACGAGCAACGCGGCGCGCTTATGCGGCCCGAACGGTGATTTGAGGCGGAAGACACTACCGGCCCCGCCGCTCCCTTGCCTTTCTGCCCCTCTGCGGCTATTTGCGCCCCATCCCGATTGCGGGTGAGTACAAAAGCGTCCTGGACGCACGCTGGCCGGCGAGGTTTCGCCCGCCGGCGTTTTTCGTTTGGACGTGCTGGAGAATGAGATGTTCGAGAGCCTGAGCGATCGCCTGAGCGGCGTCTTCGATCGGCTGCGCGGCCGCGGCGCCCTCAACGAGGCGGACGTGCGTTCGGCGATGCGCGAGGTTCGGGTCGCCCTCCTGGAGGCCGATGTCGCGCTGCCCGTGGTCCGCGAGTTCGTCGATAAGGCGACCGAGCAGGCGGTCGGCCAGCAGGTGCTTCGCTCGGTGACTCCGGGTCAGCAGGTAGTGAAGATCGTCCACGACGCGCTCGTCGAGATGCTTGGCGCCAGTGAGGCCGGGCTCGACCTCGGTGTGACTCCGCCCGCAATCATCATGATGGTCGGCCTTCAGGGCTCGGGAAAGACCACGACCACCGCCAAGCTCGCCAAGCGCCTGACCGAGAAGGACCGCAAGAAGGTCATGATGGCGTCACTGGACGTCGCCCGCCCGGCCGCGCAGGAGCAGCTCGCCGTCCTCGGCCGGCAGGCGGCGGTGGCGACCCTCCCAATCGTCCCCGGCCAGGGCCCGGTCGAGATCGCCCGGCGCGCGCTCAACGCGGCGAAGCTGCAGGGCTATGACGTGCTCATGCTCGACACGGCGGGGCGGCTCCATGTCGATCAGGGGTTGATGGACGAGATGAAGGCCGTCGCCCAAGTCTCTGTCCCCCATGAGATTTTGCTGGTCGCCGATTCGATGACCGGCCAGGACGCGGTCAACGTCGCCAAGAGCTTCGGCGACCAGATCGATCTGACCGGCGTCATCCTGACGAGGATGGACGGCGACGCCCGCGGCGGCGCCGCGCTCTCGATGCGCGCGGTCACCGGCAAGCCGATCAAGTTCGCCGGGACCGGCGAGGCGATCGACAAATTGGAGCCTTTCCATCCCGAACGGGTGGCCGGGCGGATCCTCGGCATGGGCGACGTCGTCTCTCTGGTCGAGCGCGCGCAGGAGACGATCCAGGTCGAGGAGGCCGAGGCGCTCGCGGCCAAGATGGCCAAGGGCCAGTTCGATTTGAACGATCTGAGGAGCCAGCTGCGCCAGATGCAGCGCATGGGCGGGCTCGGCGCGCTCGCCGGGATGATGCCCGGCATGGGCAAGATCAAGAACCAGATCAACGCCAGCGGCGTCCTCGAGAGCAATGTCCTGGGCCGGCTCGACGCGATCATCGGCTCGATGACGCCCAGGGAGCGCGGCAAGCCCGATCTGATGAACGCCAAGCGCAAGATCCGCGTCGCCAAGGGCTCGGGCACCACAGTCCAGGACGTGAACCGCCTCCTGAAGATGCACCAGGAGATGGCGGGCGCGATGAAGAAGATCCGCAAGATGGGCGGCCTCGCCAAATTGGGCGCGATGTTCGGCGGCGGCGGGGGCATGGGGGGCATGGGCGGCCTCGGCGGTCCAGGCGGTGGCGGCATCCCCGATCTTTCCAAGGGCTTTCCGGGGCTTCCCGGCGGCGGCGGCCTCCCGCCCGGCTTCCCGAAGAATTTCAAGAAATAGACGTATCAATCGGAAAGGACGAATAAAAATGGCAGTTGCAATCAGGCTCAGCAGGGGCGGCGCGAAGAAGCGGCCTTATTACAGGATCGTGGTGGCGGACACGCGCAACGCGCGCGACGGCAAGTTCATCGAGCGGATCGGCAGCTACAATCCGCTGCTCCCGAAGGACAGCGAAGAGCGGGTGAAGCTCGACGCCGAGCGCGCCAGGCACTGGCTCTCGGTCGGCGCCCAGCCGTCGGATCGCGTGCTGCGCTTCCTCGACGCCGCCGGCATCCTCGAGCGCCAGGCGCGTTCGAACCCCAAGAAGGGCGAACCCGGCGAGAAGGCCAGGGAGCGCGTCGAGGAGCGCGCCAAGAAGGAGGCCGAAGCGGTCGCCGCGCCGGCCGAGGAGGAAGCCGTCGAGGCCGCCTCCGAGACGGTCGAGGAAGCGGCTCCGGAAACGGCCGGGGAAGCTCCGGCCGAAGAGGCCGCGGCTGAAGAAGCTCCGGCGGAGGAAGCTCCGGCGGAGGAAGCTTCGGCTGAAGAATCCGCCGCCGAGGAGGCGCCCGCCGAGGAAGCCCCGGTCGAGGAGCCCGCCGCTGAGGAAGCGCCCGTGGAAGAAGCCCCGGTCGAGGAACCCGACGCTGAGGAAGCTCCCGCTGAGGAGGCCCCGGCCGAAGAGCCGGCCGGCGAGAGGGCGCCCGTCGAGGAACCCCCGGCCGAGGAGGCTGCGGCCGAAGCAGCGGCTCCGGCGGACGAGGCCCCGAACGAGGGCGAGTCCGCTGAAGCTCCGGCCGAAGGCGCGGACGATGCCGCGCCCGAAGAGGGCGCCGAGAAGGCCGAGAAAGCCGAGAAGGCCGAATAAGCCTTGGCCGAATCCCAGGTCACCCTCGCCGCCGTCGCCGGCGCCCACGGCATCGGCGGCGAGGTGCGCCTGAAATTGTTCGCCGAAGGGCTCGACAGCCTGAAACGGCATAAGACGTTTTTGGCGGGCGCGCGCGTATTGACGCTCGATTCGGTCAGGCCCGGCAGCGCCGGCGCGATCGCCCGGTTCGCCGAAATCGCCGATCGCGGCGCGGCCGAAGCCCTGCGCGGGACCTTGCTGACCGTGCCCCGCTCGGCGCTGCCGCCGCTCGGCGAGGGCGAATATTATCACGCCGACATCATCGGCCTGCCGTGCGTCGGCGCCGGGGGCGACGCCCTCGGGACGGTGGTCGCGGTGGAGAATTTCGGGGCGGGCGACATCATCGAGGTCGAAAAGCCCGACGGCAAGCGCGCCATGATCCCTTTCAGGCCGGGAATCGCCGATCTCGAGGACGGCAAGCTGGTCCTCGATCCCTCGTTTCTCGCCTGATTCGGGGCCGGACGGACTGGATTGCCGACCCCCGATCGAATAGCCTGAAGGCGCATCGAAAGGGGGGCGAAGCGTGCATCGGCTGCTCGTCGCGATCATTGCGCTGGCATTGGCGGCTTCCTGCGCGAGCGTGCCGGGGAGCGGGGAAGGGGCCTCGGTCGTGCCGCTCGATCATCTCCCCGCGCTCAAGGGCGACTATTTCCGCCACGAGTCCGCGAGCGTCGGGCGAGCCTTCCACATCTACGTCCGCCTGCCGGCGGATTATTCGGCCCAGCCAGAACGCAATTACCCGATCGTCTATCTGCTCGACGGGGATTCCCTTTTCCCCATAGTCGCCGCCAGCCACCTTTTCCTGACCTATGACGAGCAGCTGCCGGAGGCGATCGTCGTCGGTATCGCCTATGGCGGCTTCGATCCGTCGATCAATCGCCGCGACGTCGACTTCACCCTGCCCGGCGCGGCCGCATTCCAGTCCTTACTCAAGACCGAGCTCATTCCTTTGGTCGAGCGCCGTTACCGGGCGGATCCGGCCCGCCGAATCCTGTTCGGCCAGTCGCGCGGCGGCTTCTTCATTCTCTATTCGGCGTTCACCGATCCCGATTTGTTCTGGGGCCGGATCGCAAGCAACCTGTCCTCCGATCCGGGCCGCGACCTCTTTTTCGGGCCGCCGCCCGCCGCCGCCCGCACTGATCTCAGGCTGATCATCGCGAGCGGTTCTCGCGACCGCCCGCGCACGCGCGACCTCGCGCTGGAATGGGCCAGAGCCTGGGAACGCCGCGAGGACGCACCCTGGGCCGTGCGCCTGGTCACCATCGAGGGCGGCACCCATAGCGCCGACAGCGCCCGCGCCTATCGCGCCGGCATGCTCTGGCTGTTCGGCCTGCCGGACCCGCTCAGCCCGCTCTGAGCAGCGGTCGCGCCTTCGCCAGATCGTTCCTGATCGTCGTCGCCGCCACCCCGCCTTCGCCCATGGCGTTGCTGATCTGGTCGAGCCCGAGCACGACGTCCCCGGCGGCATAGGCGCCCGGAATGTTGGTGCGCTGGTGGGAGTCGACAAGGATGCACCCGGTCTCCTCGCTGAGCGCGACGCCGATCTGCCCGGCCAGCTCGCTGTGCACGTCGGAGCCGAGCGCGGGATAGACGCTGTCGAACGTGTGGTGCCCGTGGGGCGTATCGATCACGATCGCGCCATCGAGCGCGGCGGCGGCATGGCAGGGGCCGTCGACCGTCTTGATGCCATAGTCGGCGAGCTTCTTCTGATCCTCCGCGGCGACGTCATGGGCCCGGTCGGGCGCGATCAGGGTGATGTCGGCCGTATAGGAGCGCAGGAACACCGCTTCGGCGACGCCATGCGTGCCGCTGCCGATTACGCCGACGCGTCTGTCGGTCACCTCATAGCCGTCGCAGACCGGGCAATAGCGGATCAGGCCGCGCGCCAGCGCTTCGTCATGGAGATCGTCATCCATCGGCGGGCGGCGGTTGCGAACTCCGGTGGCGATGAGGACTGTCCGCGCCGTCACCGGCCCGGCGCCATATTCCGCCTCGAAGCCGCCCTCGATCCGCGCCAGCCGCGTCACCCGGGCCGTAGCGATCGACGCGCCGTATTTCCGCGCCTGTTCCTTCATCCGTTCGATGAGGTCGGGGCCGGAAATTCCCTCGGGAAACCCGGCATGGTTGCGCGTGCACGGAATCTGCGACGCGCGGCCGTTGCCGGCGTCGATCACCTTCAGCTTGAGGTGAAAGCGCGCCAGATAGATGGCCGCGGTCAGCCCCGCCGGGCCGCCGCCGATGATCAGGCAATCGAGCGGGTCGTCCATTGGGCTCCAGCGCCGTGCCTTGGCGATTGTTCCGTCCGGCCCGGGCGCCTATCTCCCGGGGTCCGAAGAAGGAGGGGTTTCGCATGCGCAGGTTGGTGATCGCCGCGCTCCTGATCGCCGCGCCGGTTCCGGTGCTGCCGCAATCGCCGCCCGCGCCCGCGCCCGCCGCGGCGGCCACGCTCGAGCAGACCATTCCCGCCATCGACGCTTATTTCCGCCGCTATCGACGCGAGGCGCATGTTCCGGGGCTAGTCTACGGCATCGTCCAGGGCGGCCGGCTCGTCCATTTCGCCGCGATCGGGGAGCAGGATCTCGAAAGCCGCCGCCCGGTCGGCGCGGACACCCTGTTCCGGATCGCGTCCATGTCGAAGGCCTTCACCGCGCTCGCCATATTGAAGCTGCGCGACGAGGGCAGGCTCTCGCTCGACGCGCCCGCCGAAACCTATGTTCCCGAGATGCGCGCTTGGCGTTATCCCACCGGCGATTCGCCCCGCATCCGCGTCCGCGACCTGCTCAGCCACGTCGGCGGCTTCGTCACCGACGATCCGTGGGGCGATCGCCAGCAGGTGCTGAGCGAGGAGGACTTCACCCGGATGCTGCGCGCGGGCGTGCCCTTCACCCGCGCGCCGGACACCGCGTTCGAATATTCGAACTTCGGCTATGCCCTGCTCGGCCGGATCGTCGCCAACGTCTCGGGCCGGCCGTTCAACCTCTATATCGAGCGGGAGATCATGCGCCCGCTCGGCATGGCTTCGAGCGGCTACGACATATACGCGTCCCCGCCCGAGCGGCGCGCGCTCGGCTATCGCTGGGAGAATGAGGCCTATGTCCGCGAGCCGGACATGGCGCACGGCGCGTTTGGCGCGATGGGCGGGGCCCAGACCAGCGCCAACGATTATGCGCGCTGGGTCGCCTTCCTCCTTTCGGCCTGGCCGGCGCGCGACGGGCCGGAGCAGGGCCCGGTCCGCCGGGCGAGCGTGCGCGAGCTCGCGCAGGGCCTCAATTTCCCCGCGCTGGCGCGCCGCCCCGGCGACACCGGCGAGGCGGCCTGCCGACAGGCGGCGGCCTATGGCATGGGCATGCGGGTCGCGGTCGATTGCGAGGTCGGGCTGACTCTGGCTCACGGCGGAGGCTATCCCGGCTACGGCTCCTACCTCCTCCTGCTTCCCGACCATGGCACCGCCATTTTCGCCTTCGCCAACCGCACCTATTCGGGGCCGACCGGTCCGGTCTGGGACTCGGCGATGGCGCTCCACCGCGCGGGGCTCCTCGCGGGACGCACCCTTCCGGTCAGCGACGCGCTCGCCACCGCCTACCGCGCCGCCGGCGCGATGTATGCGGCCGGGAGCCTCGATCCGGGCCGCGCCAAGCTCGCCATGAACTTCCTGATGGACCGTAGCGCGGAAAATTGGACGCGCGAATTCGCCCGCCTGAAGGGAGAGACCGGCGCGTGCCGCACCGACGCCCCGATCACCGCCACCGGGGCGCTGGCCGGCCGCTTCGCCTGGACCTGCGAGCGCGGCCGCATCGAGGGCAATCTCCTCCTCGCTCCCACCAACCCGCCGGGGATCCAGGCCTTACGCCTCAACGTCGTCCCTTGAACGTCGATGGAGATCAATGTATATACAACGCGTATATACGGAGGCCGCGATGGGCAGGGAATATGTCGCCAAAAGCTTCAAATCCGGCAATTCGGTCGCGATCCGCATGCCCGCCGCACTAGGCATCGAGCCCGACCGCGAATGGACGGTGAGCGAAGAAGGCGGCGCCTTGCACATTCGTGCAAAAGAGCCGCCCAGGCGCAAGCTGGATGTCGATAAATTCTGGGGCAAGGCCAAGGGGCTCAAGATCCTCACGAATCGCGAATTCGAGGACCGGCCGAGCGTGATCGCGGCGCGGGAGCGCCATCGCTCCGAGTGACCCGCTTTTTGCTCGACACCGATTGCGCAGTGTACGCGATGCTGGGCTCGTACCCAAGGTTGCGCGCCCGACTGGCTGAATGCGAGCCTGGCGAGGTTGCGATTTCGGCCATCAGCTATGCCGAAATCATGCTGGGCGAGAGTCAGGGCAAGCCGCCCGATCTCGATGTCGTCGATGATTTCGTCAGCGTGGTCCCGATACTTCCGTTCGATGAGGCGGCGGGGCGTGCTTATGCTCAGCTTCCCTTCCGGCGCGCCCGCTTCGACCGGCTCGTCGCCGCCCATGCGCTCAGCCTCGGGGCGACGGTGGTCACCAACAATGTGGCCGATTTCGCCGACGTGCCGGGCTTACAGGTCGAGAATTGGACCAAGTGACCTGGCCCGCCACCGTCCTCACACTCTATCCAGAGATGTTCCCCGGGCCGTTCGGCCTGAGCCTCGCCGGCCGGGCGCTGGCCGACGGCATCTGGTCCCTCGACACCGTTCAGATCCGCGATTTCGCCACAGACAAGCATCGCTCGGTCGACGACACGCCGGCCGGGGGCGGGGCGGGGATGGTGATGCGCGCCGACGTGCTGGCGCTCGCCGTGGACCATGTCCTGGAGAGGCGCCCGGACTCGCCGCTGCTCGCCATGTCGCCGCGCGGCGCGCCCCTGACCCAGGCCCTCGTCCGCGACCTCGCCGCCGGCCCCGGAGTCTCGATCCTGTGCGGCCGCTTCGAGGGGATCGACGAGCGCCTGTTCGAGGCGCGCCCGATCCTTCCCGTCTCGGTCGGCGACTATGTGCTCTCGGGGGGCGAAACGGCTGCTTTCGTCCTCCTCGACGCTTGCGTTCGCCTGCTTCCCGGGGTAATGGGCGCCCCTTCGAGCGGTGAGGAGGAGAGCTTCGAGAGCGGCCTTCTCGAATACCCTCATTATACCCGGCCTCAAGAGTGGGAAGGGCGCAGGATCCCCGAAGTGCTGCGATCGGGGGATCATGCGAAGATCGCCGCCTGGCGCAAGGCCGAGGCGGCGGAAGCGACACGGCTAAGGCGGCCGGACCTGATCGAGCGTCACCGGGACGCGCGAAGGCCACCGCCCTCTGGCGCGCAGGCGAAGAAGAACAAGGACGAATGAGATGAACCTCATCCAGCAGCTCGAGG
>Ga0190275_10000054_pt1 | contig 145636 bp, 151 predicted proteins | sample Popmic550T_FD_133745 | JGI IMG/M metagenome (GOLD analysis project Ga0190275, IMG submission 133745) | Populus adjacent soil microbial communities from riparian zone of Yellowstone River, Montana, USA - 550 T | ecosystem: Environmental > Terrestrial > Soil > Riparian zone > Trees stand... | reverse complement strand
TCTCATCCCGTCATGCTGAACTTGTTTCAGCATCCAGCTTTCCGCTTCCCGGGCGAGCGACCAGCTGGACCCTGAAACAAGTTCAGGGTGACGCCGATGTCGGGAAAAAGTCCGCGATCCATTCTCAAGCGATCACGCTCTAGGTTGAATCGCTCCCGACCGTTCGCCCTGAGCTTGTCGAAGGGCCTTACTTTCTTGTTCTGAAGGGGAAGTGAAGGGCTTCGACAAGCTCAGCCCGAACGGAAGCAGGGGCAATTGACCCTTCGACGATCCAGGAGTTCAGCGGGTGAAGCCGAAGCGGCGCATCAGCTCGGCTCGAGTGGCGCGCTCCGGCGGTCCCGCCGGGACGCGCGTCGTGACCCGCTCGTAAAGGCCGGGCTCGACCTGCCGCCAATAGGGCAGGTCGATGGCGCCCTGCCGCTCGAGATGCGCGAGATATTCGTCCAGCGTCCGGAAAGTCTTGCCGCGCGCGAAGGGCAGCTTGGCCACCCCGCCGCCCGGGCTCGGCTGGCGCGTGGCCGATCCAGCCGGTCGCGGCGCCGCCGCGGCGCGGAGCTCCGGGCCGCTGCCGGCCTCCTCGGCACAGGCCGGGGTCGACAGGGCGACCAGGGCGATCGCAGATAATCTTGCTAAATCATGCATTTAGTACGCGTCCTGCCGATCGGGCCATAATACCGGAATCGGACCAATATAACCAATATAAAGGTTGTACCCTCGCCCAATCCATGTTTTCTTGCCGCCATGAGGACTCGCGTCTTGCCGCGAGTCATGCACTTCTTTTTTGGGGGAAACCAATGTCTGCTCGCGACAGAAGCACGATCGCATCCAATTCGGCCAGCATTACCAAGCAGACGGCGCTGAACTGCCTCGTCAGCGAGAATATGTACAAGTCGTTGCTGGAGCCTTTCTCCTTTTCCGACAGCTACATGGCGAGCGCCGACCCGGCCCTGCGAGTGCCCGCGACCCTCGCCGTTCCGTCGACCGTCGCCGTCACCGGCACGATCGACCCGGCCGGCGATTTCGACACCTTCTCGATCAGCGTCATCGCCGGCCAGACCTATATGGTCTCGGTCCGGGGCTCCGGCGCCAATCCGCTCGCCGACACGATCCTGTACCTCCTCGACGACGATTTCAATCTGGTCGACGCCGACGATGACGGCGGCGCGGGCTTCTATTCGCTGCTCACCTTTACCGCGGCCTATACCGGCGACTATTTCGTCGACGTCGAAGGCTTCTCGAACTTTACCGGCGATTATACGCTCGACGTGATCGTCCGGCCGGCGACCGACGTGGTCGATTCCACGTTCGGCAACGCCGTCCTGATCGGCGAAGGCGTCACTTTCGGCTTCATCGATTCCGACGCTCTCGACGTCTACGAGTTCGCCGGCGAGACCGACACGTACAAGTTCGTGGTCGAGGCCGGTAAATATTATACGATCGAAGTGGCTGGAGGAGCCGACTATAATTCGGACTTTTCCGATCTACCGTTCGGCGAGATCGACCCGTATATCTTCGTTTACGGGCCGGACGGAACGGAGATCGCCCAGAACGACGACATCAGCTTCCCGTCGGACATCAGCTCGCGCGTAAGCTTCTTCGCTTCCGAAGACGCCACCTACTATTTGGACGTGCAATCCTACTATCCCTACACCGGTGGCTATTCGATCACGGTCCAGGAACTGGACCTGGGCGACTTCAGCCCGCTCGACGCGATCAACTGGTTCTCGGCGGACAATATCGACATCGGCCCCGGCAACATCGTGAAGGTCTATTTCGCCGAGGCGGGCCAGAGCTATGACGAGCTCGCCGACAACGGCGTGGATCCGCTGCCCTCGTTCGGCTGGAACGCGTGGGAGAAGCAGCAGGTCATGAACGCGCTGAATTCGGAATTCGGCAAGATCCTCGGCGTCACCTACGTGGTAACCACCAACGAGGCCGAGGCGGAGTTCCGGCTGATCACGACGACGTCGAATCAGTACGGCGCCTATTTCTATCCGCAGGACCCGTCCTATGGCGACGCCCAGGGCATCGGCGTGTTCAACGTCGACAACGGCGGCTGGAATTTCGACGTCCAGCAGGGCCTGACGAAGGGCGGCTACGATTATGCCGTCGTCCTTCACGAATTCGGCCACGCCCACGGCCTCGCCCACCCGCACGACAACGGCGGCGGCTCCGACATCCTGCTCGGAGTGACCGCGTCGACCGGCAGCTACGGAGTCTACGACCTGAACCAGGGCGTCTACATGGTGATGTCCTACAACGACGCGTGGGACTTCCACCCCGACGGCCCGTCGCCGTTCACGGTAGCCGGCATCGACAATGGCTGGTCGGGAACGCTCAGCGCCTTCGACATCGCCGTGCTCCAGTCGCGCTACGGAGTGCATGCCTTCGCGACCGGGAATGACGTCTACCAGCTCAAGGACGTCCAGGCCCAGGGCACGTATTATTCGACCATCTGGGATACCGGCGGCACCGACGAGATCCGCTATTCCGGCGCCCGCAACACCCAGATCGACCTCACCGCCGCGACCCTCGACTATAGCGCGACCGGCGGCGGCGTCGTTTCGTTCGTCGACGACATCAAGGGCGGCTACACGATCGCCAACGGGGTCGTCATCGAGAACGCCACCGCCGGCAGCGGCGACGACGTTCTGATCGGCAATTCCGCCGCCAACGTCCTCAAGGGCAATGACGGCGACGACTTCCTGATGGGCAAGGCCGGCGGAGATACGCTGAACGGCGGCGGCGGCTTCGACACCGCGAGCTACCGGACCTCGGCCGCCGGAGTGACCGTCGGCACCAGCGGAGGCGCGAGCGGCGGCGACGCGGCCGGCGACACCCTGATCTCGATCGAAGGCCTTGAAGGCAGCGAGTTCGCCGACACGCTCAACAGCGGCAACAATGGCGATACCCTCTCGGGTCTCGGCGGCGCCGACAAGCTCAACGGCGGCAACGGCGACGATACGCTGGAAGGTGGGGCCGGCAACGACACGCTCGACGGCGGCAACCACGACGACACGCTCGACGGCGGCGACGGCGACGATGCGCTGAGCGGCGGAAACAACGACGACGTGCTCGACGGCGGCAACGGCGTCGATACTCTGGACGGCGGCAATCACGCCGACATCCTCGACGGCGGTGCCGGCAACGACAATTTGAGCGGCGGCAATCACGCCGATACGCTCAACGGCGGCGCCGGAAACGACGTGTTGACCGGCGGCAACCATAACGACCTGTTTCTCTTCACCGAAACCGGCGGAGCCGACAGGATCGTCGATTTCAACCGCAGCCAGGGCGACAAGATCAACCTGGACGGGATCGACGCCGTCGCCGGGGGCGCCGACAATGCGTTCACCTTCATCGGCGCGGCCGCGTTCAGCGGAGTCGCCGGTCAGCTCAGGTCCTACACCTCCGGCAGCGACAAATTCCTCGCCGGCGACGTGAACGGCGACGGCGTCGCCGATTTCACCATCCAGACCAACGTCCTGATCATCAACAGCGACCTGGTTCTCTAGGCCGTGGGATCCGCCGATAACCCTCCCCGGCCGATGCCGGGGAGGGGGACGGCGCGCGGCGCGGGTCGAATCGACCCGGCAAGGCGCCTCCACCGCATTTCGTGAGGCCTCTTCTTTCGCAAATACGGGGGAGCAATTCCCCCAACTCATGCTAGCTTGCCGTATGATCACCGCCCTCTTCCTCGCCGCCGCCGTTCCGGCGGCGCCCGCCTGCCCCATCGAAAAGGCCGTCTACCGGCTGAAGGGCGATCCCAAATTCACCGCGGGATTCGCCCGCCAGGATCGGCGCGACTCGGGCGCTTCCGATCTCGTGCTCTGGCTCAACACCCCTAAGCGGACCTACTGGTTCTCGTTCGGCTCGCCCAACGGCTATGGCGGCACTTACCTGGCTCCGGAGCTCGATCCGCGAATCTCGGTCCGCCTGTCCGACGACGAAGAGCGCGACGCCGCGAAGCGGATGGAGCCGCCCGAAGCGCTCACCACGAAATTCGATGCCTTCCGCGCCGATCTCGGCGCTTTCGTGGGGCCGCCCCAATCCACCGACAAGCCGCCGTCGTTCCTCTTCGCTCGCGATCTGGGCCCGGCGCTGTGGTACGGCCCGACGACGCTCGCCGGCAACGATTCCACCGCCGAATCGGAGGCCATGCCGATCGGGCTGTTCGTCGCGGCGGGCTGCGGCGGACCTCCCAAGGCGAAGAAATAGGCGTCCCGTCATCCCGGCGAAAGCCGGGACCTCGGGAAGACCCACCGAAACTTCTCGCCACGAGGTCCCGTCCTTCGCCGGGATGACGATAGGCGCACGACCTGCTATGCGCCCGCCATGGCCGATGGCGAGACCGCCCTGCTGCTTGCCCGCGCGCAATTCGCCTTCACGATCTCGTTCCATTTCATCTTCCCCGCCTTCTCGATCGGGCTCGCGAGCTATCTCGCGGTGCTGGAGGGGCTTTGGCTGGCGACGGGCAAAGCGCGTTACCTGACGCTGTTCCGCTATTGGCTGAAGATATTCGCCCTGGCCTTCGCCATGGGCGTCGTCTCGGGGATCGTCATGTCCTACCAGTTCGGGACCAACTGGTCGGTCTTCTCGGACCGCGCGGGGCCGATCGTCGGTCCGCTCATGGCCTATGAGGTGCTGACCGCCTTCTTCCTCGAGGCGGGGTTCCTGGGCGTCATGCTGTTCGGGCTCGAACGGGTCGGCAAGAAGCTCCATTTCCTCGCCACCCTGATGGTGGCCGCGGGGACGGCCATGTCGGCATTCTGGATCCTGAGCGTGAACAGCTGGATGCAGACGCCCACCGGCTGGGCGATGAACGGCCAGGGCCAGTTCGTGCCGGCCGGAAGCTGGCTCGACATCATCTTCAACCCGAGCTTCCCCTATCGCCTCGTCCACACCGTCCTGGCCGCCTATCTGACGACCGCTTTGGTGGTCGGGGCGGTGGGCGCGTGGCATTTGCTCGCGGGCCGCGACTACAAGGCCGTGCGGACCAGCTTCTCGATGGCGATGTGGATGGCGGCCCTGGTCGCGCCCGTCCAGATCTTCGTCGGCGACCTGCATGGATTGAACACGCTCGAGCACCAGCCCGCCAAGATCATGGCGATGGAAGGCCATTTCGAAAGCTATGACAAGGGCGCGCCGCTGATCCTGATCGGGCATCCCGACCGGGGCGCGGAGAAGACCTGGGTGCTGCTCGAAATACCCAAATTGTCCTCGCTCATCCTCAAGCACGATTCGGATGCGCCGCTGAGCGGCCTGAAGACCATCCCGAAGGCGGACCGGCCGCCGGCGGAGATCGTCTTCTGGTCGTTCCGGATCATGGTCGGGCTCGGCTTTCTGATGTTCGCGCTCGGGCTTTGGAGCCTGCTCGCCAGGCTTCGCAGGCGGCTTTTCGAATGGCGCTGGCTTCACCGTTTCGCAGTGGCGATGGGGCCGGCCGGATTCGTCGCGGTGATCGCGGGCTGGGTGACGACCGAGGTCGGCCGGCAGCCCTGGGTGATCTACGGGCTGCTTCGGACGAAGGACGCCGTGTCGCCGATCGCTTCGGCGGGCGTGACGGGATCGCTGATCGCCTTCGTGCTCGTCTATTTCGCCGTATTCGGGGCGGGGACGATGTACATAGTGAAGCTGATGGCGAAGGCCCCGGAGGAAGGGGAGGAAGGCGAGCCGCGGAGCCCGATCCGGACCGCGGGGGTTACGCCGGCGGCCGGCGTGGGGAGGGGCGGATGAGCAATTTCTTATCCTCCCCGCGCGAAGCGTGGGGAGGGGGACCACATGAAATGTGGTGGAAGGGTAGCTGCCCCGAGCTAGGAGGTTTGCGAGCGAGCCTCACGCGTCCGCGCCAATTACCCCTCCACCATGCTTCGCATGGTCCCCCTCCCCATCTGCGATGGGGAGGACAGAAGTAATGGACCTCACCATAATCTGGGCGCTCATCATCGCTTTCGCGGTCGCCGCTTACGTGGTGATGGACGGGTTCGACCTCGGCATCGGGATCCTCTTTCCCTTCTTCCCGGTCGGCAAGGAGCGGGACCAGGCGATGAACGCCATCGCCCCGGTGTGGGACGGCAACGAGACCTGGCTGGTGCTCGGCGGCGGCGGCCTGCTCGCCGCCTTCCCGCTCGCTTATTCGATCATCCTTCCGGCCCTCTACGCGCCGCTGATCGCAATGCTGTTGGGGCTCGTCTTCCGAGGCGTGGCCTTCGAGTTCCGCTGGCGCGACCCGGGGCACCGCCGGTTGTGGGATTCCGGCTTCTTCCTGGGCTCGCTCGCCGCGACCTTCGCTCAAGGGGTGACTCTCGGAGCCCTCCTCCAGGGCATCAGCGTCGAGGGCCGAGCCTATTCCGGCGGCTGGTGGGAGTGGCTGACTCCGTTCAGCCTGCTGACCGGCGCCAGCCTCGTCGCCGGCTACGCGCTTCTCGGCGCCGCCTGGCTGATCTGGAAGACTCAAGGGCCTCTGCAGGATCAGGCGAGGCGGCAGGCGCGCCGGCTGCTTCCCGCCTTGCTCGCCGCGATCGGGACCGTCAGCCTCTGCACGCCCTTCGTCGAGCCTCAATATTTCCAGCGCTGGTTCGAGACGCCCGGGCTGTTCGTCACCGTGCCGATGCCGATGCTGGTCGCCGCCGTCGCTTTCCTCGGCTGGCGAAGCCTCGGGCGTGGACGAGACTGGGCGCCCTTCCTCTGGTCGCTCGCCTTGTTCGGGCTGACCCTCGCGGGCCTCGCCGTGTCGATCTGGCCGGACGTCATCCCGGGCCGGGTGACGATCTGGCAGGCCGGCGCGCCGCATTCAAGCCAGCTCTTCATGCTGGTCGGAGCTCTTGTCCTGATCCCGCTCATCCTCGCCTACACGGTCTGGAGCTATTGGGTGTTCAGGGGCAAGGTGGGGGAGGAGGGCTATCATTAAGGCCCGGCAGCTCGCCTGGTTCGTCGGGTTGTGGATGGCGGGCGTGGCCTGTGTAGGTGCGGTAGCGTGGGTGCTGCGACTTTGGATTCACCCCTGACCGGGCGGGGCCGCGGCGAAGGAATCCCGAACCTGCCCTTGTCGCGCCGCATTATGGTGCTTATGGCCCCGGCAACCCTTACTCACCCGAGAGATTAGATTTCATGAGCCTCCGCAACGTGGCCATCATCGCGCACGTCGATCACGGCAAGACCACGCTCGTCGACCAGCTGTTCCGCCAGTCCGGCACCTTCCGCGACAATCAGCGCGTGGAAGAGCGGGCGATGGATTCGAACGACCTGGAGAAGGAGCGGGGAATCACCATCCTCGCCAAATGCACCTCCGTGGAATGGCAGGGCACCCACATCAACATCGTCGACACCCCCGGCCACGCCGATTTCGGCGCCGAGGTCGAGCGCATCCTGTCGATGGTCGATGGGGTGATCCTGCTCGTCGACGCGGCCGAGGGGCCGATGCCGCAGACCAAGTTCGTCACCGGCAAGGCGCTTGCGCTGGGGCTGAGGCCGATCGTCGTCGTCAACAAGATCGACCGGCCCGACGCCCGGGCCGCCGAAGTGCTGGACGAGGTGTTCGAGCTGTTCCTCACCCTCGAGGCGAGCGACGAGCAGCTCGACTTCCCGACCCTCTACGCCTCGGGCCGTTCGGGCTATGCCGGCCTCAGCGACGACGTTCGGGAGGGCAACCTCGATCCGCTGTTCGAAGCGATCGTCGGCCACATCCCGCCGCCGGACGCCAATCCCGAGGGGCCGTTCCGGATGATCGGGGTGCTCCTCGACCGCGACCCGTTCCTCGGCCGGATCCTCACCGGCCGGATCGAGAGCGGTCGGCTCAACGTCAACATGCCGATCAAGGCGCTCGACGTCGACCATAACGAAGTCGAGACCGGCCGTGCGACCAAGGTCTTCGCCATGCGCGGCCTCGAGCGGGTTCCGGTCGAGACGGCGCAGGCGGGCGACATCGTCGCCATCGCCGGGCTGACCAAGGCGACCGTCTCCAACACCATCGCCGAAATGGCGGTGACCCGCGCCATCGCCGCCCGGCCGATCGACCCGCCGACCCTGGCGATGAGCTTCGCGGTCAACGACAGTCCCTATGCCGGGCGCGAGGGCGACAAGGTGCAGAGCCGGGTGATCCGCGATCGCCTCGAGCGCGAGGCCGAGACCAACGTCGCCATCCGCCTGACCGAAAGCGCCGAGAAGGACGCCTTCGAAGTCGCCGGGCGAGGCGAGCTCCAGCTCGGAGTGCTGATCGAGACGATGCGGCGCGAGGGCTTCGAGCTTTCGATCAGCCGTCCCCGGGTGCTTTTCCAGGACGGGCCGGGCGGCCGCGAGGAGCCCTACGAGACCGTCGTCATCGACGTCGACGAAGAGCATGCCGGGACCGTCGTCGAGAAGATGGCCCAGCGCAAAGGCGAGATGACCGACATGCGTCCCTCGGGCGGCGGCAAGACCCGCCTGACCTTCTCGGCGCCGTCGCGCGGCCTCATCGGCTATCACGGCGAGTTCCTCTCCGACACGCGCGGCACCGGGATCATGAACCGGTTGTTCGAGAAATACGGGCCGTACCGGGGCGCGATCACCGGCCGGCAGAACGGAGTGCTCATCTCGATGGAGCAGGGCGAGGCCGTCGGCTACGCGCTCAACATGCTCGAGGAGCGCGGGGTGCTGTTCATCTCGCCGGGCGAGAAGCTGTACGAGGGCATGATCATCGGCGAGAACGCCAAGCCCCAGGATCTCGAGGTCAATCCCCTGAAGTCCAAGCAGCTGACCAACTTCCGGGCGAGCGGACCGAAGGACGAATCGATCCGGCTGACCCCGCCGCGCCGGATGACTCTGGAGCAGGCCATCGCCTACATCCAGGACGACGAACTGGTCGAAGTCACTCCGAAGGCGATCCGGCTCCGCAAGCGCCATCTCGATCCGCACGAGCGCAAGCGGGCAAGCCGGAAGGCGGAGGCCGCATAGGGTCGTCCGGCTCCTTCCGCGCCATTTCAGGGCGCCCGTTTCCGAACCGGGGACGGGCACCTCGTTCGATCGATATTTACCGCGGAACGACGGCGCGCACGATGCGCTGAACGGCCATGCCCCGCTTCTACTTTCACGTCTGCAACGGCACCGGCTTCGTCCAGGACGAAGAGGGCCAGGAGCTTCCCGATCTGGAGGCCGCTCGAGCCCAGGCGATCAAAAGCGCCCGCTCGATCATGGCGTCCGACGTGCAGCGGGGCATGCTGGACCTGTCCTCCTTCATCGAGATCGAGAATGCGGACAGACAATTGGTCCAAACGCTCTGCTTCGGCGAAGCGGTGGACCTGACGAAACGCCACTGAGCCAGCAGGCTCTAACCGCGGTCCGACAAAAGGAGCCTGCACCCTTTCTCCTTCGCCGGCTCACGCCCGGGGCCATCGCCGGGCCGTCCGAAGCGGCTACGCGGTTCCGATGCACGGTACCGACCCCGACCGAATGAAGAACCGGCGCTTCGCCGAGCGGCTCGGCTTCGCCGTCGCCGGCCTCCGCCTCGTCTTGGCCCGTGAGAAGAGCTTCCGAAGCCAGTGCGCGCTTGCCCTCGCGGCGGCCCTCGTCACGATCGCAATTCGGCCCGGCCCGCTCTGGTCGGCGCTGGTCGCCCTCGCGATCGCTTTGGTCCTCGCCTTCGAGCTCGCCAACAGCGCGCTCGAATATCTGCTCGATCATCTCCATCCCGACCTGGCCCGCGAGATCGGCGCCGCCAAGGATGCGGCGGCCGCCGCCGTCCTCGTCGCAAGCCTCGCCGCCGCTTGCGTCGGCACCCTGATGCTCCTGGCGACGCTCCACCGCGGCTAAGCGCGCCGTTCATTGTATCGGCCCGGGAACGATTACCCGGTCTTGCTCGCTTTCATTCCGGGCCCAATGGGGCGGCCCCTGATTTTCCGAGGAGAAAGACATGCGTAACAAAGCAGCGCTTACGCTGGCGTCGGCCGGCATTCTCGCCTTGCTCGGCGGCTGCGAGACCGTCGCCGAGGAAGCGAACGAGGCGGTCGGCTTCGAATATACGGCCATGCTCGCGCCCGCGGGAGGCGCCACCGGCTCCGGCAAGGTCAAGATCAGCCTCAACGACGCCACCAACACCTTGTGCTCCGATCTCGAGCTCGCGTCGGGAGTGACCATGACGATCGGCCACGTCGTCAGCCCGGACGGCAACGCGATCGCCACGCTCGACGTGCCGAAGGTCGACAATGACAGCGAGGATTGCGACCAGATAACCGACGCCCAGCTCGACGCCATCAAGGCCAATCCGGGCGCCCACAAGGTCCATGTCGGAACCACCACCGGCGATCTCTTCGGAAACCTGGTCAAGGAGGGCTGACGAAAGCCCGGGACGGCGGTCGGGTCTCGGCTTGGAAAAGCTCGGCCCGACTTTTGGAAAAAGGCGCCTCCCGCGACCCGGGGGGCGCCGTTCCCTCCGGTTCAATCGGAACCGGACCGCCGCCGAAACGTCTTATCCCCATCGGCCGCGTCTTTAAGCCTGCGTGCCGGGGGAGAACACAATGACTCTGATCCTGATCCTTATCGTCGGTGCCGTCTGCGGCTGGCTCGCCGGAATCATTACCAAGAGCGGCGGCGGCCTCATCTTCGACATCCTCGTCGGAATCGCCGGCGCGCTGATCGCCGGGTGGCTGTTCGGCGGCGGAGCCTCGATCCTCAACGGCCCGCTCAACCTCATGGCCTTCCTCTATTCGCTCCTCGGAGCGGTGATCCTCCTCCTCATCGTCAAGGTCATCCGCCGGGCAACCTAAGCCTGGGCTCGGAGCGAGGACGGGCGGGACCCGCCCTCCTCGCTTCGTCGCTCCGCTGTTTGCGGATCTCCTGACCTGATCGGTCCGCTTACGCTTCGGAAAAGCACCCGGCATCCCCGAGGGGTTGCGGGGTGCTTCCGCCTGAGTTGTGAAACGATTGCATCGTCGATCAGATGTCTGCAGGCTGGGGCTTCGCCGCCGGGGGCCGGCGGGGGACCTGCGGCGCCTGCTGAGCACGTCGTCGCAGGATTGAGTCGGGGGGTATTGCCGGCTCCGGGACAACCGGCACGGGGGTAATTCGGGGGAGGATATATGAGCAGGAACACGATCATTGTGATGGCGCTGCTGGTGCTTGGCGCGGTCTTCGTCGGCGCGATGGTCTATTTCGCGTCTCTCACGAGAAAGGCGCAGACGGCGGAAGGCACCGCGACCGTGGTGCGTGCCGAAAGGGAGGCCAAAAAGGGGGACGACGACACGATCCTCACGCTTTCGTATCGCGCTGGCGCTCGGGTCGTGCAGGGGCGAGCGCGCGTCGAGGGGGTTCACGTCGATGAATACCCTGCCGGGCGAGAGCTTCGCGTTTGCTTCGATCCAGCAAATCCGAGCAGCGTTCGGCTCGAAGACGGCTCCTGCGGCTGACGGATCGCCCGGGGGACGGCAATTCCGGAGTCGCGAACGAGGCTCGATCCCGGCGTGGAAACCCGCAAGAAGCTGGGACCGTCCATGCGCGCCGCAATGCGGCATTCGCGCCGTCCGACGGCGCCGAAACCGCGCAGGGCGCCGCAATAGAACTTGAAAAGCGGATCAAACCGCCTCTTTGATCCTCCCGTGACTCTCGCTACCCAGATCGACCGCTATCTCGCCCGGCTCATCCTCGTGCCGCTCTTGGCGACGCTGACCCTGGCGGCGATGCTGCTCATCCTCGACAAGATGCTGCGATTGTTCGATTTCGTGGTCAGCGAGGGCGGCCCAGTCGGCGTGGTGTGGCGGATGCTCGCCAATCTGGTGCCGGAATATCTCGCCCTCGGGATCCCGATCGGGCTTCTGCTCGGAACCCTGCTCGCCTTCCGCAAGCTTGCTTTGTCGTCGGAGCTGGACAGCCTGAGGGCGGTCGGCCTGGGCTATACGCGGCTGCTGTGGGTGCCCTACATCTTCGCGGTCGCTCTGATGGGGCTCAACGTCGCCATCGTCGGCTTCGTCCAGCCGGTGGCGCGCTACGGCTACGAGCAGCTGCGCTTCGACCTTCGCTCCGGCGCTCTGGGCGCCTCGATCAAGGTCGGCGAGTTCACCAACCTCGGCAAGCGGATGACATTGAGGGTCGAGGCCAGCGAGGACAAGGGACGCCTTCTGCACGGAGTCTTCGTCCGCGCCGAGACTCGCGACGGGCGGACGATCGCGGTCACCGCCGATCACGGCACCTTCCTCGCCACCGACGATCCCGACGTCATCCTCCTGAGGCTGTCGAACGGTCGGCTGGTCCACAATTCGCCCAGATACAAGGCGCCCCGGGTGCTGAGCTTCCGGATCCAGGACCTGCCCGTCGATCTTCCCACGGTGGCGCGCTTCCGCGGCCGCGGCCGGGGCGACGAGGACGAGCTGACCCTGCCCGAGCTGCTTCGCTTCGGCAAGGCGAAGGCGGCGGTGCCTCCGGCGACCCGAAACGCGATCCGGGCCAATTTCCACTATCGCGTGGTCGAGATCGTCATGATGCTGCTCATGCCCGTGCTCGCGGTGGCGCTGGCGGTGCCGCCCAAGCGCAGCACCTCCGGCCTCGGCATCTTCCTCTCGATCTTCATGGTCGTCGCCTACCATAAGGTTAACCAATATGCCGAGCAGATGGCCGCCCAGGGCCGAATCGACGCGGTGATCGCCTTGTGGGTGCCCTTCTTCGCGTTCGCCGGACTGATCTTGTGGATGTACTGGACGCTCGCCTACCGGCCGGGCGGCCAGCCCATCGGAGCGCTCGAGCGCGGAGTCTCCAAGCTCGCCAAGGGGATCGGCCGGATCCTTCGCCTGGGCGCGGATCGGCGGGGGGCGGTGCCGGCCGAATGATGAACCTGAATTTCTTCCCGTCGAAACGGATCGCCTTCTACATGGCGAAGATGTTCGTGCTTCGCTCGCTGGCGGTGCTGACGGCGCTCGTCGTGGTCCTCATGACCCTCGACCTGCTCGGCGAATCCGGAAAGATCCTTCGCGCTCCCGGCAATGGCGACGCCGAGCTCTGGCGTTACGTATCGCTCCGGATCCCGCAGCTCGTCTCCCGCTTCCTGCCCTTCGCGGTCCTGCTCGGAACCCTCATCACTCTGGCGACGCTCAACCAGAACAGCGAAGTGGTGAGCATGAAGGCGGCGGGCATTTCCGCCCACCAGATCATCGCCCCGCTGATCGTCGCGAGCCTCGGCATCGCCGCGCTCAGCTTCGCCTTCAACGAACGGGTCGTCACCCGAGCCACCGACACCTTGTCGAGCTGGGAGAAGGTCGAATACGGGCCGGTGCCGCGCGACAGCGGGATCCGGCCCAACGTCTGGGTGCGCTGGGGCGACGACCTCATCCAGGCGCGCGAAGTTCGGGGCCAGGGGACGGCGACGGAACTTCGCAACGTCAGCATCTACGACCGCCGGCAGGAGACCCTGAAGGCCACCGTCACCGCTAGGCGCGCCGTCCGAAGCGGCAGTGGCTGGCGGCTGGAGCAGGTGGAGACGTTCGACGTGGACAGCGGAAAAGTCGGGCGTCCCGCCACGATGGCCTATGGCGAGGGCCTGGATCCCAACCAGTTCACCCTCGCAAGCGTCTCCGCCGACGAGCAGGATTTCTTCACCCTCCGCGATTCCGTGAGGCAGCTGAAGATGGCCGGCCGGCCGACCGCGGAGCTCGAATCCGGTCTCTGGCACAAATTTTCGGGTCCATTGTCGGCGGTGCTGATGCCCCTGCTTGCCGGAGTGGCCGCCTTCGGCCTCGCCCGCTCGGGCCAGCTCTTCCTTCGCGCCGTCATCGGAATGTTTCTCGGCTTCGCTTATTTCGTCGCCGACAATTTCGCCCTCGCCATGGGCAATCTCGGCGCCTACCCGCCGCTGCTCGCCGCCTGGGCGCCCTTCGTCCTGTTCGCACTGATCGGCGAGACGGTGCTCATCCGCACCGAGGAGTGAGGGCGGCGAGGCCGCGGTCCCGGAAAAATACGCAAACCGCTTATTTCGGCGGTTGATACTCGACGCCCTGCCGTTACAAGGAGCGCGTTCGGGGGCGGACATCATCGGTGGTTTGGGGGGACAGTACCGATGTTGCGGGATTCCGCTTTTCTAAGCCGTCGCGTATTGCTGGCCGGCCTCGGCGCCGGAGCGGTTGGAGTCGCGGCGTCGGCCGCGCCGATCGGCCGAGCGCCCGCCGGCGGCTCGACCGGACCGGCTTCCTGGTGGGACCGCACCTTCCAGTCCCTGCACTCCGGCGGACTGGCCGAATGGACCGGCCTCGTCGGAGAGACCTTCACCGTCGACACGCCGAACGGCTCGCACCTGCTCCGGGTCGCGGCGGTCTCCGCTTTCCCCAAATCTCCCGGTTCGCGCCCGGCCGGGCTCGGCCGCTCCCAGGCCTTTACCGTCGCTTTCGAACTGGTCGCGGGCCCGCCGCTGCCCGCCTCCGACGCTTTGTACCAGCTCGTTCATCGTACCTTCCCGCCCTTGCCCCTCTACCTGGGCGCGCCGGTCAAGTTCGGTCAGAAAACCCGGGTGATCGCGCTGCTCAACTAGGCTGTATCCACCCTAGAAGGGGAAGGACGCCTGGATCGCGACGATCGCGGTCGCGAAGGTAATGAGGTTGAGCGGCAGTCCGACTCGAGCGAAGTCCATGTAGCGATAGCCCCCCATCTGATAGACGATGACATTGGTCTGATAGCCGAAGGGCGTGGCGAAGGCGGCGCTGCCCGCCATCATGACGGCGACCAGGAACGGGCGCGGGCTGACGGCCAGGCTTTCGGCGAGCGCGACGCGAGAGCTTCAAGGTCAGGGCGATGTCGCGCACCACCGGCGCTCCGAGAACGACGATCGGGGTGCTGTTGAGGAAACAGGAAACGATCCCGAGCGCCGTCATCAGCATCCAGATCCCGGCCGACCCGGCGCGCTTGCACAGCGCGACTCCAAGCTGGATCGCCCGATCGAGAAGCCCGGAAAGCTCGAGCGCGTAGGCGATCACGAACAGGGAGGCGAGCGCGATGATGGCCGGGCTCGCGAAGGCGCCTTGCACCTACACCGGGCGCACCACCCCGGTCATCAGCAGAACGGCGGCACCGGTCAGAGCGACGACGTCCGGCCGAATCCTGTCCCAGATCAAAGCCGACACGACTGCCGCCAGGACCAGGAGCGTCAGAATTTGGTCGACGCTCATCGGCAGGCCGGTCGCCCGATCGGAAAATGCGCTGGGCGATCGGACATTGAACCTTCCTGCGCCGCGGCAGTCCCGGCGACTCCAAAGGTCTGGAGGCCGCGGCGTCATTTGCCTATCAAGTGCTCATGGCAGAGCCAAGCCCACGGAGCAGCCGCCTCGCCCTTGCCTGCGCCCTGGTCGCCGCAATCGCGGTAGGCGGGGCCGGTTTCCTGCTGGGACGCGCCGCTTCGGAGCGGCCGCCGGCCGCGGTCGCACCCCCGGCCGCCGCCCCAGCGCCGAAACCCGCGCCGGAACCCGCGTCGAGCGGCGTTCTCGGCCGTACCGAGCTGATCGCTCTTGCCGCGGCGGCGGCAGACTCGGCGGCCGCGGGAAGCGACCCCGGCCTTGAAATCGGTCGAGCCGACGGCCGCCGCTTCGAGCTGCGCCTGCCGTTCGGCTGTACGGCCCGGCCGGCGAGGATGCAACCGCCCCGATGCGCTGGCGCTACGATCCGGAAGCCGGGGCCCTCAGGATCTCCGTCGATCCGATCGTCTGGACCGCGCAGGATTGGTGGCCCGCCGACAGCACCGTCGGCGTCGGGGCCGGAGCCGGCGACCTTGCCGGGTCAGACATTGGCCTTGGCGCAGCTCTTCTTCGCCGGCGGTGGGCGGGCCGGCCGGCGCGACGGCAAGCCCTATGAGGCCGTGGTTCGAATGGCGGAAGACCGGCTCGATACGTCCGCCGGTTTCCGCGTTTGAATCAGCGGGCGGATCGTCCGGGCGGGAAAGCTCGGCCCGGTCCGCTGCCCTCCACCCGTCGGGCCGGAGCAGCGGCCGACCTGCCTGGTCAGCGTCGTCATGGACGAACTGGCGGTCGAAAATCCCGCGGACGGCTCGACTCTGGCCACCTGGAGCCTCGGAGCGGGCAAGACCCCGGAGGCGTGATCAATTCGACTGCGAACCGGGGCTACTCGAAGAGCGGTCCACCGAGGGCGGGGATGTCGTCGTCCACCCAATAATCTTCCTCGATGCCTGCCTGTGGGCCCCAGCGGAACGCATCGCCGTTGATCCAGATGCAGAAGGGCTCGCCGCCGGGCCGCGGCACCGCAAGCCCGATCAGCCGTCCGGCCGAACTTCGGATCGCTGCGGGCTCGCCGATCAAGACGCCCTTCAACGTCGGCTCGAGACGGTCGGTGAAGTCGAATGTCTCGGTCCGGCCATGCTCCTCAAGGTCCATAGGCGGTTCGAGCGGGAGACGGTCCAGGATAAGGCCTTCCCCGTCTCCGGAGACTCCCAGGCGCAATGTCGAGCCGTCGGTGAAGCAAATCTGAAGACGCAGCGGTTCCTTCCAATTCGTCCGGCCGGCGATGATGTGAAGCTCGGCGTTGATCGCAAGGATTTTCATCGGGCGCTTTCTGCGGCGATCCTCCAATGTCCGCAAGGGCCGGAGGGAGCCCCTTGACTCCGTACCATGGTACGGACCCTATATGCGGACCGGCAGGTTCACTGGAGACGTGAGATGTCGGACATGACCAACTCCCCCAAGGCGAAGACGGCGGTGATCCACCGGATGGTGATGCCGGCCCACACCTGCCCGTACGGCCTGAAGGCACTCCATCTGCTCGAGCGCTCCGGCTATTTAGTCGAGGATCGTCACCTGACGACCCGCGAGGAGACCGACGCGTTCAAGGCCGAGCACGATGTCGCCACGACTCCGCAGATCTTCATCGGCGGCAAGCGCATCGGCGGCCATGACGATCTTCGCCGCTTCCTCGGCAAGTCGGTCGCCGACCCGAAGGCGGTGAGCTACCGGCCGGTGATCGCCTTGTTCGCGATGACGGCGTTGATGGCGATGGCGGCGAGCTACAGCGCGATCGGCGTCGCCTTCACGCTGCGGGCGGCCGAATGGTTCGTCGCTTTCTCGATGGTCGTGCTGGCGCTCCTGAAGCTCCAGAATATCGAGAGCTTCGCGACCATGTTCCTCAACTACGACCTGCTCGCGAAACGCTGGGTGCCGTATGGCTACATCTACCCTTTCGCCGAGGGGCTTGCGGGCGTCCTGATGGTGGCCGGGGCCCTCACATGGCTCTCGGCGCCCGTCGCCTTCTTCATCGGGTCCGTCGGCGCGGTCTCGGTGTTCAAGGCCGTCTATGTCGACCGGCGCGCGCTCAAATGCGCCTGCGTCGGCGGCTCCAGCAACGTCCCCTTGGGCTTCGTTTCCCTGACCGAGAACGTGATGATGGTGGCGATGGCGGTGTGGATGGCCCTGGCCGCCTCGGGGCTGGCCGGGGGCGGGGCTCACCCGGCCGGTTAGGCGCGCCGCGAGCCGGCGCTTGCCACCCGGTCCCTCCCCGCTCCAAAGCAGGCGCCGATGGCCGCGAACCCGCCTCCCGATCGGCAAGAGAACGTCACCCGCGGCGAAGTCGCGCGCGGGGCCGGTCTCGCCGGCCTGGCCCGGGCGACCGCCTTGATCGACGCGGTCGCCCAGCCGCTCTACATCGGCCTCTACGGGCTTCCCGCCTACGGCCTTTACGTCGCGCTTTGGGCGAGCATCAATTTCCTCGAGAACATCGTCGACCTCTCGCTGACCAGCGCCCTTCAGCGCATCGTTCCCACCGAGGATGACGAAACCGCCCATGGCGCGGTCAAGGCCGCCCTCCTCCTCACCGTCCTCCCCGCCGCCCTGATCGCGCTCCTCGTCACCCTGAACGCGGACTGGGTCGCCGGCCTCTTCTCCGCCGCGGCACAGGACAAGGCGAGGCTGCCCACCGCCGTCGCCCTGTTCGCCTGGGCCCTGCCCTTGTGGACCTTCATCGAGATCGCGACCTCGGCCGCCCGCGCCCGCCGCGCCTTCGGGCCGGAGATCCGACTTCGCCTCTTCTGGGAGCAGATCGCCCGAATCCTGTTCGCTTTGGGCTTCTTCGCGCTCGGCGCCGGAAGCGTCGGCCTGGTCCTCGCCCATCTCAGCTCGCTCGCCCTCACCGCCTTGCTCTGCGTGCCGCTGCTCGGCCGCTATTACGATCTGAGGCTGCTCGTCCGGGCGCCGATCCCCCGCGCCGACGTCCGCCTGCTGCTCTCGACCGGCCTCGCCCTGCTCCCCGCCAACGCCTCCCGCCGGCTGCTGATCGACGCTCCGGCGATGATCCTCAACTTCCTCCTCCCCGGAGAGCGCGGAGCGATCGCAAGCGGCCTGTTCGAGATCGCGCGAAAGATCGCCACCCTTCCGCTCGCCGTCCGCCAGGCCTTCCAATATGTCATGGCCCCCGTCGCCGCCCACCAGGCCCGGGCCGACCGCGCCCAGATCGCCCCGCTCTACCGCTTCGCCAGCCGGGTCTCGACCGCGCTCGTCGTTCCGCTTGCGGGCCTGCTCGCCTTCACCGGGCGCGACATCCTCTCCGTCTTCCGCCCCGAGGTGATGGCGGCCCTGCCCCTGCTCTACATCCTCGTCGCGGCCCGGGCGGCGGAAGCGATCGTCGGCCCGGCGACCCCGATCGTCGAGATGACCGGCCACCGGATCCTTCCGCTCGTCAACAGCTTCGTCGGGGTCGCCGTCTGGGCCGGGCTGAGCTGGTTCCTGGTGCCCCGCTACAGCGCCGCCGGGATGGCCGTAGCGGTCGGCGCCGCCACCCTTGCCATCGCCTACGCCGCCACCCTCGAGCTCAAGCTCACCGAGGGGATGAGCCCGTTCGACAGTAAGCTTTTCCGGGGCCTGTTCGTCGCCCTCGCCGGAGTCGCCCTGATGGGGCTGGCCGCACATGTGACGAGGGGCCCGCTGCGCTTCGCCTCGGTCCTCATCCTCTGGGCCGCGGCCAGCTGGTGCGCGCTCCGCTTCGGCCTGGTCCGGGGCGACCGCGAGGCGCTCGGCGGGCTGGCGCGCACTCTGCGGCTGGTGCCCACCCCCCGAAAGCCCTAAAAGCGCCGCATTGCCATTGCACTTATCGGCCCCATATTGGTCGGCCGCGAGTCATTCCGCGGCCCCCAGGCGAACCGAGGAATCGAACGACGTGAAGCCCGCTTTGACGATCCGCCCGAGCTTCTGGAGGCGCGAGCATCATCTCGACAAGATGACCCTGAAGGAGCTCGTCTCCGCTTATTTCACCTACCCCGCGATCATCGCCTACCTGGCGCTGGCGGCGGCGGCGGTCGCCTTTTACGCCGCGCGTCCGGCCCCGCTCGTGCCGACCGCGATCGCGATCGGAGTCGCGACCCTCATCTACCCGTTCGTCTGGTATCTCCTCCACCGCTTCGTCCTTCACAGCAAGTGGATGTGGAAATCGAAGCTGCTCAGCCCGACCTGGAAGCGGATCCATTACGACCATCACCAGGATCCCAACCATCTCGAGGTCCTCTTCGGAGCGCTCCACACCACGCTCCCGACGATCGCGATCGCGACGTTGCCCATCGGCTACGCGATCGGAAGCCCGTGGGGCGCCCAGGCCGCCTGGGGCGCCGCCGCCGCCGCCTTCGCCACCGGCCTCGTCACCACCTGCTTCTACGAATTCGTCCACTGCATCCAGCACCTCGCCTACAAGCCCAAGCGCAAATGGCTCGCCGAAATGAAGAAGCGCCACATGGCCCACCATTTCCACGACGAGAACGGCAATTTCGGGATCACCAGCTTCCTGTGGGACCGGGCGTTCGGGACGTTTTACGACCGGTCGCGGGGCGATCGGCCGACGAAGAGCGCGACGATGTTCAACCTTGGGTATACGCCGGAGGTGGCGGAGCGGTATCCGCATGTCGCGCGGCTGTCGGGCGGGGTTGCGACCGATCATCCGCGCGAGCGGGTGCGGCAGAAGGCCGGCCTCCGAGGCTGACCCGGGACTGCGGAACTCAGCCGCCGCAGCTCGTCTTCGCTCGTCCGGACCGGCCTTTTCGCGCCTCGGCAGCCGACAGCAATTCGACCAGCACGTAACGGTGCCGCGAGGACGGTGTGGAGTCGTCGAGCGCCGTGATCGACCGGCTCTCGCCGAAGCTCTCGGTCAGGATCCGCGAGGGCGGCATTCCCAGGCCGATCAACATGTCTCGCGAGCCTTCGACCCGACGCCGCGCCAGCCGCAGATTCTCCTCGGCCGGCCCCGCGGTGTCGGTATGACCGCTGAGACGAATATACCCATCCTCCTGAGCCACGGTCCGCATATAATCGAGCACGCCCCGATCGGATTCGGACAGCCGCACGGAGCCCGACTCGAAATGAACCCGGAACGGCCCGGTGTCGCACGCCTGCCCGGGCACCGCCGGGCACAGCGCCAAGGGGATCGAGAGCCATCGCAACATCGCAAATCTCCTCGAGCGCAGGCTGCGCCGACGCGCGCGGCCTGTCCAGGGTGGTCGGGGCGGGTTGCGATTGGCAGGAATGGCCCAACGAAAGCTTCACCGATTTCAATCTCGGCTATTCGAGCCTGTCCTGAGCGAAGTCGGACTTGCAGAGGGTCATCAGACCTACGGCCGGAGGTGGCGGGAGGGTGGCGACTGGGCATCTGCGGGAGCGGGCACGGGACAAAGTGTCTTAGGATCGCTCGTCCGAGCGCTTATATTCCTAAGGGTATTTGCGCGGTCTTCCATTTCCCTTTTTGGTTATCGACCGGGACGTGAGGCCGCACCTGCTCGACCGTTCGAATGTAATGAGCAGGAGGGGTTTTAGTCATGTCCCAAACGTGAAAGAGGTAAGAGGCACCAACCTGGTCGGCAACGTCCCACTCGTTACGCGACACGATAAACCGTAGGGGCGAAGCTATGGTAGATTTAACTTCGACTAACAGATTTTTCGTGCTGCCCCCTTCAGCTAGACGGTGCGATAGCACGTCATAACCCACAGTGTTATCTTCCAAGGCCATCCAAATCGGCTCCTCAGCAATGCCGAGCTTGCGCAATTCTGAACGTTCGTATTCCAATGACAGCGACTCAGCCGCCCTTGCGAGCGCTAGGCGCTCCTGATCGAAGTTGAGACGGACCCGCCCCAGAATGGTATCCCACCACTGAATGTCTTCGGCCGTAGGCGGGTCCAGCAGTTTTGCCTCCCTAAACACGCTGCGAATGTCGCGATACTCATCACCCTTGATCCGTTTGATGAATCGACCTCTGCCCAACGTCATCAGCTTGGCAAACGCGGGCATTTTTACAAGCAAAACAGCCAACACACATTCGCGATAAAACGCGACCGTATCGTGAGGTGCATCCACCGCAACCATCGAGTGCAGCTGCATGGCTGCATCCAGATCGTAGGACGAGGCCTCGGGGGCATAACCAAGCAGTGCGGAGGGGCAATCCTCAGGCTTCACTGCAGGTACAGTTGCGATCAAGTTACGCAGCAACCGCAGGCCTTCGAATGCAGAGATGGTGAAGAGGCGGTCGAAGTCCACGATCAGGCCTCTTCGACAGGTCCGTCAGGCTGTTTGCCCTCCAATTCCTCCACCAAATCGATCAGATCCTGCATGTCCACGTCATAATCAATTGGGTCGTCAGCATTGTCCTCATCCAGCGCCAATTGTTTTAGGTCTAGATCGTCCAGCAGATATTCTAGTCCATGGATTTTTTGGGCGAGCCTCCGGCTAACTGACAGATCGACGCTACCTAGCCCCGCCGGAGCTTTAGTACGATAAATATGAATGTTTGTTTCTACATCGGGCGGAAGGCCCAAACGGTGAATTCTATCAATAGACTGCAGGTAATGAGTGGATACGTAACTGCGGTCCAAATAGATGGCGTCGTGGCAAACGGTATGAAGGCTAATACCTTCGCCAGCTGCAGCGGGATTTGCAATTAACAACTTGCAGTTCTGATCCTCGTGGAATTTTCTTAGGCGCCCCTCTCGAGTGTTAGGATCGTCTGCTTCGCCCGTAGGAACTGCACCATATAGCGATACCGGATTGAGATCGGCCAGCATCCGCTCCAAGTCCAAGATCGATTGGGTGAAAATCGTCCATATGACGGATTTTTTGTCGTCCTTTGCCAGTGCGCGAGCGTGCCTTCCCACACTCCTCATTTTTTCCGATGCGCCTTCTTCGACCACTTGGTCAGCGATGCCGGATGAGATTGCTCGCAAGTCTCTTGTCATAGCTTGAAGGGCAAGAGTTGGGTTCGTAGATAACTGGAGCAAGCGCATGACAGATTTGCGAGCCGACAGGAAATCGGGCCCGGAGTCTTTAATCGCCTTTGTAAGCTGACGAAGAATCTCGTTCTTGACGACACCGTAGAGCGCCAATTGCCCATCGGCCATCGGAACATCATAGAAATAGCGATTTGCGGGCCGTAACCCTAATTCATGCTTGGTCGTCCTTACGTATAGCGAACCCAAAACCGCTCGAGGCGCAATCCCTCTCTGAATTTGAAGGTCATAACCCTGGCCCGGCCACAAAAAAGCCAATTGGGACGCCATGTCGTTGGCATCCTGTGGCATTGGGGTGCCTGACAGTATATCTCTTCTAGCAGGTGAAGCCGCGACGCTGATCAGAAACGCACCGCGCCTAGAACCCAAACCGGCTTTCATCCGATGCGACTCGTCGAGCACCAAATGCACCGATTGCCGCGACAAAAAAGCCGCAATGAGGGACTGCTGCCGTACTAGCAAATCGTAAGACATTAAAAAGCGCCGGCGACCGCTGGTAAGGAGGCAATCGTTCTGAAATTCCGTTCCAGCTAAGACCGTAAAATCTTCTCTTGTCCACGCTGGTGCATTGTCGTCCATACACTCCGAGACAACACTGCGCCACGCCGGAAAAGCCGACTTCGGTGCTATGACTAACAGGTGGCTATCAGGCCTTGCTACTAAAAGACTCAAGGCAAGAGTCACAGACGTTTTGCCCGCGCCCGGAACCGAAAAGTTGGCTCCATGGGGAAGGGACAGCAGCTGCGCCAAATCTCTCACTTGAAAGGATTTGAGTTTCCTAATGTAACCTAGCTGCTCAAGGCATGTTTGAATGTCCTCTTCGGCTATTTGTAGGACCAATTTGTCTTTTGCTGCGCGCGCCTGACGGGTTTCTGCTATGAAGGCAGCTATCTTCGGAGCGGCACGCGCTGTCGGCCGAAAACGAAAATTTAGAGCCTTTTGTGTGTTAGCGCTGCCAAATTCGCGCACGACTCCCAGCACCTCGGGCCAGGGCATATCCATCGAGTTATCTACTAACCGGATATCGGTATTTGACGCGAACCGAGCCTTCAGACGCTCCCAAATTGACGAGTCATCAGCACCAGTCGTTTTGACAATAGCGCCCCTGACTCTAATGGGATCGTAGTCAATCCCGATTTCTAATGGCATTCTTTCCTGCTCATTTTAACGTCTGAGGTCGTTCGTACTTTTGTGCTTTCTTATCTAGCTCAGTCAGGACCGCCCTGATCGCATCCAACTGCTTTCTAATCTTAGGAAATGTCGACTTCTCAGCTTTCGAGAGATCAACCGAAACTAGCTTAGTATGCGCCTGTTGAATGCTTCTAAGCGCGGCCTCACCCGACCGCCGCCCCTTATTCAGCTGCACGACAGCCTGGGTGGCTTCCAACAAGGCCTCGATGGCTGCTTCGTTATCAGGGTTCCTAAGAGCCGCTACCACGCCGTCAAACGAGGGCGCTGGCTCTTCCCCCAAATCGACCAAGAAATCTTCCGTATCCTCGCCAACGGATTCCTCGTCCGGAACTCCTGTCTCAGTAGCGATCCCTAGCTCAGCGGCTACCCGGTCAAGCACGTCGTCGGCCGACGAGCCGATCGCTGCATTGTAGTCGTAAAGCCTCCCGTCCAGGCGATCCTTGTTCTGGTAGAGAGTCCAAGCAATGACCCTGCTTGCTTCCTTCATAGGTTCCGGCTTCCCCTCTAAAAGCTTAGGGAGGTCGCCAAAAAGTTGTTCCGCATCCTCACGGATCTCGCTGTAACTGCCGCCGGTGCCCGGCGCCTCTTTCAGGTAAAGATCGGCTTCCGCGAGTGTCTGAATTGCGTATCGGATTTCTTTTTCTTTGCGGTGGAGCTGCTCCGCCACCTGTTTATGCGTTCTGCCTAGGCCAACGAGGCGGCTAATAAGCTGAGCCTCCCCGATCCAGTCGTAATCGAGCTTTGTCTCCGGCATGGCCTGCAAATTGGCCTCGATGTCGACAATTTCCTCGACAGTGGCGTCGGCAGGCAAAACCAGGACATCAACATGACTAAAATGCGAGAATTTGCTCCCCTTCGCGTACAGCTCCCTCAAGGCGGCAAGCCTGCGATTACCATTAACGACCACTCCAGAAGCCGTAATCAAGAGAGGCTCGCGCTGACCTTCGACCTCCAGCACGTCAGAGACCGGTACCACTGAGTCGGCCTTGCCCCTTAGAGCCAAGCGATAGAGCAGTTGGTGTTGCGCCTGCTGAACTTCCTCGGACTCCTGACCGCTGAGAAAGTAGTTAGCTGGCTTCTTCTCCGTTGATATGAAATCACGCTGGTCGGTGAAGGTGCGGAAATTTTCGACACGATAAACAGGTAGCTCAACCGGAACTTGAACTAAGGGGAGGTCAAATTTCCGATTACGAAACCCATAAAAGTCTCGCTGCTGCTGCGACGCAACCACTTTGCTGGCAATCGTTGCCGTCCTTGTTACAGGAGCAGTGATCTTGACATGAAACTGAACGGCCATGTTAATTCATTCGAACGCGATTAGGAGGATAGGCACACGAATTACGCGATCAAAGACCGATAACTCCTTACATATTCTCTCGAAGTGGGCAATGTTGCTACCGATCTTAGATGCGCCCAATTTTGTGGGCAGCGCGAAGGCTGCAGCACTAATCTTCTTTGATTGGAATAGATATTCTAGCTTCAAAAGGTCATAGGGTGCACGACTCATGTTGCCGGTTTGAACCTGGAAAGCCAAATCCTCCTTCATCGCGGTCACCGTGTTCCGCAATTCTTGGTCAATCCTAACATTTAAAGCCCATCCCTCGGAGGTGAACTCATTACTGATGTGAGCACGTATCGCATTGGTACAACCCGGCCCTAATTTAATGGCCGGCGCTTCAAAGACGTCAGTAACCCACTCATACAGATCCCGTTTCCGCCACTCTGCGGTGCCGTGATTATGTCCGTGAACAAACTCAAGTCTCATCGGCGCCTCATTCGTTCGGATCATAAACCGGTTTGTTCATCGGCCGGGTCCTGAGTGTCCCCTTATAAAAACTTTCGATCCTCCAGGCAGCAATGTCAATGTACTCCGGGGTTAGGTCGCAGCCAAAGGCCAATCGATCATGCTTGAGAGCTGCAATGGCTGATGAGCCCACGCCGAGGTAGGGATCCAGGACGCTCTGTCCCGGATGAGTAAGTGCGAGCACCAGTCTTTCAACCAAGGCCACGGGGAATTGACACGGGTGATCAGTTTTTTCCACGTGGTTCGCCTTTACGTTTGGAATATCCCAAACGTCAGAAGGATTTTTCCCTAAAGGATTGCTAGAAACCTGCCCACGGTTTGGACCCTTAAAGTATTTTTTGTTTGGATATTTCGATGGAACTCGGACCGAATCGAGATTAAAAATGTAATCGTCCGACTTAGTAAACCAAAGGATGGTTTCGTGGCGGCCAGAGAAACGCTTCTGGCAATGAAGCCCATGACCGAAGCTCCAAACTACTCTATTACGAAGCTTTAACCCGTGACGTTTAAATATATCATATAAAACTATGTCTAATGGGAACACCTCACCGCCGTCGACATGATTGCCGACTTGCCAACAGATTGAACCATTAGGATGCAAGAGGCGAACTGACTCAGCAATAGTCGCAGCTTGCTGTTCAATATAAACATCTAACGATGTCTTCCGCTCGTATTCTTTACCAATATTATACGGCGGAGAAGTTATAATCAGGTGCATGCTCTCCTTTCTAAGGGATCGCATAAACTCCAGATTGTCGGCGCAACGAATGAGATGTTGCGGCGCCGAGCGGAGCGAGACAATATTCTGGGTAGCTTGCGTCGAATTTTTCACGGGCTGATGTTCGCAGTTTATTCTCGCAGGATCAAGGTGGCTCGTCGGCTGTTTGCCATGCGGGGCGGGGCCGCACCGCATCTGGCAATGCCTATCACCGAACGCTCACAAATCAACGCCTTACGAGAAATTCCTGCCTCTACCTCATCTTACAAAGTATAGACTGAATCGTGCGCAAAGGCGCCGCGGGGTCGAAGCGGGCGCCGGGGCACCCAAGCGTAAACATTCGTGGCGATTATCGGCGAAGAGTGGCGATCCTGGGCGCTTCGCGTTCCGGCTCTTGCGGGCTTTCCCGCTCTCTGCGCGGGGGGTTCGGCGGCCTGCAAAAGAGGGTCGAGAAGCGGTCGGAAAAAGTGGTCGAAGACTCGCAATGCGCGGCTCGTCTCAACTTTCCTCAACTCTCCTCCACCTTCCTCCACCTTCTCCGCCTTCCTCCGCCCGTCCAAAAATTGGGCTCCGGACCGAAGCGGCGCTTAATAGGGACGTAACCTTCCGGGCCGATGAAGGGCTCGATTTTGGGAGGGACGGAAATTGCGATTGTTCAAACATTTGCGCCACGACGAGAGCGGTGCGACGGCGATCGAATATGGGCTCCTGATCGCCCTCCTCGCGATCGCCATGCTGGCCGCGCTGAGCCGGGTCGGGCTCACCCTCGCCGGAGTCTTCGACACCATCGCCGGCTTCCTTCGGGGCTAGCGACGCTCAGACGAAGATCGACCACCCCGTCCGTTCCGCAAGCCGCTCCAGAGCCATCGCTCCGGCCAGCGAGGTCCCGGCCGAGTTGAGGCCGGGGGACCAGACGCAGGCGGCGCCGTGGCCGGGGATGATGGCGAGCACGCCGCCGCTCATCGCGCTCTTGCCCGGCAGGCCCACCCGGAAGGCGAAGTCGCCGCTATTGTCGTAATGGCCCGAGGTCAGCATCAGGGCGTTGATCCGGCGCGAGCGCGAGGCGATGGTGACCTGGTCGCCGGTCCGCGGGTCGGCGCCGTCGAAGGCCAGGAAGAGCGCCGCCGTGGCGAGCTGCCGGCAGCTCATCGCCACCGAGCATATCCGGTAATAGGTCGACAGCACCTCGTCGACCGGGCTCTTCAGATTGCCGAAGGCGGCGATGAAATGCGCGAGGCTTCGGTTGAAGGCGCCGGCCCGCGATTCCGACATGGCGATGCGCTCGTCGATCGTCACCTTGTCGTCGCCGCAGCGTGTCCGAAGGAAGCCGACCAGCTCGCCGACGGCGGCGTCGGCGCCTCCGGCCGCGGCGATCAGCTGGTCGCACACGACCAGGGCTCCGGCGCTCGTCATCGGGTTGCGCGGCCGCCCCTTCTCCATCTCCAGCTGGACGATCGAGTTGACCGGCGACCCCGCCGGCTCGCGCCCGACATGGTTCCAGAGCGAGGCTTTGACGTGGTGCAGGGCCAGGCACAGGGCGAAGACGTAGGAGAGGCTCTGGATCGAAAAGGCCTCGTCGCAATCGCCCGCGGCGAAGCTCGATCCGTCTTCCAGCACCAAAGCGAGGCCGAGCTTGTTGGGATCGGCCTGGGCCAGCGCCGGGATGTACGAGGCGAGGCTCCCCTGCCCCTTATAGGCGGAAACGTCGGCGAGCACCTCGTCGATCACGGCTTGGTAGTTCATGTTCGTTCCTTATCCACCGATTTCGTCATGCTGAACTTGTTTCAGCATCCAGTCCTCCGCCCGCAAGGCGGCTCGGCACTGGACCCTGAAACAAGTTCAGGGTGACGAGGGTCCGCCCCTCAGACCTTCATCGGATAGACGGGCTGGATGTCGGTCGGGATATGCGCCGTCTTCGCCAGCACCGTCCGAGCCGGCGCGTCGAGCCTGGCGTAGCGGTCGAAAAAAGCCTTGGTGCCGGCATAATCGCCGTCGCCCTGAAGCCGGATCAGCTCGGCGAGCAGGTCGCGCAGGCCGTTCGCCATCGCGTCGTAATGGATGTAGAAGCGGCCGGTGCCCTCGTCCCAGCGGAAGGCGCCCTTCTCCTTGAGATAGGAATATTGCATCGCCGCGCCGCGGCCGTGAGCCTCGTCGATGCCGAAGCGCACCGCCCGGAAGATGCCGACGAAATAGGTCGCCAGGGCCTGCTCGCGCTCGGCCGCCGGAAGCTCGCCGCGCTTCATCATGAAGAGGATGTTGTGGAGCCCCATCACGTCCGCTTTGGCTTCCTCGCTTGCGGAATAGACGTCCTTGAGCTCGGCGTTGACGGTCGTCTGGCGGCCGCCGACTTGGATCGTTCCCGGCCCGAGGCTGTGCGACAGCTCGTGGAACAGGGTCTCGTTGGTCATGTATTTCTTCGTGACCAGCCGCGCCTGCTCGGGAACCAGCACCAGCCCCGCCATCGGCGCCAGGATGCGGTCGTATTTGGCGCCCAGCACGTTCGCGAGGATGACCTTCTTGGCGCCCTTGGCCTCCCTCACCCTTTCGTCGTTGGGCAGGTTGAAGGCGATGGTCTGGACCCCGGGCACATTGTCGCCGCCGCCATGGACCTGGTCGGCGACGAGGATGGGCGAGGCGAAGGGCCGGTTGAAATTCTTATATTTGTCCTCGACCGGCAGGTTGCGCTCCATGTCGGGCAGAAGCGCCTTGTAGTGCGACAGGGCCGAGCTTTCGCGAGGGTCCGACACGGTGACGAAGGCCTCGAACGCGGTCTTGGTGCCGTAGAGCGTGTCGGTATAGACCTCATAGGGTCCGATCACGACCTCGATCGGGGTCCCGGCGACGTCCATCCAGGCCATTTCCGATTCGTAATACTCGTTGGTCCGGAAGGCTTTGGCCCGAAGGTTCAGGAACTTGCGAAGCGAGGCGTTGCTCGTCCTCGCCGCCGCCCGCTCCAGCAATTTCGCCGCCGGCTCAAGCCATTGCCTATATTCGACGCTGTACGGCACCGCGATCAGCCGGTCGCCTTGCCTCTTCACCAACGTATAGCCGCTGGTCAGCGCTTCCTTCCGGCCCGGATTGGCGGCCAGATAGGACTCGAAGTCCGCCTTGGTCAGGTCCCTGGGATAGAAGCCCGCCCCCGCCGGCATCTTCTCGCCGCCGTAGAAGGCATGGTTTTCGGCAAGCGTGTCCCAAGGCCCGAAATGCAGGTCGAACATGTCGAGCAAGGCCGCCTTTTGCGGATGCTGGCTTCGCGCGATCTCGGCCCGGATCGTGGGGTTCTCGACGGACCGCTGGCGCAGGTAGATGGGAGTCATAAGCTCCGCCGCCTGGATCAGAAGATTGACCACCTCGCGTTCCTCGGCGCTGAGGAAGGCGGTGTTGGGGGTCATCTGGATCCGGGCGATCTTCGCCCGCTGCCCGGCCAAATCGTAGCCTTCCGCCGCGGCGGCCGTCGCGGGCGGCTCGGCGGGACGGGCCGCGCAGGCGGCGGTGGCGAGCAGCAGGGCGGCGAGAGCGGCGTGGCGCAAGGTTACTTCTCCTCCGATTATCCCCTCTCACGTTTTTCACGGGAGAGGAGGGGCCCGCCGCGAAGCGGGGGGAGGTGAGGGTCTGTACACCGGACTCAGCAAGACCCTCACCTCCCAAGCCGTCGGCTTGGGCCCCTCCTCTCCCGCGAAAAGCGGGAGAGGAATTATTGGAACGGCTGCGGCACGAGATACGTTCCGATGCTGTGACCCGTAAAACGCCGCGTAACCGCGAAAGCCGCATCTTCGATCTCGAGCCCGGCCGCAATTGCTGGCGGGTGGCCCGCGCCCATCGCGCCGCTCTGATCGTCGACGGCTGCGACTATTTCCGACTCGTCCGCCAGGCGATGCTGAAGGCCGAGAAGCAGATCATGCTGATCGGCTGGGATCTCGATACGAGGATCCAGCTCGACGAGCCGGGCGGCAAGGGCGATCCGCCCAATTGCCTCGGCCCCTTCGTCTCCTGGCTGGTGAAGCATCGACCGGGGCTGAAGATCTACATGCTCGCCTGGAGCGGGATGGCCTATAGCGTGCTCGGCCGCGGAACGACCCTGGTCAGGATGGGCGTCTGGCGCGCCAGCCGCCAGATTCACTTCAAGCTCGACTACGCCCATCCCACCGCGGGCAGCCACCATCAGAAGATCGCCGTCATCGACGACGCCCTCGCCTTTTGCGGCGGCATCGACATCACCGCCGACCGCTGGGACACGCGCGAGCATCTGGACGACGATCCCCGCCGCCGGCGTCCGACCACCCGCCGCCCCTACCCGCCCTGGCACGACGCGACCATGGCGGTGGACGGGGCCGCGGCGCTCGCGCTCGGCGAGCTCGCACGGCTGCGCTGGGAGGCCGCCACCGAGGATCGCCTGCCGAGCGTGGGCGTGGGCCACGATTCCTGGCCGGACGAGCTCGAGCCCGATTTCAAGGACGTCGACATCGCCATCGCCCGAACCCGCGCCGAGCACGGACGCTGGTCCGAGGTCCGGGAGATCGAGGCCCTGTTCGCCGATCTCATCACCAGCGCCCGCCGCCACGTCTATATCGAGACCCAATATTTCGCCTCGCGGGTCGTCGCCGAGGCGATGGGCCGGCGCCTGGCCGAACCGGACGGGCCCGAATTCGTCGTGGTCAACCCGAAGGAGGGCTATGGCTGGCTCGACGAATCGATCATGGGCCCGGCCCGGGCCGAGCTGGTCAAGGCGCTGGAGGGCAAGGACCGCTACGGCCGCTTCCAGATCTACACGCCGGTGACCGAAGGCGGCGAGGACATTTACGTCCACGCCAAGATCATGGTCGTCGACGACGTCGTCATCAAGGTCGGCTCGGCCAATATCAACAACCGCTCGATGGGCCTCGACAGCGAGTGCGACGTGATGATCGACGCCCGGCTGCCGGGCAACGAGGCGTCCGGACCGGCCATCAAGCGCCTCCGCGCCGATCTCATCGCCGAGCATCTCGGAGCCGATCCCGAAGACGTGGCGTCTTCCTGCGAGAAATCCGGCTCGCTGATTGCCACGATCGAGCGGCTGCGCGGCGAGGGCCGAACCCTCGTCCCCTATCGTCCGCCCGAGTTCAGCGCGCCCCTGAAGGCGGTGGCGAAGAGCGAGATACTCGACCCCGAACACCCCGGCGACGCCTTCGAACCGAGAGCGCGGCACGGCCTGCTTTCGGGGTTCAAGCGGCGGTAAACCGGGGCGACCCGTTCCCGTCCTCCCGGCAAAAGCCGGAACCCCCGGACGAGAAGTCTCGGGGCCTGCCCGAGGCTTTTACGGGGACACAGCTTTTCCGGGGACACAATACCTATTTGCAGCGCTTTTGCGGGGACACAATACCTATTTGCAGCCCCGAATTAGGTATTGTGTCCCCGTAATTAAAGCGGCGGTAAACTGGGGAGACCCGTTCCCGTCATCCCGGGGGGCTTTTACGGGGACACAATACCTATTTGCGGCCCGGAATTAGGTATTGTGTCCCCGTAATTAAAGCGGCGGTAGGCCGGGGGGACCCGTTCCCGTCATCCCGGCGAAAGCCGCGCTTTTACGGGGATACAATACCTATTTGCAGCCCCGCTTTTACGGGGACATAATACCTATTTGCAGCCCCGAATTAGGTATTGTGTCCCCGTAATTATAGTTAGGTATTGTGTCCCCGTAATTATAGTTCCCGTCATCCCGGTGAAAGCCGGGAGGCAGGACGAGAAGTCTCGGTGGGTCTCCACGAGGTCCCGGCATTCGCCGGGATGACGGGCTGGCGACTCACCGTTAAGCCCTCCCCCATCCGGCATTCGCCGGGATGACGGGCTGGCGACTCACCGTTAAGCCCTCCTCCATGCGGAGGCTGGACATCGGCATCGCCGGGTGCGGGATCGGGGGGTTGGCGGCGGCTTTGCTGCTGGCTCGCGATGGCCATCGAATCTCCCTCTACGAGCGTTTCGAGGCGCCGCGCCCGGTCGGATCGGGCCTCATCGTCCAGCCGACGGGTCTCGCAATTCTCGACCGGCTCGGCCTCTCCGGCGCGCTGGTCGCCGCGGCGGCCCCGATCGAGCGGCTGCTCGGCAAGGCGGAGCCGTCGGGGCGGGTGGTGCTCGACGTCCGCTACGCATGGCTGCGCCGCCCCGGAGCGGTCGGCTACGGGGTCCATCGCGCCGCCTTGTTCGACATCCTGCACCGCGCGGTGACGGCGCAGGGCATCCCGATCCGCACCGGCCGAACCGTCTCCGGCCTGTCCGCAGGGCGGCTGCGCTTCGCCGGCGGCGGATCGTCGCCGGGCCACGACCTCGTCGTCGACGCGCTCGGCTCGACATCGCCGCTCGCCGGCGAGGCCGCCCGGCCGCCCGGCCGCTGGCCTACGGGGCGCTGTGGGCGAGCCTCGACTGGGTGGACGGCTTCGACGAATCCGCGCTCGAGCAGCGCTACCGGGCGGCGAGCGTCATGACGGGAGTGCTCCCGATCGGTCTCGCGCCCTCCTCGGAACGCCGCCAGGCGGCCTTCTTCTGGCTCCTTCGCGGCGACCGCCTGGACGCCTGGCGGACGCTCGGGCTCGAAGCGTGGAAGGGCGAGGTCCGGGCGCTCTGGCCGGCCACCGCACCGCTCCTCGACCAGATCGACAGCCCCGATCGACTGACCTTCGCCCGCTACGCCCACCGCACCTTGCGCGAGCCCGCCGGGCCCGGCCTCATCCACATCGGCGACGCCTGGCATTCGACCAGCCCGCAACTGGGCCAGGGCGCGAACATGGCCCTGCTCGACGCCTGGGCCCTGGCGAAAGCGCTTCGCGAGGAAGCCGATCTCGAGGCCGCCCTACGCCGCGCCGTCGCTTTGCGCCGCTTCCATGTCCGGCTCTACCAGATTCTCTCCGCTTCGTTCACGCCCGCCTACCAGTCGGACAGCCGAATCCTGCCCTGGATCCGGGACCGGATCGTCCCCCCCTTCGGCCGCCTCTGGCCCGCGACCCGTATCCAGGCGGAGATGGTGGCCGGAACGTTCGGAGGCCCGATGGAGCGGCTTGGGCTGAGGGATTAAGCCTGCGACGGTCTCTGCAATTGTCAGCCCACCGATTTTCTGTTCCCATCCGGCCGGGGTGATTCGGGGGGACGGATCGTGGCGGACGAACGACTGAAAACAGTGCATGTAGCCTCCACGGCCGAGGTGCTCGACACCGAATTCCGGCTGATCTGGGGCGATCCGCCGGACGCGCCGGGGATCGATCTCGGCGATCTCGCCTTCGATCGGGGCCAGGCCGCGCTCTGCCTCTCCGGAGGCGGTATCCGGAGCGCGGCCTTCGCGCTCGGGATCGTCCAGGCGCTCAGCCGCAAGAAGCTGCTCACGGGCTTCCACTATCTCTCCAGCGTCTCGGGCGGCGGCTATCTTCACGGCTGGCTTCAGCGCTGGATCCGAGAGAAAGACGGCGACGCCGGGGCGGTGATGAAGGCGCTCGGCGACGAGGACGAGCCCGCCGAGATCAAGAACCTGAGGGAGAACAGCAATTATCTGACGCCCCGGGTCGGGATCGGTTCGAACGACACCTGGACCGCGCTGGCCATCTCCTTCCGCAACGTGTCCCTGAACTGGCTGCTGTTCGGGCCGCTGCTGGCGCTCGTCGCCCTGATCCCGAACATCTTCCTGACCAGCGTCGTCGCCTTCCCCTGGCGGGTGATGGCGACGCCCGGTCTTCTGCTCGTCATCCTCGGGCTCGGAGCGCTCGGGCTGGGAGTCGCGAGCGGGTTCACGGTGCGCGCGCTGCCGAGCTACGGCCCCGGCCACGAGCTCAGCCCGGGCCATGCCGACGGCTGGCTGATGAAGCGCGTCGTCGGCCCGCTGATCCTCTGGGCGGCGGCGGGGACCTATGCGCTCGGCCACGACCTCTGGATCGCGCCTTACTGGTTCGGCACCGCCGGCCTGGCTTTCGCCCTGGTGTCGTTCACGGGCATGTTCGTGGGACTGTTCGCTTCCGGCCTCACCCTCAACCGCAAGGGCGACGCGCATGATTACCGCGGCAATTTCCTCCACGACGCGCCCGTCTGGCTGGCGGCGATGCTGTTCGGCATCGGCGCCCTGCTGCTCGGCGCCCGGCTCTATTTGGCCCTGTTCGGACCGATGCCGACCCCACTGCCCCCCGCCGAGCAGTTCGCGACCTCGGGCCGAGCCGTCTTCCTCGCGACGGCGGCGCCGCTCTGGCTGATGGGCTCCCATCTCGCCTCGGCGATCATCCTCGCCGGCTTCAGAAGCTCCGCCGGCGAAAGCAGCCAGCCCGACGCCGACCGCGAATGGCTGGCCCGACTTTCGGCGGTGAAGATCAAGCCGATGATCCTGTGGACGGTCGCGGCCGGATCGGCGCTCCTGATCAACTGGCTGCTCAGCCGCTATCTCGACCAGGTCGACATGTCGCTCTCCGCTTTGGTCGCCCTCGTCGCCGGCGGAGGCGCCGTCGCCGGCGGCAAGAGCAACGGCAGCGGAAGCCTCGTCAAAGGGGTGACCGGGCGGCTGATGAAGATATTGCCGATGCATGCCATCATCGCCTTGTGCACGGGCCTGTTCGCAATCTCCCTGCTGGTCATCCTCGCGCGCCTCGAGGCGATGGTCGCGGCGGCGCTCGCGCCCAGGCTCGCGTTCGTCGAAACGATCTCGAGGGCGCTGGATCCCGGAGTCAGCGCCCATTGGCTGATCGTCCTCGTCCTCGGCCTTCTGCTCTATTTCTTCAGCGGCGCGATCCAGGTGAACCGCTTCTCGCTGAACGGCCTTTACCGCAACCGGCTCGCCCGCGCCTTTCCCGGCGGCGCCCGTCCCGAGCGCAAGCCCAACCCGTTCACCGGCTTCGACCCGGAGGACAATATCCGACTCCACCAACTGATCCCGGAGCGGGGCGGTCGAGCCGTGCTCTACCCGATCATCAACGTCACCTTGAACGTCACCCATGCCGAGAACCTCGCCTGGCAGGAGCGCAAGGCGCAGTCCTTCATATTCTCGCCCCTCTTCAGCGGCAGCGCCCTGCTCGATCCCCGGCCGGTGCCGCCGCGGCGCGAGCGGGACGGCGCCTACATCAGCTCGCTCACCTACGGCGGCAACGAACCCGATTTGGGAATGAAGGGCTGCGGAGTCAGCCTCGCCACCGCGGTGTCGATCTCGGGCGCCGCGGCAAGCCCGAACATGGGCTATCACAGCTCGCCGGCCACCGCCTTCCTGATGACCCTGTTCAACGTCCGGCTCGGCGCCTGGCTTCCCAATCCGGCGCTTGCCGACCGGCTCGGCGAGGACGTCAATCTGTCCGGCCCCAACAATTCGCTCCGGGCGCTGCTTCGCGAGCTTGCCGGCTCGACCGACGACAAAGGCCGCGACATCTATCTTTCGGACGGCGGCCATTTCGAAAACCTCGCCATTTACGAGATGATCCGCCGCCGCTGCCGCTACATCCTCGTCAGCGACGCCGGCGCCGATCCCGGCTGCGCCTTCGAGGATCTCGGCAACGCCGTCCGCAAGGTGAAGATCGACCTCAACGTCGACATCAAGTTCGGGCCGATGCGCATCTCCGGCCGCGGCCGCGACGTCCAGCCGCAAGCCGCCTGGGCCCTGGGCGAGATCGATTACGGAGGCGGCCGGATCGGACGGATCCTCTACATCAAGCCGAGCTTCTTCGGCCGCGACCTGCCGCTCGACGTCGTCGCCTACGCCAACGCCAGCGCCACCTTCCCGCACGAGACGACGGGCGACCAGTTCTTCTCGGAATCGCAGTTCGAAAGCTATCGCAAGCTGGGCGAGCATTTCACCCGCGCTCTGGCGCCGGGCATGGCCGAACCGACGGTGGAGGCCTTTTTCGAAGCCCTCGCCGGCGAGGGCGAGGTCCAGGACGAAGCGGCCCCGGACGAAAAGCTGCTCGACCGCGTCCGGCAATGGCTTCGGCGGGATTGAAGGCCAACCCGTCATCCCGGCGAAAGCCGGGACCTCGGGGAGACCCGCCGAGACTCTATCGGCCTGAGGTCCCGGCTTTCGCCGGGATGACGGATCAGGCCTCGCCGCCCTTATCCGCTTGCTCGCCCTCGCCCGCTTCACCGCCCTCGCCCGCTTCGCCCTCCGCCGCCCGCGCGTCCTGGAAGAAGGGATCGACCTCGCCCTTCAACCTGATCGTCATCGGCTGGCCGTAACGGTCCAGGCTCCGCCCCGCGGCGACCCGGATCCAGCCTTCCGAGACGCTATATTCCTCGACGTCGGTACGCTCCTTGCCCTTGAAGCGGATCCCGACCCCGCGGCGGAGCAATTCGCCGTCGAAGAAAGGGCTGCGCGGGTTGAGCGAAAGTCGGTCGGGGGGCGTGTCGGCCATGTTCGGGTCTCTTCGTTCGTGAGTTGAATCCTCTCCCGCGAAAAGCGGGAGAGGAAAAGGCGGTCAGCGCAATTTGCTGATCTTAAGCCCGTCCTGCTTGGCGCGCTCCTTCACCGACTCCTCGGTTCGGGTCAACGCCTTGGCGACCGCCTTGAGCGACATGCCCTTGCCGGCGAGCAGGTGGAGCTTCTGGATCTCCTCCTGCTTCCAGGGCTGGCGGTGGCGGGCGAAAGGCTCGGCCATCAATCCTTCGCCACGACGCCCTTGCTGGACGGGTTGGCGGCAATCGTCTTCTTGACCTCCTTCTTGGGCTTCCGGGTTTCCTTGTTGCTCTTCTTCTGACTCTTGGCCATTTCCGTCTCCTTCGGATGGTAACGCGTTCGGGACCCTTTTACCGTCATTCCGGCGAAGGCCGGAAACCCATGAACACGGTTGTTCGATGCTTCCACGATCGGTGTTCATGGGTCCCGGATCAAGTCCGGGATGACGACAGCGTCCGTGACCGCGCTTCTACCCCTTCTTACCCGCGATATACGCCTCTACCTGCTGATCCAATATGTCGAGCGGCAACGGCCCGTTCTCCAGCACCGCCGCGTGGAAGTCGCGAATGTCGAAGCGCTCGCCCAAGGCCTTCTTCGCCCGCTCGCGAAGCTCGACGATCTTGAGCTGGCCGATCTTGTAGCTCGTCGCCTGGCCCGGATTGTTGATGTAGCGCTCGACCTCCTTGACGATGTCGCGTTCCGACAGGAGCGAATTGTCCTGGAAATATTTGATCGCCCGCTCGCGGGTCCAGCGCTTGGAATGGAGGCCCGTGTCGGTGACGAGCCGGACCGCCCGCCACAATTCGAGCGAGAGGTGCCCGAACAGCGAATAGGGATCCTTGTAATAGCCCATCTCCCGGCCCAGCCGCTCGGCATAGAGGCCCCAGCCCTCGCTATAGGCCCCGTAGCCGCCGAAGCGGCAGAACTTGGGAACGCCCTCCAGCTCCTGCTGCAGGGCGATCTGGAAATGGTGGCCGGGCGCGCCCTCGTGATAGGCGATCCCCTCGATCTGCGGCTTCAGGACCTGGTTCATGTCGGCGAGGTTGACGTAGAAGATGCCCGGCCTCGAGCCGTCGGGCGAAGGGCGGTTGTAGAAGGCGACCGACGCCGTTTCCTGCCGCCAGGTCTCGACCGCGCGCACCTCGAGCGGCGCCTTGGGCAGCCGGCTGAACCATTTCGGCGCCTCGGCCATCACCTGGGCGATGAAGGCGTTGGCGTCGGCGAGATAGATGCGCCGGCCCTCGTCGGTGTTCGGATATTTATACTGCCTGCCGGTCTTGATGTGCTGGAAGAAGGCCTGGAGCGTGCCCTTGAAGCCGACCTGGGCCTTGATCGCCTCCATCTCGCGATGGATCCGAGCCACCTCGTCGAGGCCGATCTGGTGGATCCGGTCGGCGGAAAGGTCGGTGGTGGTCTGGGCGCGAAGCCTCGACGCATAATATTCGGCCCCGTTGGGAAGGCTCCAGGCGCCGCTGTTACCGGTCGCCTTGGGCTCGATCGAATCCAGGGTCGAAAGCATGTCGCCGACCGCGCGCCGGAACGGGCCCGACAAAGCGGCGGAAGCGTCGGCGATCAGCCGCGCCTTGACGTCCGCTGGAGCGTCGAGAGCAGCGACCTTCTTCCGGAAATCGGCGAGCAACGGAGAATCCGCGCCCGGCCCGAACGGGGCGCCGGTGATCGCGCGTCCCGCATCCGCCCGGACCGGCGCGAAATTGAACTTCGGCGGCACGATGCCTTTGTCCACCTGGGCCCGAGCCTCGGCATTGATCTCCCGCATCGCCCGCTCGGTGTCGCGGAGACGGGCGACATAGGCCTCGGCGTCGGCGACGCTGTCGACCCGGTGTTGATTGATCAGGAAGACCGGAAAGGCGCCCGCCGGGCTGCCGTTGGTCGACATCGGAAAGCCGTAGTCGCGCCAGCGATAATTCTCGGCGGAGCGCTTGGCGTTATAGTCGAACAGCCGGTAATTGAGCTGTCCGACCGGGCTCAACTTCGAAGTATCGAACTGAGCCTTCATGGCCGCGAGCTGGCGCTGGAGGAGCGCTTGCTCCTGCTGTGCCTGCGCGTCGCTATAATCGTCGAGCCTGTCGTAATGCACCTTGCTGCCGAGGCTGGTCAGGGTCTCCGGGCTCGACTCGTTCCGCTCGTCGAACGCGGCGTCGAGGAAAGCGAGCAGGCGGGCGTCCTCGGCGGCGGGATCGGCGGCCGCCGGAGCCGGCACCTCAAGCGGAGTCGCGCCCGCGACGGGCACGCCTCGATCCTCGCTCGTCGTGGTCGAGCAGGCGGTGGTCAGGAGGAGGGCGATGAGCGGGAGGGCGTGTTTCATATTGGGAGCTTTAGCGCGTCGCGGTGCGGCGTCCACCCTTTGCCTCCCCATATGAAACATGGGGAGGGGGACCATGCGAAGCATGGTGGAGGGGTAGCTGCAGACGATTCAGAGGGTCACGTTCGAACCCACCAGCTCCGTGCCTTCTACCCCTCCACCACCCTTCGGGTGGTCCCCCTCCCCATCTGGCGATGGGGAGGCAGAACTGACATGCCCCGCAAGCCAGCAGGGATCCCATTCCGGCTCCGGCCCGAAGCGCCCGACCAGGAAATCCACCAGCGCCCGGACCCGGGCCGTCGTCGCCCGCCCCGGCGGCATCACCGCGTGAAGCGCGCCTTCCTCCATCGGATAGTCGCGAAGCAAGGGCTCCAGAGTTGCGCGCTCCAGCCCGCGAGCGGCGATGAAGCTGGGCAAAATGCAGATGCCGAGCCCCGCTTCCGCCGCCGCCCGGAGCATCTCGCCATTGTCGGCGCGAAGCCTCGGCCGACCGCGCACATATTCCCATTTGCCGCCGATCCGGAAGCGCCACTGCTCATTGGCGTAGAGAAGGATGTCATGGCCGGCGAGGTCGCGCGGATGCTCCGGCCGGCCGCGGGCGTCGAGATAGGCCGGGCTTGCCACCGGGACCTTGCGCACCGGGGCGATCCGCCGGGCCACGAGCGCGCTGTCCTTGAGCGACCCGATCCGGACCGCCAGGTCGAATCCGCCGCCGGCGAGGTCGACCGGCCGGTCGTCGAACGAGATGTCGAGCTCGACCCGGGGATTCATCAGAGCGAACTCGGCCAGGGCGGGCGCCAGATGCTCGACCCCGAACGACAAAGGCGCCGAAAGCCGCACCGGCCCCGCCACCTGGGTCACCGATTCCGCGACCACTTCCTCGGCCGCCTCGAGATCGGCGAGGATGTTGGACGCCCGCTCGAAATAGGCCTGGCCGACCTCAGTCGCCTGGGCGCCCTGCGCCGTCCGGGTCAGCAGACGAGCACCCAATTGCTCCTCGAGCCGGGCGACCCGCCGGCTGAGGATCGACTTGGACATGCCCATCCGCTCCCCCGCCCGGCTGAACGCCCCCGTCTCCACCACCCGGACGAAAGCGAGGACATCGAGCAAGTCTACGGATGAGCGTTCCATAATTTGCAACACCATGATGCACCGCGCGCGGCTACAAGCAACGGCACTAACGGCCTACATGTCTCCATGCAAGTTCAGGAGGCAGATATGACCAACGTTCTCATCGTCGACAGCGCCGCTACCGGCGAGGCGTCCGTCACCCGGCGTCTCACCGGCGAGCTGGAGGCGGTCCTGCGCGGCCGCGGCCCGGTGCGGATCGTCCATCGCGACGTCGGCTCAAACCCCGTCCCGCACCTCACTGCCGAGACCGTGCCCGCGATCCGCGGCGCACCGGCCGTGACCGACGCCGCCCGCGACGCCGTCGCCCTTTCCGACGAATTGATCGCGGAGCTGAAGGCGGCCGACCTCGTCGTCATCGGAGCGCCGATGTATAATTTCGGCATAGCCTCGACCCTCAAGAGCTGGTTCGACCACGTCCTTCGCGCCGGAATCACCTTCCGCTATTCGGAGGCCGGCCCGGAGGGCCTGCTCAAGGGCAGGAAGGCGATCGTGATCGAGAGCCGCGCCGGCCTGTACAGCAGCGGCCCGTCGGCGCCGATGGACAGCCAGGAGCCGCACCTGCGCACCCTGCTCGCCTTCATGGGGCTGGACGATGTCGCCTTCGTCCGGGTCGAGAAGCTCGCCTTCGGGCCCGAGCAGGCGGCGGCCTCGATCGCGGAAGCGATCGAGGCGCTGCGCGGCCTCGCCGCCGCGGAGCTGCCGCTGGCGGCTTGAGCCGGTCCACTGCGGCGCCCATCTGGAACCCGTCTTCCCGGCGAAAGCCGGGACCTCGGCCCATCCCGCCGAGCCCAATCGACCCGAGATCCCGGCCTTCGCCGGGATGACGAACCTACGGAGACACGACATGAAGCTCTACTACGCCCCCGGCGCCTGCTCGCAGGCCCCCCATATCGTCGCCCGCGAAGCCGGCCTCGACCTCGAGCTTGCCAACGTCCGCTTCCCCGACAAGATCACCGACGACGGCGAGAAGCTAACCGACGTCAATCCGAAGGGCGCCGTTCCCACGCTCAGGCTCGACGACGGCGAGGTGCTCACCGAAAACGCCGTGATCCTTCAATATCTCGCGGACCTGGCGCCCGATTCCGAGCTCGCCATTCCAGCCTCCGGAATCGAGCGCTACCGGCTTCTCGAAGGGCTGAACTACATCGCCACCGAGCTCCACAAGGGTTTCGGCCCGCTGTGGAATCCGGCCACGCCCGATTCCTTCAAGGAGGCGACCCGCGAGGCGCTGGGCAAGAAGTTCGACTATCTCCAGGAGAAGATCGGCGACGGCCCCTACATATTGGGCGACCGCTTCTCGATCCTCGACGCTTACGCCTTCGCGGTCCTCAATTGGACGAAGATCCACGCGATCGACATCGCCCGCTGGCCGGGATTGTCGGCCTATCTCGGACGCGTCGCCGAGCGGCCCGCGGTGCAGGAGACGCTGAAGGCCGAAGGCCTGATTTAGCTGAAGAGCACCATTTGGCCGTCATCCCGGGCTTGACCCGGGATCCATGAACACCGCCGCGGGCGGATCGGCTCCGCCCGTGTTCATGGATTCCGGCTTTCGCCGGAATGACGGAGTAAGGAGACCCAATATGATCGACATCCGCCCCTTCGCCACCCTTGGCCATGCCGACCATGGCTGGCTCAACGCCCGCCACCATTTCTCGTTCGCGAATTACCACGATCCCAAACGCACCGAATGGGGCGCCATCCGGGTCTGGAACGACGACGAGATCGCCGCCCGCTCCGGCTTCCCGCCCCATCCCCATTCGGACATGGAGATCATCACCTATGTCCGCGAGGGCGCGATCACCCATGAGGATTCGATGGGCAACAAGGGCCGCACCGGCGCCGGCGACGTCCAGGTGATGTCGGCGGGAACCGGAGTTCGCCACGCGGAATATAATCTGGAGGACGAAAAGACGACGCTGTTCCAGATCTGGGTTCAGACCGACCGCCCGGGTGCCGAGCCCGGCTGGGGCGCGAGGCGGTTTCCGAAGGACGACCGCACCGGCCATTTCATCACCCTCGCCAGCGGCTATTCGGAGGACGGGGAAGCGCTGAAGATCAACGCCGCCGCCCGAGTGCTCGGAGCGACCCTGAAGGCGGGCGAGACGGCCGAGCTGACGCTCGATCCGTCCCGCCACGTCTACCTCGTCGCCGTCGGCGGAGCGGTGGAAGTGAACGGCCGCCGCGCCGAGCCCCGCGACGGGATCGCCGTGACCGGCGAGGAGATTCTGGCGATCAAGGCGCTCGAGGAAGCCGAGATCGTCCTGGTCGACGCGCGGTAATTTGCCTCCCCATCGACGATGGGGAGGGGGACCACCCGAAGGGTGGTGGAGGGGTTGAAGGCGCGGGCTTTGCCGTCTCGCGCTCGAACCTCGAAGCTCCGGGCCGCTACCCCTCCACCAGGCTTCGCCTGGTCCCCCTCCCCACGCTTTACGTGGGGAGACAAGGCTGCCCCTCAGCTCTCCCGGAGCGGATAGCCGGAAGGCTCCTTCTCCAGGGTCGCGATGCTGATGTGCGGCCAGACGGCCCGTCCCGGAAACTGGTCCTCGCGGGGCCGGAAGAAATCCATCATCACCACCTGCGAATATTGAAGCCGAAGCTTCGGATTTCCGAACTCGTCCAGCTCGGTGAGCTCCTGGATCCAGAAAGTCGATCTCATGCTGACCGGCTCGGCCTCGCGGACCGAGAAGGGGACATTGCGAATCCCGGCGTTCTTGCGGGTCGAGTCTACGGTCAGGACCGTAGTCCTCGCGATCCTCAAACCCTGGTTGGCGAAGCGCAGGATCGCATTCATGTCGGCCGGGTGGAAACCGGGGAAGCCCGGCACGCCGACGACGTTGCCCATGAACGGATGGTCGATATAATGTTTGAACGGCTCCAGATACGGATCGGTCTTGAAGTCGTAATCGGGTGACAGGACGTCCTCGAAACGGCCCGCCGGAAGGCCGCTGATCGGCGGGATTTTCGGCATCTTCTCGAAATATTCGGCGGTGCCGAGCGCGAGGACGGAATTGCCGTGCGGGATCGAGGCCAGCCGGGCGACCTTGAGCTCCACCTGCGAGACCTGATCGCCCAGGATCTGATCGTCCATCGACCGGCGGTTCTTCTCGTAGAGCCAGAGGCCGGGCTCGTGATGGATGGGAAGGCCGGGCAGGCCGGCGAGCCCGCCGCTGTCGGGCCGATCCTCGGCGGCGACCTGGGAGATCTTCTGCTGGTAATCGAGCGTGACGACGAACTGGTCGGGATCGGGAGCGTCGATCCGGGAGAGACCCCGGTTGGGCACGTCGTCGTCGACGAAATCGAAGCGAAGCTCCTCCGCATATTGGTTCATCAACACCCGGAACTTGAAGCCCGCATTCGGCGGCGGCGCGTCCTGGAACGGAAGCGCGATCATGTTCCAGCCGGCGTTCTGCGTGGTCCAGACTCCCAGCAGTTGCTGAAGCGGACCCAGGTCCGCAGGCGTGGGAACGCCGCGATTGGACAGCTTGACCATCGGCTCGGGTTGCGGCGTGACGACCTCGGCAAACTTGCGGGTCCTGCGATCGCCCTTGACGCCGTCGTCGTTCATGCCTGCCTCCCAGCCTTGCGTTCCGAGTCGACTTAACCTTAGACCTTTTACTGCTCTTAATCAATTGGACTGACTTGAGCTATACTTTGGACCAAAATGGACTAACCTTCCAGGGGAAAGTGATTCTCGATAGGCTGTGCAAGTCTGCTATGAACCGAATTGGATAAGTATATAGATTGCTTGTGGATTTCGAGAGATTGTCTTGAGCTTCATCCCATTGCTTAACCTGGATCAAGGCATGAACGGAGCGGCGGGCGCTGCATCCGCCGCAATCGCCGGATGGCGAACGTCTACTCCGGCTGGGACAGGATGAGCCCGGAGGTACGGGACTCCACCCGGGCGAGCGCGGCCGACTTCCTCGGCACGCTGGAGCCGCCCGGCGAGGATTGGGTGCGGTAGTCCACCTGAATCCTCTCCTGCATTCGCAGGGGAGGGGGACCATGCGAAGCATGGTGGAGGGACCCTGCCGACTTTGAAGAACCCCTCCACCAGCCTTCGGCTGGTCCCCCTCCCCCGGAAATCCGGGGGAGGATTTAGAAAACGCGGCTCAGCCCCCAGCCCTCACTCCGAGAAGCTGCGCGCCTGCTGGCCGACGAGGGTGACCTCGACCCGGCGGTTCAGCTGCCGCCCGGTCGCATCGTCGTTGCTCGCGGCGGGCATCGTCTCGCCATGGCCGGCGACGACGAACTCACCTTCGTAAACGCCCATCGAGCTCAATGCCGCCCGAACCGAACCGGCGCGACGTTCCGAAAGGAGCTGGTTGGCGGAGTCGCTGCCCACCGAATCGGTGTGCCCGTCGATCCGCACGGGGACCTCCGGATTGGCGCTGAGATAGGAAGCGAGCGGCCGCAGCCGTTCGACGGCGCCCGGGCGCAGCCGAGCGCTGCCGGTCTCGAACAGCACGTCCTGAAGATCGAAGGTGGCGCCCCGAGCGGTTTGCCGCATCTGGTACCCGCGCATGCCGCGCCGGTCCCAGTCGCGGCGCTGGGCCACCGGGCGGTCGATGTCGCGGCTTTCCCAATCGAAACGGTCGCGGCGTCCGTCCGCGATCAGCAGAAAGGCGCGGTTGGCGTCTTCGGCCTCGCGCCGGCTTACCCGGCCATCCGCGTTGCGATCGAAATTGCGCATGACGAAGGCGCGGCCCCGAGCGGTGCGCTTGAGCTCGGACAGGAGGAGCGGCACTCCGGCGCCGATCAGCCTGTAATCGCGTTCCCCGCTGCGGCCGCCGCCCCAGTCGAAGCGCTCCTGAGCGACGGCCGGCGTGGCCAGAGTGATCAATATGGCGGCGAACGCAACGGCCCGGCCTGGCGCGGATTTGAAAACATGCATTTTCGATTCTCCTGAGCCCCGGCTCGCGGCCTTGATGGGCGCCGGCGAGTGAACCGTATGTGAGTCGAGGTGACAGGGCCTGTTAACCGGGAGGGACGCTCACTCGTCGCCGGCGGCGGCCTCCCACCAATCCGCATAAGGGGTGTTTTCGATCGACCGCCGGTTGAGGTCCGGAGCGCCGTCGTCCCACCAGACTTCGCCGCGTTCGCCGAGCGCTTCCTTCGCGGCCTGCACCCTCGATCTCGCCGACCTCAGGGCCCTGGCGTCGCCGGCCCCCAACGCCGCTTTCACCGCCCGCCTCGAGTCCATCAGCGCATCGACCAGGTCTTGCCTGGCGTCGGCCGAGAGCCGCGGATCGCTGGCCCGCCACAACCGGCCGTCGACGACGATGTAGCGCCCGTCGGGAGTCGTCTTCGGGGTCACGCCGCTTCGGCGCGGGTCGCCCCCGCGAAGCCGCGCATGGCCGCGAGCGCGCGTTCGCGGGCAGCCTTGTGGCCGATGAGAGGTTCCGGATAACCGGCCGGCCGGCATCCGGCGGGCTCATGGATCGCCTCCTCGCCGAGCCCCTCGAGCTCGGGGACCCACCGGCGGATATAATCCCCGGCGCCGAATTTCTCCGACTGCACGATCGGCGCCATGATCCGGCCGAAGGGCTGGCTGTCGATTCCGGTGCCGGCGATCCACTGCCAATTCTGGCTGTTGTTGCCGTAATCGGCGTCGACCAGAGTGTCCCAGAACCACTCCGCACCGCGCCGCCAGTCGATCAGCAGATGCTTCACGAGGAAGGAGGCGGCGATCATCCGGACCCTGTTGTGCATCCACCCCGTCGCCCACAATTGGCGCATCCCGGCATCGACGATCGGATATCCGGTCCTGCCCCGGGTCCAGGCCTCGAAATCCGAATCCGCCGCCTTGCCCGTGCGCCAGGGGAAGCTCGCCAGGGCGGGCCGTCCGGCCTTTTCGCCGATATGAGGCTGGGTGAGCATGACGTTGTGCGAGAAGTCCCGCCAGGCCAGCTCCTTCCTGAATTTCTCCCCGGCCGCCTCCGGCAGCTCGTTCCAGATCCGCCGCGGCGACAGCTCGCCGAAGTGGAGATGGGGCGAGAACCGGCTCGTCCCTTCCGAACCGGGCCGGTCGCGCTGCGCCGCATAATGCTCCGCCCGGCCGGCGAAGTCGCTCAGCCGCTCGAGCGCGGTCGCCTCGCCCGGCTTCCATTCCTCCCCGAAGGCGCTCGCCCAATCCGGGTGGGTCGGAAGCAGCCGCCACGAGGAGAGGTCGTCGCTCCGCGGCCATCGGGCCGGAGGCTCGAGCGCATTCGGCGCTTCGAGAGGCTCGGCGGGGGGCAGATGGTCCTGAAGCGCCCGCCACCAGGGCGTGTAGATCTTGTAAGGGTCGCCGGAGCCGGTCCGAATTTGCTCGGGCGGAGCCAGGAGGCTCCCGTCGTGAAGGACCAGTTCAAGCGTTTCGCCGACCCTTTGTTCCGCTACCCGCCACCACGGCTCGTAATGGCGGCAGGCATGGACCCGGCCGGCCTTCGTCTCCTCGGCCAGCCGAGCCAGTTCGACCTCGACCTTGCCTCGGCGAAGGATCAGCCGCGAGCCGATCTCGCGAAGATCCTCGTCGAGCCGCTCGAGGCTGTGATGGAGCCACCAGCGCTGGGCGCCCCCGATTTTCCAGCGGCCCGGAGTCTCGTCGTCGAGGACGTAGACCGGGATCGCCGCCCCTTCGCGGGCCGCGGCGGCCAGGGCCGGCTGGTCGTGGAGCCGCAGGTCCTGCCGAAGCCAGACCAGGCAAGGGCCCGCCACGCCGGAAGTTCAGCTCGCCGAGGCGCCGGCGGCGAGATGCACATGCTCGTCCACCCGCTCGACGGAGCCGATGTCAACGTAACGATGCTCGCCGTCGGGGGAATCGTTGCGGGTGAGCTTGATCCGATCGCCGTCCACCCCGTCGACCGTTCCGACATGCGACCCGTCCGCCGAGCGGACCTCCATATGCTTTTGAATGCTCGATGCGTCGGCCATGATCGGTTTCCTCTTCGGTTTCTGATGCGACGGGGATCCAACCTGCCGGGGGACGGCGGGGTTCCTACGTGCTTTATACCATGTCGGCTCGACCCCGCCCCGAGTTGCGGAAAATGGGCCAGGCGCGCCCTGCCCGCCTGGCGGGGCCGATGGACAAGGCCCCACTTGTCATGACCGCGAGCGCGGCACCACGGAGAGCAGCGAAAAGGAGTTTTTCAGGTACCCGGGCCTGTTCCGGAATAAGCGCGGCGAACATCCACGCCATTCGGCATGGGTACGAGCCGCTTGAGTTCATCCACCTCGTTCCAGTCGCTGCCATTGAACACCTGGACCGTCTCCACGACGGTCTGGTCGCCGCAGGAAGGGCACTCCAGAAGGCGAGTTTCCATGTTGATTGTGCCGGCGACGGCCTTGCCGGCCGAATGTTCGTGCCCGACGTGTCGAGCGAACTCCGAGCTATCGACCGGATGCTGAAACTCGCCATCGTAATAAGCGGCGAATGCCTGTTGATCGTCGAAGCTGTCTCTTTTTTTGGCGACGGTCCTTAGATACTTATTGCAGGACTCACAGGTCGGCTCCTTAAGCAGCCAGAAATACACGCACGCCCCGCCAATGAGAAAACCAATGAGATCTAGTGCAGCGAGCCAATAGCCACCTTCTCCAACCTGACCTGCATCTACACCGGTTCGTCCTAAGCTTATGTGCTGCGTTGTAAGTACTATATCGAGATAGTGACCGAACGGCACGATATCGGCAACATGCACGCCGTCTATATAGAGAACCTGATATTCCAACCAGTAAATCAGTAGCTGGGTGACCGCTGCGATGACCACCATCTGGACCAGCAATATTTTGGTTGGTCGGATATGGAAAAACTTAGCGCCGAAATAATAGCCGGAAGCCGCTGCAAATCCGCAGAGCAGTGCGCCTGCGGGGAGAACGATTAGAAATGACAGGGTGAATAGATTGAAGCCCGTCAACCAGTGTAGAAACGTGTTGCCGACCGCCGTGGCGATCGAGGTGATAAGCCCGGCTATTGCGACAGAGCTTGTCTGCAGAGTTCGGTTCATAAAATACCCCCTTGGGCTCAGCCTATGCGAAAAGCGGCTCGCGGGAAATGCACCGGCGGTTGATTCATCCAGGCCGGATTCCAGGCTAACCGGAAACCTCGGTGTCGTCGGCACTCCACTGGATGGGTCCGCTTCGCGGAATCTTTGCGTCTTTGCGTCTTTGCGTTTCAAAAATGAGTTCGCACAGCGAATCCGAACTCGCGCTCGATGCCAGGACGCCGACTGCACGGTTCGGGCTTCAGGCGATCGGCCCGCCCCTTCCAGAGGACCCTCGCGCCATCGAGGTCACCGCGGGCATCATGATCAGCGGATCGCCCCCCGCGGCCAAGGCGGCGGGGCCGGTGTCGCGAAACAGATGGCGCTGGACATGCTCGGGGATCGACCCGTCCGGAGCGATCGGATGCTCAGCGAGCAGGGCCTCGTACTGCGCGTCGTCGGCCTCGTCGTCGCCCGATAGGTCGCCGACCCTTTCCAGCAGGCAGGCCGCTCCGACCGGCACTCCGCCGGCGTCGGCCATGCAGGCCAGGGTCACTCCGTCGAGGACGTCGATCCGCGGACGGTGGACGTAGTTGAAGATCGCGAAGATCGAGTTGCCGATGAGCTGGTTGGTCGCGCAGCAATACATCTGGTCGCCCACCGCCATCGACCAGCCGATCAGGCGGCTCGAGAACAGGCCGATCCGGAACGACAGCGGGCCGTCCGCAGTGGTCTGCATGATGACGTGATCGTGGACGAACTTGCCGGGGAATTCGGGAACCGGACGGGTCGTCCGCCAGAACCCCGCAAGCGCCGAGCTCGCCTTGCCGCTCGCCAGCGCCGCCTCGCGAAATTTGGGAAGGGCGAGCCATTCGGCGAAACCGCTCGGCGGCCTCTGCGCCGGAGCGGCCGGAGCCGGCGCCGCAACTCCGAAGCGGGCGGCCAGCGCACTCATGTCCAGCTCCCAATCGAGCATGGTGAAGCCGGGGTGTCGCGCCGCGATGATCTGGGTCAGCCGCGCCAGATTATGCGCCGACGGCATGACGCTGCCCGAGCGCCACCGGCTCACCAGGGATTTGTCGACCTCGGCGTCGGCGGCGAGCCGGCCGCCGCTGATCGACAGCGCCTTGAGCGCGAGGGTCAGCCGAGCCCCGAAATCTTCTTTCCGCACCCCAAAATCTTTCCCTGCCATCGCCTCAAACGATCATGGACGCGCCTCGAATGCAACCTTTTGTGCAACTTTCCTGCAACCGTTGCGCATCGCGCGGCGCGCCGTTGCAACTCCCGCGCCGGCCCGGCCGCGGTTAGAGCGCCGCCGGGGGCAATTTCGGCGCGACCGCGATCGCAGCGCTCGAGCCGAACTTGCGAAAAAGGGATGATCATGAACAGATATTTCGTTTCGACGGCGCTCGCCGGATTCACCGCCTTGCTGACTCTTCCGGCCATGGCTTCAGCGAGCCTTCAGCCCGCACCGGTGCGCCCCGCGCCTCCGGGCACGGAGACGAGCCCGCCCGCCAGGCCCACGCCTCCACCGCTTCGGAAGGCGCCGACGAGGCCGGCTCCGCCGACCGCCGACGGGCCTGTCGCCCCGCAGCCGGGAAAGACGTTCAGCGTCGGCCGGATGGGCGACAATTTGCGCAACGCTCTGGATCCGGCCTTCGTCGGCTGGGCCTATTCGATCGGGGAGAAAGGCGCCTCGGTGAAGTCGGACGGCGACGGCTTCGCCCGAACCAAGGTCGACGGCCTGCGCAAGCATTCGCCCGCTCAGCGCCAGAATCTCGCAAGCGTGTCGAAGACCCTGACGGCGGTCGCGACCCTTCGGCTGATCGACAAGCTGGGCCTGAATACCCAGTCGCAGGTCTCCCCCTTCCTGGCCGGCCACAAGCTCGGTCCGAACATGACCGACCTCACGTTCAGCGACGTGCTTCGCCACTGCACCAGCATCGACAGCGGCATCTACAACAGCGTCGACCTTCTCAAATATGAGACGGTGATATCGTACGTCGAAAAGGGCGTCACCAAGCGGCCCGGCCCCGGCAAGGAGCGGCCGTGCAAATATGACAATATGAACTACGCGCTGCTTCGAGTGATGATCCCGCAAATGTGGCAGAAGGCCGGCGCCAACATCACCAAGGAAGCGATCGGCATGTACGGCCAGCTTCCGGAAATGCCGCTCGGCGATCCGAACCTGATCGGCAATTGGAACGCTTATGCCTACATCGCCTATATGCAGAAAAACGTTCTGGATCCGATCGGGGTCAAGGGCGCGCTCTGCAGCGACACGTCCGCGACCCAGACGCTCTACTACACGCCCGCGGGCGACAAGCCGGGCCAGAAGTCCTTCCCGAACAACGATTGGACTCGCGCCTGCGGAAGCGGCGGCTGGTATCTCTCGGCCAACGACCTGACCAATTTCATGTCGCACCTCATGTACACCGAAAAGCTGCTTCCCAAGGCGCTTCGCCAGGAGATGCTGGCCCGGCAATATGGCATCAACTCGGCGGCCACGACCTGGGGCACGCTCTACAAGAAGGACGGCGTGGTGGGCGCGGGCAACGGCGCGGGCCTCTATGCCTGCACGATGCATTTGCCGAACAGTTTCGACGTCTCGGTCGTGGCCAATTCGGCCACGGCCGGGGACATGAACCTGTGCAATCTGATGAAGACCGCCTACGAGAAAGCCTGGTCCTGACCGACCGAGCGGGGCGTGCGAGCGCGCCCCGCTCGGCTCGCCCCGCTCGACCGCGCAAAAACGGGGACACTATACCTATTTCATGCCTTCGGGCGGCTGCGCGTTCAGCGGAATAAGTATAGTGTCCCCGTTTTTCCTGCGGAGCTGCCCGATGTCCGAAGATTACGCCCGCGGCCAGCGCGACGGCTTGCGGCTGGCCCTGGCCGTTCTGGCGGCGGAGGAGGCGAAATGGGCGGCGCTGCTCGGCGAGAGCGCCTCGGGGCGGACCAACGCCGCCCGCGAGGTGCGGCACAAGTCGCTTCAGGTCGCGCAAAAGCGCCTGCAGACGGTCCTGAACCGGATGACTCCGAAGGACGACGGCCCCGCGATGGACGCCGAGCTCGCCGAAGCGCTCGACAGGCTCGGGCTGTAGCTTCATTCTCTCCCGAGGGCCCGGACCCGGACGCCAGCCAAAGGAGCGAGGAACGAATGTCTATCCTGAAACCCGCCGCCGCGATGGCGGCCGCCGGAAGCAAGCCTTTTCCCAACGAGAGCCGCGAGTATCGCGAGGCGCGAACCGCCCTGCTCGCCGAGGAGATCGAGCTTCGCCGCCAGATCGGCCGGGTCGCCGCGATCCGCCGGGCGCTTCCGCCGGGCGGAATCGCCGGGGATTATCGCTTCCTCGACGCGGAGGGCCGCGAGCTCGGCCTCGCCGATCTGTTCGGCCGGCACGACACCCTCTTCACTTATTTCTGGATGTTCGGGCCGGAGCGCGAGCGGCCCTGCCCGATGTGCACCTCCTTCGTCGGCTCGCTCGACATCCCCGCGCCGGACATCGAGCAGCGCCTGGCCATCGCCATCCTCGGCCGCTCCCCCGTCGCCCGCCAGCTCGCCTTCGCCCGCGAGCGCGGCTGGTCGCACCTTCAATTCTACCAGACCGTCGGCGACGATTTCGCCCGCGATTACCGGGCGCTGGTCGGCGACGACGAAGGCGCCGCGGTCCTGATGTGGAAGCGCGAAGGCGGCCAGGTCCGCCTGTTCTGGGCCGCGGAAGGCGGCAGCGAGACCGCCGACCCCGGCCAGGACGCGCATCTGGCGCCCGACCCGACGCCACTGTGGACCCTGCTCGACTATACGCCGGAAGGGCGCGGGACGGATTGGTATCCGAAATTGGAGTATGACGGCTGAGGGTCTAGGCGAAGAACAAGGGCGCCAGTCTCTCCGCAACGACCGACCGCGCCTGAAAAAATTGTTCCGTTCCGGGCGTTTAACCACGTCCTTTGTTGCCGCGGGCCCCGGCATATCGCACCCTTCATCCCGCGGTTGGAGATTGCGACAAAACTTAGCGAATCGGTGGATTGGTAGAGGGCGGGGGTTTCGGCGCCGACCCGCAGGAGGTGCAAGTGGACGTTTCACGCGGTTTGGTTTCGGTGGCGTCTCTCCTGAGCTTCACGATGCTCACGTCTTGTTCAAACCTGGTATCGCCGCGATGCGCGGAGGGAAGCGACATTTCAAGGCGCGCTCTGCTGGATTTGGCCGCCAGTAAGATTGTGCGGCGGTCGCTCGCCTCCAGCGACCCTCAAGAAATACGGTATGCTTCCCTGGAAGAATTTTACGGAACTAACCCATCCTGTTGCCACCTGTCGCGAGCAGACCGGTTCAAAGACGATCGATTCAAGCTCCCTCTCGAGCAGGATATTGAGCTGGCAATTCTCTATCGAGCTTTCCGGGCTACGGAGACACCCTACCGTCTACGTCACGTCACTGTTGGTGCCTGTCCAAGCCATCAGGAGGAGTCGGATACTCGATTATCAGTCAGGCAGTATGAGGACAGGCGCCTGCAGAGCCTTGGGGAGCCGATTACTTGACACAGAACCCCGCTTCAGCTGCGAATATAACCCGATTTTATCTATATGGAAAACTAGAGATACCGGATCTTTTAACACAACGACTTCGTGGTCTGCCTGCAGGCCTTGTAAACAGTGACAGTATACATTTATCTCGCCTGGGCATGAACGCGCTCGGGGCCGGTTAATGTATACTGTCGCTGTTTGCCCTGCTCGACTTTGCGCCGGCCGGCCGCGGGACGGATTGGTATCCGAATTGGAGTATGACGGCTGAGCATCGGCGGAGAAGAAGAGGGCGCGAGTCACTTTGGAACGAACCGCCGCGCCTGAAAAAATTGGTCCGTTCCGGGCGTTTAACCACGTAATTCATTGTCGCGACCTTAGATATCCCGCACCCTCAACTCCACAAGTTGAAGGGTCAGCCAGGAAGGAGGGAAGAATGCGAAGAAGCGCCTTTGTCATTTGGCTCCTACTGGCGTCCGTCCCGGTGAATGCACAGGAATCTGGATCTGCGGCCAGCGATCTGCGGAGTGCGAAGGCGCTCAGTGGACGGCAATTGATGCAGATGCTGCCCGGAAAGAAGTTGATCTATTTACGCGATGAAACCGGCACAACCTACCGGGGAATCGAGTTCGAGGCATTCTGGACGCGGCCCGGCGCCGACGCTGTCGCCCGCAATGTGATCCGAGGGTCGAGGTCCCCCCAACCTCCTTACAAGGCTTACACGATCCAATACGCGTCCTTTGGCAGCGGCGGCAGCTATCGGATCGATGGAAGCAGGATCTGCGTAGCTGAGGTAAGAGCCAAAGAGGCTTGTCGGTCAGTTTTCCAGTTATCCGATGGAAACCTGATGCTGGCCACGTTCGAAAAGCCTTCCGTTCCTGCCATTCGAGTGCGTCTGCAACACTTACGCTAAACAGGAATACAGAATGTCTTGGCAAGAAGTTTTAGACAGCATCGACTTTTGGAATGAAGGAGACACTTGGGGAACTCAATTTGATCCTGAATTCACTGTACGAATTTTATGTAACCTCTCCAGTTGCATGTAATATTTTAAAAAGTCACGCACAAGGTCTTAGCTGTGCGCGGAGGGGACGTTGGATGACCGAAATCGGGTTCGGGAGACGGGTTCGCTGGAATGAGGTGAGGCGCACCTTTGCACTGTGGCTGATCGGACCTGCCGTCGCTATATCGGTTTCTCTCGGTTCGTCTGCCGCCCGGGCGGCGGAGACGCGCCCGCCGAATGCGGAACGGTCGTCCGACCTCGCTTATGGCACGGCCTCCGCAATTCGGGCGCTCCGCAGCGACCGGCTTATCCTCGGACCCGAGACGAAGATCTGCGTTGCGACCACGCTCGATCCGGAGGCGAAGCGAATTGTTGAGGCCTCGGGCCAGGTCCTTTATCCCCGCCTCGTCGAGGAAGTCACTTATGGCACCACGGTTCGTCTTGGACAGGAGTTCCGGTATCGCGACCCGCTACCATCTAAGCAGCGCCGACCCATTCGTAGCTACATAGATCATGAACTTGATCCGCGCGGCTGCAACGACCGGCCGGACACGATCCGAGTGTGGCAAAGGATCGTTCGGGGAAAGTCGGCGCTCGGCTACGGAGTCCGGCTGGAAGCGAATCAGGGAAGCCGCGCCTATATCCTTACCGTCGAGCGACCGTACGCCGTCATAATGGCGGAGGTGACGAGAGGCGCCCTCGATCACCGGGTGACTCGCATCCCCGGCACCGAGCGACCTTATTGGGATCCGGTGAGGGACGTCGCCGTCATGGCAGACATGTTCATTCTGCATCTTCTGAACAAAGGTAAGGTGCATGGTTAACACGGCTAAAGGGACTATCGGCAATGCGCAGGTATTAGCGGCTTATCCGGCCTGGATCGCCAGTAACCTTACCTATGGGTTCCATACGGGCTCGCTTCCCGGCTTCTACACCGGAAAGGTCGTGCCCTATCCGGACGGCCTGGGTGCCTCCCCTCTGATCGTCGACGTCTTCGATCCGGCCGGGCTCAACGCCGAGCAGCGTCGTTTCGCCTCCAAGGTGTTCGGCCAGATCGACAATTTCGTGGATCTGAGCTTCAGTGCCGCCGCACCCGGCGCCGATCCGGATGTGACCTTCGGCCAATTGACCAGCGCCTACGATCCCCCGCTTGCCATGGCTTTCGCGGCCCCGGGCAACCAAGCCGCGACGACCGCCGACCGAGGTGACATCTTCATCACCGCCATAGCCGCCATCCCGGCCAGCGGCGTGAACACCCCGGATACCGGATACCGGGTCATCACCCATGAGATCGGGCATGTGCTCGGCCTCATGCACACCAGCGCGAGCGGCTTCGCCGGGTCCAGCGAAGATCACGTTCCTTTGTTGCCGCGGCCCCCGATATCCCGCACCTTTGCCCCCGGTCGACGGTCCGAATTCGAGCGTGGGTTAGAAAGGAAAATAAGGATGGTTGATGCTCGCGCAAAGGTTTTGCTGCTGGCGGCCTTCTTGACGGGGTGCGGCGACCTCCGTGCCGAGCAGGGATCCCTGCTTTCCCCCAGCCTTCCCAACCAGCTCACCAGCGCTGAGATACGAAGCTTGCTTGTCGGGCGAACCCTGACCCACGATGCCGATCGCGCAATCAAGGAAGGCTCGTTCGCGATAACGACCTCCTATCGCGAATATTATCATGAAGACGGGACGATCGCGGTAACCTCACATCGCGCCGGCATGCGCGGCAGGTACGAAATCATTGACGACCACTTGTGCGTCGACATGCCTTCGGGTCGTCGGTGCCGACAAATCTTTCGGTCGGCTCGCGGCCTCTTACAACGAGATGATGTAACCGGCGAAAAGACACCGATTATCGTCCAGGACATCGGGATTGAATAATGACTTGGGGCAAACGTTTCCGGAGAACTTGTCTTCAAGTCAGCAACCGAAAGCTGGGGCGGATCCAGCGGCTATTCAGACCCGACGCCGAGCTGGATCGAAGGCTGGGGCGGCAATCCGACGGATCCCGGCAAGACTTGGGGGATCAACCGGAGTAAACCAAGGCGCGTATCGTTTTTGAGTCGCCCTCCTGAACTCGAGGCGCCGCGAAGGGCCGCAGCCTGATTGATTGGTCCATTTCAGGCGTTTAACCACGTCCTTTGTTGCCCCGGCCTCCGACATCCCACAATCTTCTTTTCGAAGGTGCGGCTGCCGATGCCGCCACTCGGGAGGTGTATGTGGGCGTTTCGACGAGAGCTTCGAGGGGGGTGTCGGCGTGGCTCGGGACCGCTCGCGGGCGGCTCGGCTTCGGCCTGCTCGCTGCGCCACTTCTCCTCGGGCTGGGCAGCGACACGCTGTATTACCGCAGCCAGCGTCAGGCCGACTCCGCGCTCGACCGCTTCGGTCGCAACCATCCGCAGTGCGAGCTCTGGACGAACTGGCAAAAGATGTGTTCGCGCACCGGCACCGGCGGCGAGGCGACTTGTACCGTGGATCGTACGCGGCCGGTGAAACCTTCCCGGCCATTCTGCCTAAGCGCCGTGCCTGAAGGCGAAGCTCGAACGGAACCCGTCTCGCTTTCGGGTTCCGAAGGTCGATCGATGCGCCGTTTCTGCTCACCTGAGGCCGCCGCTACCTCCCCCACAGGCGCGAAAGTCGAGGAATGCGGTTTCGACAGGACCCGACCCTTCAACGGATATCGGCTCCAAGCGCGCTTGCACGGCTGGTGCGCGCAGTGGAATGAGGCAGTTACCCGCAAGCCCGTCTGCAGGGTCGGAAAAGGCGGCCTTTTACCAAGCTGTGAAAATCTCGCAGAGACCGGTTACGAAAGCACCCGAGGTTTCCACTGCGCCGAAGCGGCTGTTCCGAGCTGGTGCGCCAAGGCGGAAGGACTTGGGATAGAGCATTCCCAAGTGCCAGGCGCCGACTTCCTACCCGTTGCCGATCGCCAAGAAGGCTTTCCGGTTCGGGGGGTCTATTGCGGTGAAAGGCGGTAATAATGGCCCTTTTGGCAACCCTTATTGGTCCCGACAGAACCGGCGCAGCAAACAAGGAGGGTTCCGGTTATTATATCGGAGATGATATAATACTGACAGCGGGGCACGTCGTTTACAGGTTTAATGAAAAAACGGCGACCCCACCAAATTCGGCACAGCCTATTATATAGGGTAAACAGTGACAGTATACATTTATCTTGCTGGGGATGAACACGATCGGGGCCGGTAAATGTATACTGTCACTATTTACCCGAAGGCGCTGGTCGGCGGCGACGAAGGCGCCGCGGTCCGAAATTGGTATGAGGGCTTAGGGTCTAGGCGAAAAACAAGGGCGCCAGTCTCTCCGCAACGACCGGCCGCGTCTGAAAAAATTGGTCCGTTCCGGGCGTTTAACCACGTCCTTTGTTGCCGCGGTGCCTGATACTCCCGCACAAGAACGGGCGTGGGAATGGCAGGGCAGGAATAGGCGATGTTGGAGCAAGGCCCGCGCGTGGCTGATATTTCCACCAGTGAATGCCCGCGCCCGGCGATCATTCTGGCGGCGGCTCTGGCCTTGTGCGCATGTTCCCCGACTGCCGGACAAGCCGTCGGTCAGCGCCCTGCCCCAACGGCGGCGGCCCACGAGCGCTCTTCTGAAGACCGTGCGCACCCGAGCGCTGGGGAAACTGGTGCAAAAGAGAAATTGAGCGGGAAGCCGCTGAAAGGTGGTGCGCTCTTCGCCGCTCTGAACGACGCTTATGTGGAGCCGGTGCGGCCCGCCGGTCATGCAAACGTCAAAAATTGGCCGGGCGAGATATTTCAGTCAGATGGGTATTACGCACAAGTCTCAAATGGAACGAGGCGATACGGCAGCTATCAAGTCAATGGTGACGTGTTATGCATTGAAGGCGATGATATCAAACGTAGCTGCCGTCATCTTGTTCATAATCTCGATAGCACCTATTCTTTTATCGATTTGTCCAACAGATTGACTACGCGGGTGACAATTAGGTCTCGGCATGCAGTCAATAGCTGGTTAGTCGACGGGCAATCCCCAGCTTACATTGACTATGCAGGCCAAAGATACATCAAGCTGAACGCGGATGCCATTTTTCCTACCCTATTTGATCACAAGCTTAGCCATGTCCCGGGGAGTCTACTTTCACTAAGATATTTTACGGAAAGTTTCCACATTGGAAAGGTATATATTATGTCGATGCAGGAGACGCCTTCCATCGGCGGCACTTGGAACGTCGCTAACGACAGCGTTTGCGTTGTACGGCTAGGTGACTCCAAGTTGCTTTGTCGACAAGTATATATAAATAATAACAAAACGCAAGTGCTGCTGGTTGAAGAAACCGGTGACAGGCGCCATTACGCCTTGTCACGCAGCAATCATTAGGAGAGATTGATGACATTTCAGTCTCGTATTGGTGCTGTCAAAATTTGGGCAGATCCGGATACTTGGTCAGTTCCTAGCGGGGAGTATCCTAACACTCCAGCTGGCCCAGCGGTCTACAGACAGAAAATCATGGCGGCCTTGCAGCTGATCTACGACCAGGGCGGCGGCTCGGCCATGATCGAGAGCGCCATCACGTTGGGCGGCGGATTCCTTCGAATAGGCAATGAGGGCACTGTCGGGGCTCGGACTGTCATTGAGCCGGGTTATGTTCGATACATACTCATCAATCCAGATGATGTGGAGCGCACTTATTTCTTCAATGACAAAGGGAAGTTAGTCCAAAGCAGTTTTGTCCTAACACTTGCTCACGAGCTGGCGCACGCCGGGACACTGGAACTTAAGGACCCGTCAAATGGAAAATGGCCGTCGGACACCGAGGCTAACGTCTATGATTATGATTTTAAGGGAGATGCGGTACGCTTTGAGAATAGGGTAGCACATGCCCTAGGCCTGTCGGAGTATGTCAGGACTTCGTACCTAGGTAAATTTCGAGCCGTTCAGGCGACGCAGCTCGGTTTAGAGCTGGAAGGCGAGTACACTCTGGGAGAGCAAATAGATATTGTTCGGACTGGTAACGAACTGGCTAATACTCTGGACATGCGGGCTCGCCAGGACAATTCTAGGGACCTCATATTTGGCTTCGTCGGAGAGGATCGCATATTCGGCGGAGGCGGCCGCGACTTCCTCTATGGTGGAGACGGCCTCGACGTCATCTGGGGCGGCGACGGCAACGACCTTCTGGTGGGGGAAGGCGATTCCGACGAATTCGTCGGCGGCAAAGGCGACGACACGATCTGGGGCGGCGCGAAGGATGACGATGCTCCGGGTGGAGGCGGCCATGACAAGGTCGACTATTCCGATGCCCCGGCCTCGATCTCACTGGCGTTCGACGGATCGGCGGCCGTCCCGAAGCTGACGGTGAAGGACGGCGACGGCGGTACCGACACGCTCCACTCGATCGAGGAGATCAAGGGTAGCCCGAACGACGACAGGTTCAGCTTCAAGGGCAGGATTCCCGACGGCTACATCCTGAAGATCGACAGCGGCGGCGGCGACAGCAAGGCCGACATCCTCAATCTTAACCTCGCAAGTACCGGCATGAAGGTCGTCAACACCGCCGACGGCGGCATTTTGACCAACAAGGACGGCAGCGGCGGCGGCAGGATCGAGCTGACCGGCTTCCACACCGACATCATCGGCTCCGCCTATGACGACGAGATCGTCGACGACGCCAGCGGACCCAAAAGCATCGACGGCGGCGCGGGAGACGACAAGATCAGCGTCTCGATCGGCGCCGCCAATATCCGCGGCGGCGACGGCGACGACGAATTGAACGGCGGCGACGCCAACGACGTGCTCGTCGGCGGCTCGGGCGCGAACCTGCTGATGGGCAATGGCGGGAGCGACCGGCTGGTCGTCTCCTCGGACGGCGACGTCGCCGACGGCGGCGAGGGCGGCGACATGCTGGTCGTCGCCGCCGGCGCCTGGAGCGGCGCCGACATCGTCCTTCGCGGCGGCGCCGGCGACGACGTCATCGACGCCCGAGCCCATGACGATCCGGAATGGGATCACGACCCGCTGGGCAACGGCTGGCGAGGCGACGGCGAGGTCGTCCTCGAATTCCGCCCCGGCGACGGCCACGACGTCCTGCTCGGCAGCGGCCATTCGAACCCGACGCCGGGCGGTTTCGACTGGTGGGGCACGCCGATCGATCCGGGAAAGACCTGGGGGGTGAACGAGATCCGGTTCATCGGCCTCGACGTCGCCGACGTCACCCTGGTCTGGAATTTGAGCTCCGCCGTCGAGGCATGGCCCGGCAACTGGTTCCTGGCGGGCGAAATGGCGATCTTGGTCAACGCAACGGGGGATTCCATCTATCTTGGCAATGTTGCCGCCTACGCCACCGGCAGCGACCCGGCCTCGATCATTAATCGGACGTCCGGCAACGTCCTGGCCATTTCTCTGCCCCTGCTGATGTTCGACGACGGCCGGATGTACTTCAACGCCGACGGCCTCACCAATTCCCACATCGTCATCGGCAGCGTCGACTCCTACAAAGGCGCCGAGGAGGCCTATCGCGCCGCCACCGACACCGGACCGGGAACCACCGAAGGCACGGCCGGCGACGACGACTTGGCCGGCGGCAGCGGCGACGACGATATCGACGCCGGCGACGGCGACGATAACGTCGCCGCTTCGGCCGGCGACGACAGGATCGACGGCGGCGCGGGCAACGACACGCTCCGTCTCTTCGGAAGCGCGGCCGGCTTCACTATCCAGCGGGAAGCGGACGGCACGCTCGTCGTCACCAGCCTCGACGGCGCCGAGGGCCGGACCGTCCTTTCATCGGTCGAGACCCTCCACTCCGCCGCCGACGACCGCGCCTACGCAATTGCCGAGCTGGCCGGGGAGATCGGCACGCCTCTCGACGACGCGATGGTTTCGGGAACCGCCCGCGACGACCGCCTGTTCGGCCTCGCCGGCGACGACATTCTGGAGGGGCTCGAAGGCGACGACACGATCGACGGCGGCGACGGCACGGACCGGGCCGACTATCTCGGCTCGTCCGCCGACTATCTCGTCTATTACGGCATCGACGGGTTGCTTGCCGTCGAGGCGCTGACCGGAAGCGACGGCCTGGACCGGCTCGTCAATATCGAGGAATTGCTTTTCCGGGGGGACGCTGGCCTGCTTTCGGTCGCCGCACTTCCCGTCCCGGGGACGTCCGCCGCGGACACGATAATCGGCGACGTGCGAGTCAACCTCCTGTTCGGCCTGGGCGGCGACGATCGGCTCAATGGCGCGGGTGGGGACGACCGGCTCTTCGGAGGCCTCGGCGACGACATTTATACCTTCGTCCCCGGTGGCGGCAACGACCGCATAGTCGAAGTCGATGAGGAAGGTCATAATGACCGCCTCGACCTGTCCGCTCTGAATCCGGAAGACGTGATCCTCAGCCAGGATTCGAGCGAAGCCCCCGGCGACCTGATCGTCCGGATCCTCGCCACCGGCGAGATCGTCCGGGTCGTGGGACAATATTCGGTCGGCGAGGACCATCCGCAATATGCCGAGGTCGTGGACCGCGGAATCGAGTGGATCGACTTCGCGGGCGGGATCAGCTGGGACTGGGCGGCGATCCGGGCGGCGGCGCCCATCCGCGGCACCTCCGGAGACGATGTGCTTTTCGGAGCGGCGACTGGGGCTCCCGTCCTCGCCGGTGCCGGCGACGACATCGTCCGGTCGTTCGACGGCGGGGACACCATGGTCTACCGCATCGGCGACGGCGACGACCTGTTTATCGATAGCGGTGCCTGGCGTGCAGACACGCTCTACCTGCCGGATTTCCTGCCGGGCGACGTGCAGCTCGTTCGCGACCATTTCGATCTCGTCATCCGTCACATCGCCACGGGCGCGACGGTGCGCGCCGTCAACCAGTTCTGGTTCGGCGACGACGATTCTTCGATCGTCGTCGGGGGTTTCGAAGCGATCCGGTTCGCGGACGACACCGTCCTCGACTACGAGCAGTTCGGTCCTCTCGCCTCCGCGCTTCCCGTCATCGGCGGTGCGGCAGGCGAGCGCCTCTTCGGAACGCTGTACGACGATTGGATCGAGGGAGCCGGCGGCGACGACCGCATCGAATCGTCCTGGGGCGCGGACACGCTTTCCGGCGGCGATGGCGACGATCGGCTGCTTGGAGGCTTCGGACTGGATCTTCTGACCGGCGGCGGCGGCGCCGACACTTTCGTGATCGACGGATGGTGGTTCGCGGATGATTATGGATGCACCGACAGGATAGCGGACTTCGTGTCGGGAGAGGACAGAATCGACCTGGTCGGGATCGATGCGGTCCGGGCAAGTTGGGAGGAGGACGAGGCCTTCACCTTCATCGGCGGCGCTTCATTCTCCGGAACGGCGGGCGAGCTTCGCTACCGGCATGAGGGCGGCGACACCTGGATCCTCGGCGACACGGACGGCGATTCCGAGGCGGACCTGTGGTTCGTCCTTGCGGGAACGGTGACTCCGATCGGTTCGGACTTCCTCCTGTAGCGGGAGTCTCGGCCGAGCGACGGAGGCGGGTTATCCCCAGATAAAACAAGTTAACGCCCCGTTTACCCTCTTTGCGTGGCTCTTCCGGCGGCCGTGGACGTTCCCCCGACATGCCCCATTATTACTTCCACCTGGCCCGCGAAGGCGGCCGGCTCGACGACGAAGAGGGGCTGAAGCTGCCCGATGCGGAAGCCGCCTGGTATCAGGCGGTGCGAAGCGCGCGCGAGCTGATCCGCGGCGGGCTCGTGCTCGAAACGCGCTGGGATTCGCACTCGATCGAGATTTTCGACGAAGCCGGGACCCGGCTCGACCAGGTCGTCCTGGCCGACATCGTCCCTTACGCTCTCTGAGAAATCGGCGGCTCGAAGATCGGCGTCGGACATCGATCGGCGGGCGCGCCGATCAGCGCTCGATCCGGCGGAACACGCCCTTGACGATCTTCCTCGGCGCCGGAGCGACGATGATCTCGAGCTCGCGCGGGTGGAGCGGCCATTCGAACTCGCAGCCGACCTCCCATTTCTGGTCCCCGTCGCGGGTCCAGACGACCCGGCTGCGCCTCGGCTCGAGCCCGGCCAGCTTCAGCCAGACTTCGTCGCCTTCCTGGTGCGGTTCCTCCGCCTGGGCCTTGAAGCCGCCGACCGCGATGTCGACGACGACGATCTTGACGGTCCGGGCGCCGGTCTCGCGAAGGGCGGCGGCGAGGTTGACGATCCGGCGCTCGGCCTTGCGGCCGTCGGCGATCGGGATTTGGGACAGCTCGGCGTCGATGAACAAGGCAAGGCCCCCTCAGGCGTGGTCAGGGCTCGGCTTCTAGCGCCTGCCGGTAAAGATTAGGTTGCTCGGAGGGACCGCGGGGTCGGGGCCGGCGCCTTGAGGGCGCCGGCCCCCCCTCGGATACGCGACTCGAGGGACCGCCTTCCGCGTGGCCTGCATCGGGCGGCAGGCGGGGCTTATCGGGCATCGGCGTTGAGGAAGGGCTGAACGACAGCGTTAGCGCGCGTTAAGCCATTCCCCCTTCACGCCGGTTTGAATCCGCATTCGTTCGCCCGAGCGGTTGCGCTTCCGTAACGTTGGCGGCGGGATCGCAGGAGTTTTCGATCGGCGCGGACTTCGCGGTGCGGGGCAGGTAAGGCGGAAGCGGCAAGCCGCCCCCGCCCCCCCGGTCGCGTACCGAGCGGCCCTTGTGCCGGACAAGGCTTGCCGAAAGGTTAGCCGGTCAAAGCCTCCGGATGGACGGCTCGGCCCGCCGCTCGCCCAGCATCAGCTCGCTCAAGCAGCGGAGCCACCTGCCCCTGCCCCGCCCGAACCCGGATCCCATGCGCCCAAAGCGCCTTGACCAGAGCCGCCTTCACCTCCTCGTTCGACGCCATCGAGACCGGCCGCCCGTTCCCCCGCCCCGGCCCCATCCGCGCCGCCCGCTCCCGCCGAGCCTGGCTCTGCTCATGGTCGCGAAGGAATTGCATCGTCTGCTCGACGGTCAGCCGCGCCGGCGCCGCCTCCCCGCCGGGTTCCTCGTCGTCGTCATCTTCTTTGTTCCCGCCGAGCGCGGCGACCTCCAGCCTCTGCGCCGCCTCCGCCTTCGCCTCGACCAGCCAGGCCCTGAGCCGGGGCAACGCTTGAGCCTCGGCGAGATCATAAGCCGCCGCGAAAGCCGGGTCGGTCGCCCGGTGCCGGAGCACCGTCCGATAATGCACCCCGACCTTGCGGGCCGCCCAGGACAGGTTCGCCTCCCCGCAGAAATAGCCGAGAAACCGCTCCTTGCGCTCCGCGTCGAACAGCTTGCGCTTCGAAGGCGCCGCCTGCTGAAGCCTTCGCCCCTTGTTCGCGGTGATCCGGGGCACGCCCGCCCCCGCCCGCCGCTCCAAGGCCCCACGTCCCTTGCCCCTCTTCGCCATCATCCCCTCCACGCCAAAAACAAAAAAAAGCCGGCACGTCCCCGCACCGGCTTCAGCCACCTACACTTCGTCATCCCGGACCTGATCCGGGACCCATGAACACGGACCCATGAGAAAGCGCTCAGCCCTCGGCCGCACCCACTTCGTCATCCCGGACTTGATCCGGGATCCATGAACACGGACCGATGAGAAAGCGCTCAGCCCTCGGCCGCACCCACTTCGTCATCCCGGACCTGATCCGGGATCCATGAACACGGACCGATGAGAGCCCGCTCCGGTCACGAACGAGCCCCCCCTGCCGCTGCCGTGCCAATTGATTTTTCAACGCAACGACGCAACGACGCCCAAGCGCAACGAGCGCTGAGCGCTCCTCCCCGCCCCGGGCTAGAGCGTTATGGGGTTGAGCCTATTCAACCCCGTTCGGGCTGAGCTTGTCGAAGCCCTTCACTTCTGTTGAAAATCGGCAAGGAAAGCCCTTCGACCGGCTCAGGGCGAACGGTGGACCTGATTCAACCTCATCCTCCAACGCTCTGGTGAAAGCGGCGCTTGCTAAAGATATCGGACGTCCGTCCAAGCCGCGGAAATCGTCGCGTCGTCGCGTTCAAAAATGAATTCGCACGGATCACCGCGAAAAAAGGCGGCGACACCCCTGCCGACCGGCCTACGCACTGCCGCCGCCACGGCGGCTACACTTCTCCAGTGTTCCTGTTTTGTACAGGCACAGCGTGACGCTGTCAAGCCATTCTAACCGCTCCGGCAAATCCTATTTTTACGCGCGATCCTCGGCGGATTTGCGCCGCGGGCGCCGCGCGCTACTCGCCGGCGCAAATCCTATTTCTGCGCGCACAAGAAAATTTTCGGAGGCGAAATCGGGGCATTTTACGCCGTCCCGCGAATCGCGACCTGCGGCCCGATCACGAATCTTCACCCACCCGTTCATCCTGAGCCTGTCAAAGGGGACCGCATTGCCAATCCCCGCCGGCTCCCTATCTCCCCTTGAGAGCGAAGCCTCCGAAGGAGACGAGAATGCCCGGCCCCATGACCTGCCCCCATTGCGCCGTCCCGCTCGTCATGAGCGAGCGCGCCGGCGTCGAGATCGACTATTGCCCGACCTGCCGGGGAATCTGGCTCGACCGGGGCGAGCTCGACAAGATCCTCGAGCGCGCCGCCGCCGACATGGCCCCCGCCGCCGCTCCGCAGACGCCCGAAACTCCCCGCGCGCCACAGACTCCCTATGCCCCCCAGGCGCCCTACCCGCCCCAGGCCCCCTACCCGCCCCAGGGCGGCTACGACTCCCGCTACGACCAGCGCGGCCACCAAGGCTACCACCCGCACCACAAGCGCAAGAAATCCTGGCTCGAGGAAATCTTCGACTGACGGAGCGAGCTTGTTCCAGGTTTGGCGCGTCGCCGATTTTCCGAGGTCGGGCTTCGGGACCAGCGCCTGCGCCGCCCCCCGGGCGCCCAAGGCGCCAATCTCAAAGAGAAGGCGCAAACGCGCAAAGGCGCGACGTAGAGAGCCCATTTCTACCCCGCGCCTTTGCGTCTTCGCGCCTTCTCTCGAAAATAAGGTCCTGCCGGCCGTAGAGGAAACGCGCCCGATGCAAGGACGGCGGACCCGGCGGCTCCGCTTGGAAAATCGTGACAGTTACGGATTTCTCGAGAAAAATGGTGACAGTTACGAATTTCTCGGCCGACCGCCCGCGAGCGCGCGAAAAGCGTAACTGTCACCATTTTTTTGAGAACGCGGATTACGATCCTTCAAGGACATGACCTGCCCCCATTGCGCCGTCCCGCTCGTCACGCCAGCCACCACCCGGCCGCACGGCTGGCCTCAAGGGTCGATCAACGCTCGCGATCCTCTTCGCCGCGAAAAGCGCCCCCTTCCTCTACCCCGCGTGCCGTCTTGCGGGTCGCGTCGGCCACGTGCCGGGCCAGCAAGTCGCCGATGCGCGCTTGCCAGCCTTTACCGCCGGCCCGGAAATGCTCGATCACCTCGCGTGGAAGTCGCAAGGTCACCTGCTTTTTCGGTTCGTCGCCCATCGGCGGTCGTCCGCGGCGGGTGAGGGTCCCCGTAGCCGGCCGCACCACCTTGCCTCCGACGGAGATCTCCGCTCGGCCCCATACATCGTCCGGCCATTCGCAAACGTCGTCGTGGTCATTCGAGCTGGGCTTCATATTTCCTTCGTTCGCGATCATTCGCCTTTCTCATCGATATGATGTGACGCGTCTCCCCTCGAGAAGTCCAAACCACGGCGACCATCCGATCGTCGAGCAGTCCAAACGTCTGGTAACGCATCTCGCCATAATCTTTCCGGTCGTCCTCGATGGTGATCGCGGTACCGGCAAACACGTGGACGGCGTCCTCGAAATCTACCCTTCGATGTTCGAGTGTCCATCCACGCTTCTCAGCGTCGTAGGAAATCCTCACTGGCTATCACAACTTTCTGCCCACGGCTGGTTGCGACTTGGCCCCTAATTACGTAGTTACATAATCTCAGCATGGCGTCAAGATGATGACCCAACCCGATGTCCTGCCCCCACCAGGGCCACGGCTGCCCCCCGCACCACGAACCCAAGAAATCCTGGCTCGAGGAAATCTTCGACTAGAGCGGCACCTGCCGTTCAATAGCCGCGTCATGCCCCCTTCCGGGTTATTGGCCCGCGAGCAGATTGGCCCCCACCGACGTAAGGACCGGCGCGAAGATCGCGGATAAATTGTAGGCCGAAAAACCGCCGGACAGGACTTCCGGGTCCGAGGATCGCCCGCCGCCGCGCCCGGCGAGAAACATGGCGATCAACCAGGTCGCGGCCAGCAGCGCCGTTTCCAGCCCGCTGCTGAGCACCGAATTGCCGGCGATATAGGCGGTAACGTCCCGCGGCGGCCGTTCCAGCGCGAGGAAGTCGGCGAAGGCCCAGTGCAGGAAGCTCTTGTCGAGCACGGTAACCGCGACGAGGAGCGCCGACGCCGCCACCAGCAAGATCGTCACGCCCCGCTCGACCGATCCGACGATCGCCGGGAGTGGGTGCGGCGGGCGGGCGCTGGCGATGACGAAGGTCGCGAAGACGACCGAGGTGGTCGCGGCCGTGCTGAGCGCGTCGATCGCCGCGTTGAAGCCGTGATGGATCGGCAGGCCAAAGGTTGCGATCCGCTCGATCGAGCACATGTCCCAGGGCGGCGCCGCGGCGGCGGGATCGCACAGCATCGCCCGAGCCGCCGCGGACATGCCGCTGCCATGGAGCAGGTTGAGCCCGACTCCGATCGCGACCTGGCCCGTCAGCACCCAGAGCAATATCGCCCTGGTCCGGCCCCGAGGGACGAACAATCGGATCGCGGCGACCGAGGTGACGATCACGGCGACGGCGATGCACGCGGTCAGCGCCGCATAGCCCCGATAGGCCATGGCGCCGCCGATCTTGGCCAGCGCCCCGTCCGGCGCCGCGAACGACGATCCCGCGCCAGGGAAGGGCTTGAGACCGGCCAGGCCCGGCGACGGCCCCGGAATGGCGAACACCAGCACGGCCAGTGCGAAGACCAGTCCGAGCGAGAAGCACAAAATCATCGGCAGCAGGAAATGCCGCCATCCCGCCTGCCCGCCCCTTCGCTCCCGTTCGTCCGCCACGCTTCGTCCTGCCGATGCCGGCGCCGACTGTGGGCCGTGTCGTCCGCATCGGCAAGGATTGCCCGCCGTGATAAACAGTGACAGTATACATTTACCGCGCCTCGGCGGCGCGCACCCTCAGGCACCTGTCCGGTAAATGTATACTGTCACTGTTTAGGCCATCTTCTACGTCGCGCCTTCCCGTCTTCGCGCCTTCTCTCGCAAAATCCAGGTCCTGCCGACCGTAGAGGAAACGCGTCCGATGCAAGGACGGCGCACCGGCGCCTCCGCTTAGAAAATCGTGACAGTTACGGATTTCTCGGCAGACCGCCCGCGCGCGTGCGCGAAAAGCGTAACTGTCACGATTTTTTAGGCCGCGATTTTTTAGGCAGGCCCGGTGGTCCCGCCCTGGATCCCGACCCAAGTCCGGAATGCCGCGTTCAGCGCGGGACCCGGCCCGTCCTCACGTAGCTTTCCTGGTTTCCGGCGAAGATGCGGCGGCCGTTGGCGATGTTTCCGTCGATTTCCCGGACCGCCTCGGCCTGGGTCCGGCCCTGCCGCATCGCCTCCTTCACGCCTTCCGTCCGAAACCGCGCCTCCTCGGCCTTGCAGCTTTTCGCGAAGCCCTCCTTGAAGATCGCGGGATCCATTTTCGTGGTCATGCCCATCTGGACGACATGCTTGAGGCAGAGGCTGAAGGCCGTCGCGGCGGCCACGAACGGCGAGTCCGCCTCGGCCACGACCGGGGGCTGCGCCGGCGGCGGCGCGGCCGCTCCCAGGCCGATCGCGCTCACGGCGCAGATCCAATTTCGTTTCTTCATGCGCGTCTCCAATCGCGTCCAACCCTAAAGCGAACCGGATTAACGGTTCGCCAACCCGGCGCTCCGAGCCCCATTTCCAAGGGCCTGACGCGCAGGCGCCGATGCACGGACGGGAAATTCGTGACAGTTACGAATTCCTCGGGGAAATTCGTGACAGGAAAATTCGTGACAGTTACGAATTCCTCGGCCAACCGCCCGCCGCGCGCGGAAAAGCGTAACTGTCACGAATTTTTATCGGCTCCGGCGCCCCCCGGGGGCGCCAATCCCGAAAATTGGCGCGACGGAGCGGCCTAGAGAGCCCCTTTTCTACGTTGTGCCTTTGCGTCTTCGCGCCTTCCCTCACAAAATCCAGCGCCTGCCGGCCGTCGAGGATTCGCGCCGGATGCCCGGATGCAATGACGACGGACGTCGAAGTGCCCCGACCCTGGATCCTGAACCAAGTCAGGATGACGGGAAATTAGTGACAGTTACGAATTCCTTGGGGAAACTCGCGGGGAAATTCGTGACAGTTACGAATTCCTCGGCCAACTGCCCGCCGCGCGAAAAAGCGTAACTGTCACGAATTTTTATCAGCCCCGGCGCCCCTCGGGGGCGCCAATCCCGAAAATTGGCGCGACGGCGCGACCTAGAGAGCCCCTTTTCTACGTTGTGCCTTTGCGTCTTCGCGCCTTCCCTCACAAAATCCAGCGCCTGCCGGCCGTCGAAGATACGCGGCGGATGCCCGGGTGCGATGACGACAAGCGTCGAAGTGGCTCGACCCTGGATCCTGAAACAAGTTCAGGATGACGGATTGTTGGCCGGTGTCGCGCCCGGCGGGTCAGTCGTCGCCGCCGCCGCCGACCTCGTCCAGCCTGTCGTCGGGCGTCGAATCGGACTTGTCGCCATGGCCATGCCCGCGGACGCCCCGGAGGATCAGGACGACCATCACGGCCAGGAAGGCGATCGAGATAATCCCGCCGATTGTCATTCCGTTCGCCTTCCCCAAAATCCCGGCCCCAAAATCCCGGTCGGACGTACCATTTCGATCCGCCCGGCGTAATCCCCGGTTCACTTGCCCCGCTGCAGGCCGGGCCGCATTGCCAAAGCCCCGCGAAATCCTATTTTAGGGCTGAGGCGGCGAAGGGCCGCACGGCGCGGACGCGTCCAGGAGAATTCACTTGAGCGATCAGACCCCCCGCAAGCCCGACAAAGATCCCTCAGGCAACCCGTGGATGAAGTCGCTCTTCATCTGGGCCGGGATCCTGCTCGCGCTCATCCTGTTCGTCCAGATCGTCGACGGCGGGTCCTCGCGCTCCTCGGCGGGCAGTGCGCTGGCCTATTCGGATTTCCTCAACCGGGTCGACGAGGGCTCGGTGAAGGAGGTGTCGATCGGCAAGGAGGTCATCTCCGGCAAATTGACCAACGGGGACGCTTTCCGCACCAATTTCATCCCCGATCCGCAGCTCACTTCGAGGCTTCGCGAGAAGGGCGTTTCGTTCCAGGGCGAGCCCGAGGTGCAGACCAGCGTGTGGCTGATCCTGCTCTACCAGTCGCTGCCGTTCCTTCTCATTCTCGGGATCGCCTTCTTCATCATGCGGCAGATGCAGAAGAACGCCGGCTCCGGGGCGATGGGGTTCGGTCGGTCCAAGGCGAAATTGCTGACCGAGAAATCGGGGCGGGTGACGTTCGACGATGTCGCCGGGATCGACGAATCGCGCGAGGAGCTGCAGGAGATCGTCGACTTTCTGAAGGACCCCACCAAGTTCGCCCGGCTGGGCGGCAAGATCCCCAAGGGCGCGCTCCTGGTCGGCGCCCCGGGCACCGGCAAGACCTTGCTGGCCCGAGCCGTCGCCGGCGAGGCGAACGTGCCCTTCTTCACCATCTCGGGCTCGGATTTCGTCGAGATGTTCGTTGGAGTCGGCGCGTCTCGCGTTAGGGATATGTTTGAACAGGCGAAGAAAAATGCGCCTTGCATCGTGTTTATCGATGAAATCGACGCGGTTGGGCGGCATCGCGGGGCGGGGCTCGGCAACGGCAATGACGAGCGCGAGCAGACCTTGAACCAGCTGCTGGTCGAGATGGACGGCTTCGAGGCCAATGAGGGCATCATCATCATCGCCGCGACCAATCGGCCCGACGTGCTCGATCCCGCTCTGCTTCGGCCGGGCCGCTTCGACCGCCAGGTGGTGGTGCCGCGTCCCGACATCGAGGGGCGCGAGAAGATCCTCGCCGTGCATATGAAGAAGGTGCCGCTCGCCCCCGACGTCGACCCGCGCACCATCGCCCGCGGCACGCCGGGCTTCTCCGGCGCCGACCTCGCCAACCTCGTCAACGAAGCCGCGCTTCTCGCCGCGCGCAAGGGCAAGCGCCTGGTGGCGATGTCGGAATTCGAACTGGCGAAAGACAAGGTCATGATGGGCGCCGAGCGGAAGTCCATGGTGATGACCGAGGACGAGAAGAAGGCGACCGCCTATCACGAGGCCGGCCACGCCCTGGTCTCGCTCCACGTGCCCGGCTGCGACCCCCTGCACAAGGTAACGATCATCCCGCGCGGACGGGCCCTGGGCGTGACCTGGAACCTGCCCGAGCGCGACCGCTACTCGATGTCGATGAAGCAGATGAAGGCGCGGCTCGCGCTCTGCTTCGGCGGCCGCATCGCCGAGCAGCTCATCTACGGGGTCGACGAGCTCAACACCGGCGCCTCCAACGACATCCAGCAGGCGACCGACATGGCCCGCTCCATGGTGATGGAATATGGAATGTCGCCGAAACTGGGCTGGCTTCGCTACCGCGACAACCAGGAGGAGGTCTTCCTCGGCCACAGCGTCGCCCGGAGCCAGAGCGTCTCCGAGGAGACGGCGCGCCTCATCGACAGCGAGGTCCGCCGGCTGATCGAGGAGGCCGAGACCGCCGCCCGCAACGTCCTCACCGAGAATCTCCACGAGCTTCACCGTCTCGCCGGCGCCCTGCTCGAATATGAGACCCTGACCGGCGAGGAGTCGAAGAAGGCGATCAAGGGCGAGGATATCGGCCGCGACGATTCGGATTCGCGCCGGCTGCTCATGCCTGCCTCGGGCACGTCCATCCCCTCGACCCGGCGCCCGCGCGGCGGCGGCATCGGCGGACCGGCGCCGCAGGGCGCCTAGATCGCGCTGCGAGCCGTCAGGTCCAAGGGGATTATCGTTGAAGATCAAGCTGTTTGCCGCGCTCGCGCTGGCCCTGGTCCCGCTCGGCGCGGCCCAGGCGATGGACGTCGCGACTTTCCTCGTCAAAGCCGATGCCGTGCAGAAGAAGGGCATGCTTGCCCTCATGTCGAGCGACTATAAGTTGCTGATGCGCGAGATCGAGACCCAGGCGGGAGCGCTCAGGGCCGAGCGGCTGGCGGCGGAGCGGGCGCGGCGAAGGCCCGCTTATTGCCCGCCCGCCAAGCAGTCTTTGACCGCCAAGGAAATCCTCACCGCGTTCCGCACCATTTCCGCGGCACAGCGACCGCGAATCCAGGTCAAGGACGCGCTCAGAGCGCTGATGGCGCGCAAATACCCCTGCCGGGCCTGAGCAAGCTTCCTAGAGCATGATCATTTTAGACTGAAGCGCTGTCTCATCCCGTCATGCTGAACTTGTTTCAGCATCCAGCTTTCCGCTTCCCGGGCGAGCGGCCAGCCGGACCCTGAACAAGTTCAGGGTGACGCCGATGTCGGGAAAAAGTCCGCGATTCATTCTCAAGCGATCACGCTCTAGCCGAGCAGGCCCAGAGCGAGCAGCCCCGTGAAGAACAAGGTGGCGGCGAAGATGGCGAAGTTGATCAGGACGGCGGTCCGCCACAGGGCGCTCCACCGCGACAGATCGTAGGCGCCGCGAAGCTGCCGGTAGATGTGGATCGGCGGAATGAACAGCATCGCCAAGAGCGCGAAGACGCCCGGGACTCCCAGGAGCCGCAGGAAGCTGAGCGTGATCATGCCGAGACTCATGAACGCGATCGAATAGGTAACGAAGACGATGTGGTCATAGGCCTTGTAGCGGCGGTAGCGACGCCGGTGCAGGAAGAGCAGCCATAGGAACGGCACCGAGATCGGGATCAGCGCCCAGGAAAATTTATAGGCGTTGGTCTGCAGCTTGTAAGCGAGCAGCTTTGGATTCTCCTTCGCCTTCCGGTATGAATTGCGGAGCCACTGGTTCAGCGGTTCGACACCGGTGGCTATGTTGAAATCTTCGGACGCCCCGACCTTCCGTTTCTTCTCGCCGTCGATCAGCGCCAGCGCCTGGTCGAACAGACGCTCCTTGAGGGCGAGCTCGGCCTCGGCCCCCCGAATTTCGGCGTCGACCGCGGTCGTCGGCCGGCTCGCGGCCACCAGCCGCGCCCGCTCCGTCCGGAGGATGTTCAGCTCCTGCACAGTCTCGGCGCGCGCCTGCGCGAATTCGCGCCGCGCCTCCGCCCGCTCCTCGGCCGGCATCTGCTGCCGGGAAACCGACGGGCCGCTCCCGACCGGCCCGCCGATCGTCGAGAAGACGGCGAACATCATGAAGACGGAAAACAGGAACAACGCCATCGGCGAAACGAAGCTCGCGCGCTGGCCGGAGACGTAGCGCCGGGTCAGCTCCCCGGGCCGCCAGGCGAGCAAAGGCAAGGTCCGCCACAATTTGCCGTCGAAATGAAGGACGCTGTGCGCGAGATCGTGCCCGAAGGCGGTAAGGGTCCGGTGGACATGCCCCGCCTGCCCGCATCGGTGGCAATGGGGCCCGACCAGGACGGTCCCGCAATTGAGGCAGGGAGAATGGCCCCCACCCTCGCCCTCTCCGGCGACCGGCTCGACGGCGCGTGCGGCGAGGCCGCCCGTCACGGCCTCGCCGACGCCTTCCAGACCCCCGCTGATCATCGCGCCTTTCTGGCCGAGGCGCAGCGCCGCGTCGAGCCGCTTTCAGTGTCCGAAGCGCCCACCCAATCGGCCTGGACTAATAGCTCAGCATCCGATCCAGCTCGTCGGCGGCATCCCTGAGGGCGGCGAGCGAGTTGGCGGCGTCGGCGTCGCCATGCTGCGCGGTCGCTGCGTGGAGGGTGATAACGGGCAACAGGGTGTCGAGCCTGGTCGACTCCTGCGGACTCAGGCTCTTCCTGTCCGCCGCGCGCAACAGGTAGATATAGCCTTCCACCTCTCCTTGCTCGTCGTGGACGACCGTCCGGTTGATGTCGATCATCGCGCCGCGCTTCCCCTCCGGGCTGGTCGGCGACAATTCCTTGGCCTCGACTCGCAGACGCTGGACCGATTGGCCCCCCAGGGCCCGGTGCAGGCGTTCGAGCACGTCCTCCGGATCGTCGCGGCTCTGCAAGCGCTCGTGAAGCAGCTTGTTGCCGTAGAGGAGGTGGCCTTCCTCGTCGGCGATGATGACCAGCTGGGCGCAGCCCTCCAGCGTTTCGGCCAGCCCGTCCAGGCGCTCGGCGAGAGCGCCCGCCTCATCGGATTCTCGGGGGGTGAGCGAGCTCTTGTCATTTCGAAGGAGTCGCATCCGATGCGCTTCCTGCCGAAGCCGGTGGACGTGATCCTCCACGGGGGTCGAAAACCACCAGGCGGCACTGGCGTCATGGTCGAGGCCGCTTTCGATGCTGGCGATGGACGCGCAGCGCTTGGCGTCGAAGATTGCGGCGAGGACGCTCTGGACCGCCTGCGCGTTGGCCGGGTCGGGTATTTCGAGCTGGTCGAGGCGATCCGCCACGCGATGGAATTGCTCCTCGACCATTTCGAGGCCGGTTCCCGCGATCTGGGCGACCGTTTCACGGTCGAAGTTCAGCATCGTCTCGAGCGGCCCGGCGAGCGTGACCTCCACGGTCTCCGGGGTCTCTCCTTCGCAATTCAGCACGGATTCCGCGGCCTCGATGATCGCGACTTGCGCGGCGAAGCTTTTCGGGCGCGCGCTCGCCGCCGCTCCGCTTGCGCTGCCCAGCGGGTAGACGGCCGCGCTGCTCGGCAGTTGCTCCGCGAGCAGATCGATTGGAGCCTTCACCGGGACGGACTCGGGATCCCCGGCCGGGCGCTTGCCGTCCGCCGGTTCCCGCTCGATCCACGCCGTCCAGGCGCTGTCGGCGATCAGCCGGTCCCCGACCTTGGCCAAGGCGCTGTCTGTGACGACGGGATCGCGGCCGGGGGAAGCCGCTGCGTTATACGCCTTGATCCGATGCAGGCCCGCTCGGATCATCGGCGGATAATCGAGCGGCACGAACGCATTGGGTTCGGAGAGGGTCAAAGCCCTGACATCGGGATGATCGCCCATTTCGCGCATAAGGAAGCGCTTCAGCCCGGCGAGCAGGTCGTCGGACTCCGCGTTCGGCCGTGAGGAGGACATGGCGTAGGCGGCGAGCACCCCGAGCCACGGATTGTGCAACTCGCCGCGAAGCAATTCCTCCATCCGCGACGCACCGCTCACGCTTCGTCCGGCGTCGTCGTCGGCCAGCGCCGCGAGCAGCGAGGCGGCCGCGACGGTGGCGTCGTCGTCGGGGCGGAAGCCCATCCCCATCCGGCCCATGTTGAACGACATCGTCGCCAGGCGGGGACACCGGTCGCATTCGAGGAAGACGTGGCTCTCCCAGCCTCCGCACAGATACAGCGGCTGGCACCGGTAGAAGCTTTCGCTTTCCGACTCCTCGCGGGCGCGAAGGACGTAATAGCCCTTCGGCAGGTCGAAGGCGCAGGACCAGAAGCTGTCGTCCGTCGCCGGCTCGTGATCGGCGAGGCGGGCCGCCTCGTCTCCTTTCTCGTCGACAAGCCGGATATCCCACGCGGGCGGGCCCTGGCGCTTCGACGGGCCGGCCAGCCGTCCGAACAGGAACAGCCGGGCATCGTTCGAGGTCCCCGGATCGGTCAGGAGGGCCGGCCTGGTGACCCGGCTCAGCCGCCGGACCTCGCCGACCATGGGATCGTCCGGAGGCGTGCCGTCGATCGCGCTCGCCAGCGGCATGCTGGTGGCGAGCTCAAGGCCGTCCCAGGCCGCCGCGGGGACACGGGTCTCATACCCCGCCTGGGCGACTACCCACATCGTCTGGATGTGGCCGCCGAGCTTCGCCTCGACATTATAGGCGCCTGCAGGCACTTCGACGGTCGCGCTCGCCGCCTCGCCGCCGCCGACGAGCGGCTCGAGCTTCGAGACGCCTTCGACGGGCCGCAGGTCGTTGTCGACGATCGCGACCGCGGCCGTCCAATGGGGCACTTCGAGAATCAGCCGCGCCCTCTCGCCGAGCTGCGGAACCTCCACCGAGGTGGGTTGAGGGCCTTCAGGGAAGCGGAACATCGTTGGGCTCGCTGGCGATAATTGCGGGATCGATCACGACCGGCTGACGGCCGGGAAGGATCAGCTGATAGCGGGCATTGCCCTCGATCGTCACGGTGATCACCGAACCTTCCGGCTGGCCCTCCCGGGTGTCCATGGCCAGCGTGCTGAGATTTTGAACACGAATCTCCTGGCCGGCCGTCTGCGGGCCGATGATCAGCCGAAGCTCGATCCTGGGCACCTGTGCCGGAGGGATGGTGAAGAAGACGATTTCCTGTTGCGGCGGCTTGGGCTTGTCGATCACCTGGTCGAGCTGATTGATCCTCGCCTCTTCCTCGACGCGCGTGGCGACGTAACGGGCGAGCGAGGTGGACGTCACATTGTTGTTGGAATCGATCGCGCCCGCGGCGCCGTTCAGCCCGTCGATCAGCGCCATCGTCATGATTCCACGGAACTTGCGCTCCTGCGCCGGAGTGAGGTCGCGCACCTCGAACGACTTCGCGCCGTCTCCTGCGGCCAGGAGGGTGAAATGATTCACCTGGCCGCGGGCATTCTCGAAGGGACGCTCGAACTTGAACGGCAGAGGAATGGTCGTCACCTCCTCGCGCTCACGGCAGCAATCCATGAACACCACCAGCTCGTCGAAGAAGCCGGTCTTCACGAAGTAGTCGATGCACTGGTTGAGGCCGTAGCACGTCGCCACGAGCATGCCCTGGGCGGCGTCCGCCGGGACGATCGCCACATCGTTGAAGGTCGGGCCGAGGCCGTGCCCGGCATAATAGAAATAGAGCCGCCGGCCGCGGCGCTTGTTCATCCTGATCCTGAGCTTGACCAAAGCATCGACGATTTCGGAATTGACCGGCCGGCCCGGCTCGTTCCCGTCGACCAGCTTGATGTTCTCGATCTTGAGCCCGCCTTTTTCCCGAAGCCAGGTGCAAAAGCGGATGGCGTCGGGCCCGGGCCCCCGAAGCGGCGTCAGCTCCCGATAATTGCCGATCGCGACGACGAGCGCGCAATCCTCGTTCTGGCCGGTGTCGTCGTTGGCCGGCTGCGGCGGCAGGCCCCCGCCCGGTGGCGGCGGGTGGCGGTCGGCGTCGGTCACTCGTCCCCCCAATCGCCGCCGGCGGAGGGATCCTCGACCCGGACGATGCAGGGGCCGGGGGCGACGGCGACGGCTTCGGTGCTGAACAGATCGCCCGGTCGGGCCGGGCCGAGTCCGTCGACGTCCACCCAGGCCCGAAGTCGGGCGCCGCCCGGCGGCGCCCGATAGGAAGCGAAATCGAACGGTATCGCCTCCGAGTCGCCGGCGTTGTGGCCGATGTCGTTCAGCTCGATTTGCGCCAGCCGCTGCGCCGGCGCATCCGCGGGAGCCCTCGATTCGATCCAGACGTGGGCGACGCCGTTGCTGAACGACGGTGCGGACCGGTCGAGCCGCAAAATTCCCATCACGCGGCCTCCGCCTTCCGGATCAGGGATAGAGGCGCGCGATTGCGGCAAGGTCGCCGGCGCTCAGGCCGTTGCGCTGACCGATCGGCTGTCCGCCCCGGGTCACGATCGTGTCGCTGCCGTCGGTCGAGAAGGCGGTTCGGGGATAATGCATGATCGAACCGAAATCATAGTCGCCGATGTCGAACCCATCGGCAATATGCTTGTCGAAATTGTGCCGGTTGTCCGGATGGACCTTATCGAGGTTCACCGTGACATGCCGTTCGCGATCGCCCCGGCTTTGCTCATGCCACAGCCCGAGGGCATGGCCGAATTCGTGGACGGCGGTTCCGACCGTGGCGCTGATTCCGAGGGAAAGCTCCTGCTCCCCGCCCTGGCGGCCGACATGGGACCAGCTGCCGTTCAGGCGTTTGACGTGGATCCAGTCCTGATGCGCGTTGGTGCGAGGGACGAACCGGATCCGGCCGTTGGTCCGCTGCTCCCAATGCTGCGCCGCCGCCCGGGCCAGCGCAGCCACTTCGGCATCGGCCTCATAGGGGACGACTCCGTTCGGCCAGCGAAACCGCTCTCCGACGATACCGATGCCCTTGGCGACGGGCGCGTCCAGGTTCCCGAGTACGATATCGCCTTCGAATATCGCGAGCCCGTCGCGATCTTCGACCCTGACGTTCTTGTTGAAACCGTCGGGGACCCCTTCTTCCGGTACTTTTATGGGTGCGGTGGCGGTCGCCGCGCTGTTCGCGAAGAGTTGGTCGTCGACGTCGAGCGCGGAATGGTCGTCGTCTAAGTCAGTAGTGCTACCCATCATGCCCTCCAAGTCGCCAAAGGAAGAACCGTGCGCACGCAAAGGTGCATTCTTCGACTCATGTCTTCCATTGTCAAATGATTCATGATGAGGGGTTCGTACGCATCTTGCTCGCGACGTCGTGGCGAAGGGCATGGTCGCATTGCTGGGTGAGTAGTTCAGGGATTATCCCCGCCAACCGCCTCTACGTTGCGGCCGCGCACCGGGAATTTTCCGCCGGGAGGCAACGGGTTGGGGGCTTCGGGCTGTTGCGCGCGAACCCTAGCCGTCCCGCTCTTCTTCGAACTGCAGCGCGACGTCGGCGTTGGCCGAGAGCCGGACCCGATCGCCCTCCACCGTCGCGACCAGGCCGAGCGGGACATAATGGTGATGCCCCTCGTGTGCGCCGGCGCCGCTGTCCGCCTTGACGAGCTTGATGCGGCCGGCCTCGACTCGGTCGACGGTGCCGAGATGGACGCCGTCGGCGCCGATCACTTCCATATGCTCCTTGATGGCGTCGGCTCCGGTCATGTCGCTTTCCTCGTCAGCTTCGGTCGGGGATGAGGCGCCGTACCCACGCGGCGAGCGCCGCCAGGTAGCGGCCGAGATGTTCCGCGGTGGCCGCGTCGGTCAATTCGCCGTCGGCGTCGAACTTCTCGTGCGCCTTGAAGACCAGCAGTTCAGGCTGCGGCATGCAGAAGCTGTCGGTGAATTCGAAGGCCTGGCGGAGCTGGCTCTGGCCGCGGGCCGAGCCGGTGATGCCGGGCGAGGCGCCGATGATGCCGACGGGCTTGCCGCCCAGCGGTGCATCGCGGGGCGGTCGCGAGGCCCAGTCGACCGCATTCTTCATCACCCCGGGCACGCCGTGATTATATTCGGGCGTGGCCATCAGCACCCCATCGGCGGCGCGGATCGCCTCCTTGAAGCGGATGACGGCCTCCGGGTCGCCCTCGGCCTCGACGTCGCCATTGTAGAGCGGAACGCCGGCAATATCGAAGATGTCGATGACCATGTCGTCGGGCGCAAGCTCGCTCGCGGCCCGAAGCAGTGCGCGATTGTAGGAACCGCGGCGCAGGCTGCCGGCGAAACCCAGGATCGAGAGTTTCCTCACAAAGCAGCTTCCCGCACGGGTTTCGCCGAGGCCGGCACCGGCGCATCCGCCAAAAAAGCGTGGATCGCCGCGACGACCTGGGCCCCGTCGCCGACGGCGGCGGCTACTCTCTTGACCGAGCTTGAGCGAACGTCCCCGACGGCGAAGACTCCGGAACGGCTGGTTTCCAGGGGCAGACGGCCCGCCCGGGCTTGAGGCCCGGTGAGAATGAAGCCCCCCGGGTCGAGGCCGAGGCCGCAACCGGCGAGCCAGTCCGTATTCGGGTCGGCGCCGATGAACAGGAACAAGTGGCGGAGGGTGAGACGAACCTCGACGCCCGAGCTTCGCGTCTTCATCCTTATCGCCTCGAGCGCATGGTCCGCGCCCTCGAGCGCGGTGATCGCCACGCCCGTCACGACCTCGACATTGGCGAGGCCGGCGATCCGTTCCACCAGATAAGCGGACATCGTCTCCTCGAGTGGGCGCCGGGCGAGCAGGGTGACCCGTTTGGCGTGGCCGGCGAGGAAAACGACCGCCTGTCCCGCCGAATTGCCGCCGCCCACCAGGGCAACGTCCTGGCCGGCAACCAGCTTCGCTTCCAGCGGCGACGCCCAGTAATGGACCGACGCGCCTTCATATGCGTCGAGATCGGCGACATCGAGGCGACGGTAGCGGGCGCCGGTGGCGATGACGACGGCGCGGGCGCGGATGCGCTCGCCATTGGCGAGGGCGAGGTGCCGGGCTCCGTCCTCGGTATCGCCGCATTCGAGCTTCACGGCCTCGTCCGGGATAGCCATCTCCACACCGAATTTCTGCGCCTGGTTGTAGGCGCGCGCCATCAGCGCCATTCCGGAGATGCCGGTCGGGAAGCCGAGATAATTCTCTATTCGCGCGGATGCCCCCGCCTGACCGCCGAAGGCGCGGCAGTCCAGCACGAGCACGTCCAGCCCTTCCGACGCGGCGTAGACGGCGGTGGCGAGGCCGGCCGGACCGGCGCCGATGACCGCGACGTCGAACAGGCGGCCGGGGTCGATCGGTCCGACCAGGCCGAGGCAGCGGGCGAGCGAGCCTTCGCTCGGGTTGCGCAACAATCCGCCCGAGGGACAGAGCACGATCGGCAGCTCCCCCTCGGCCACCTGGAAGCGTTCGACGAGCGCCCGCGCCTCGCCGTCCGTGTCCGGATCGAGCAGCTGGTGGGGATGGCCGTTGCGCGACAGGAAGCCCTGAAGCCGAAGGACCTCGCCATCGCCGCCGCGGCCGACGATGATCGGGCCGCCCGCGCCGGCCTCGATCAGCCCGACCCGCCGAAGGATCAGCGCCCGCATGATCCGCTCGCCCAGCTCCGCCTCGGCGACGAGCAGCGCCCGCAGCCGGTCCGGCGGGATCGTCAGGGCTTCCACATCCCCACGAACATAGGCGTCGACCAGGAAAGGCCGGCCGGAAAGCTGGCCGAGCTCGCCGACGAAGCCGCCGGGGCCGTGGGTGACGATCGGCGTGCGAAGGCCCGAATGGTCGTGCTGGCTGATCTCGACCTCGCCGGAAAGCAGGATCTCGAGGCCATGGCCGACATCGCCCACCCTGGCCAAAGCCTCGCCTTCGCGATAGCGGCGCGGCTTCCCGAACCGGCGCAGCCGCGCGACCTCGGCCGCGGTCAGGACCGGGAACATTTGCGCGGCTCTGGAATCGATGGTCGATCGCGTCGGGCCAGGTGCCATAGCTGTTCCCTTACCGCTGATGGCCGACCGAGTCATGGGCCGGGACGACATCAGCCGGCGGCCGCCAGCGGTCCCGGCGCCGGGCGCGGGACCAAGGACAAAGCGGGCCGGGCTTCGGGCAGGTTTTCGATCCAGCTCAGCGCGCTCGCAGCGACCGTCTCCCATCCGGGCTCGGCGATGAGGAAGTGCGAGCGGCCGGGGAACTCGACATAGTCCGTGGACGCCGGCGACCGCAGCTGCCGGCGGTAGGCGGCTCGCGACAGATAGGGCGAGACCAGCCGGTCTTCGTCGCCGCCGGTGATCAACAACGGTTGCCTGCGCCGGTCAGGCCTGACTCCGGTGCCAAGCCAGAAGGCCGCCTGATGGAAGATCATTCCGGGCGCGGGAATGACGAAGCGGTCGTAAGCCCTGCCCGCCGCCGCCTCGGATGCGCCGTTGGCGAACAATCGGGCGAAACGCCCGCGCGTGAATCGATAGGGCCTCCGCCAGGCACCCGGCCGCAACAGGATCGGGGCGATCGCTCGAAGCGCGCTCGGCCCCGGGACGATCCCACCGATCGGCGCCGGGTTGATCGCGACGCCGGCGGCGCCGAGCCCCCGGTCGAGCAGCATCTGGACCAAAAGGCCGCCGAAGCTGTGGCCGATCAGTATCGGTGCTTCGGGCAGGGTCGCGATGAAGGCCTGGTATTTGTCCGCGATCCTGCCGACCGTCAGCCCGCCAAGCCCGGCGGGTGGCTCCGCGTTGAGTTCGGCGGCCGAACGGCCTTCGACGAAGGGCCAGGCGGGCGCGTGGACCGTGTAGCCGGCCGCGTCGAAGGGCTGGCGAAAAATGTCCCAGGAGGCCGGCGTGACCCAGGCGCCGTGCACGAGGACGATGATCTTGTTCATGCGCATCGTCCTCTCGAAAATGGCCGGGCGAAGCTTCAAGCGTCCATCGGGATGGCGGCGCGGGTTTCCGAATCCGCCGCCGATGCATCGCCGCGGATGAAGGCGAGCAGATCGGGGTTGAGGATTTCGGGATGGGTCGACAGCATGCCGTGGGGCAAGGCGTCGTAGCGCTTCAGAATGCCGTGCTTCAGCAGCTTGACCGACAGCGGCGCGGAGTCCGCATAGGGAACGATCTGGTCGTCCGTCCCGTGAGCGACGAGCACCGGGACGTCGATCGCCTTCAGGTCCTCGGTGAAATCGGTCTCGGAAAAGGCCTCGATGCACTCGTAATGGGCATTGGCCGCGCCCATCATGCCCTGGCGCCACCAATTGTCGATCAGGCCTTGCGAGACTGCCGCTCCCGGCCGGTTGAAGCCGTAGAACGGCCCCGTCGGCACATCGATGTAAAGTTGGGCGCGGTTCGCCGCCAGCGCCGAGCGGAAGCCGTCGAACACCTCGATCGGCAGGCCGCCGGGATTGGAGTCCGATCTGACCATGACGGGCGGCACCGCACTGACGAGGACGGCCTTCGAGACCCGGCCCGGAGCGGCGCGGGCGACGTAACGGGCGACTTCGCCGCCGCCCGTCGAGTGCCCGATATGAACCGCCCCCTTCAGGTCGAGTGCGTCGGCCAGCGCCGCGACGTCGGCGGCATAGGTGTCCATCTCGTGGCCGCCGGCGGTCTGGCTGGAGCGCCCGTGGCCGCGGCGGTCGTGGGCGATCACCCGAAAGCCCTTGCCGAGGAAGAACAGCATCTGGTTGTCCCAATCGTCGGCGCTCAGCGGCCAACCGTGGTGGAAGACGATCGGTTGGGCGTCGCTCGGTCCCCAATCCTTGTAGAATATCTCGGTGCCGTCGGCGGTCGTGATGAAAGGCATTTCGCGTCTCCTGGTTTTTGCCTGTGACCCGCTCAGGCGGCCATGGCGGCTTCGGCCGGCGCGGTCCTGCCCGGGCGGGCATTGCGCAGCGCCCAGTCGAGCGCGAAATCGGCGACCTCTTCCCAGCCTTCGTCGATCCCGGTCCAGTGCGAGCGGCCGGCAAACTCCTTATATTCGGTGAGCGAGGGGGCCCGGCTCTGCTTCCGGTAGATCGCCCGGACCATGCTCGCATCCGCGATCAGATCCTTCTCGCCGGCGATCAGAAGCAGCGGGGCGCGGCTCGGGTTCGTCCAGTCGATCTTGATCTTGTTGACGACCCCGTTCCAGTAGACCCGGCCCGGGGTCGGAACGATGTAGCGATCGTAGAGCGCGTCCGCCTGGTCCCTGGGCGCGGTCTGGGCGAAGCGGTTCCGGAAGAAGCGGCGCGACATCACCTTGGCCTTGCGCCAGCTGAACGGGTCGCCGAGCACCGGAAGCGCCGAGAGGATGGCGTGCAGGCCGAGCGGCACTCCGGGAGTCGGCGCGGTGTCGATCGCGACGCCGGCGACTCCGAGGCCGCGGTCGAGCAGATGCTGGACGGCGACTCCGCCCATCGAGTGGCCGATCAGGATCGGCTCTTCGGGAAGCGCTCGGATGATCTTCTCGTAATGGGCGATGATCTCGCGCTGGCCGAGGCGGGCAAGCTCGGGGCGGGGGGAAGCGCGCAGCTCGGCCGGCGAGCGGTCGTCGAAGGGCCAGTCCGGCGCCAGGACGGTGAAGCCCCGCGACTCGTAGCGGGCCTTGAACCCTTCCCAGCTCTTCGAATTGAGCCAGGCTCCGTGGATGAGCATGATGGTCTTCGTCATGGCCGCGCCTCCCTTGCGCCAGGAAGATGCCCCGCGGCCGGGCGCGCGCCTATTCTACGCCCGTATCCCCGACTAAGACTTTCGTATGAACGCTATCGGGAGGGTGTGGCGGGCAGAGTGATGGCGAATCGGGCGCCGGGGCCTTCCGACCGGTTCGCGGCCTGGATCTCGCCGCCATGGGCCTCGAGGATGGTGCGGCAGATCGGCAGGCCCATGCCCATCCCGCCAGGCTTGGTGCTGAAGAAGCCGTCGAAAAGCCGTTGCGGATCGGCGGGGAGGCCCGGGCCCATATCCTCGACCGCGAGGCCGACTCGGCCGTCCTTCGTGGGGAAGGTCGTCACCCTGAGGACCGCCGCCTCCGAACCGGCCTCCGCCATCGCTTGAATCGCATTGATCACCAGGTTGACGATCACCTGCTGAAGCTGGGTCCGGTCGGCGAGAACGAGCGGCAGCCGCCCGGCGAGGTCGTGCTCGACGATGACGCATTGCACCTGAAGCTCATGGCGCAGGAAGGCCAGGACCTCCTCGACGATCGCGTTGAGGGAGACCGCGGATTGCTCGGGCGCGCGGGCCTCGGCCATCGAACGAATCCGAGCGATGATCGCGGCCGCGCGGCGGACGTCGCCGACGATCTGCGAGGCGAGGGCGCGAACCTCGCCGAGCTGGGGCTCATCCGCGGCCAGCCACCTCAGGCTCGCCTCGCCGCTGGTGGCGATCGCGGCGAGGGGCTGGTTAAGCTCGTGAGCGATCGACGCGACCAGCTCGCCGAGCATCGAGACCCGCGCGGCGTGGGCGAATTCCGCCTGCAGGCGCCGCAGCGCCGCCTCGGCCTGCTTGCGCTGGCTGACGTCGACGAAGCCGAGCAGAACGACTCCGCGCCTTCGGCTCTCCTCCGACCATGAGACGGTGAAGAGCGTGTCGAACTCGGCGCCGCCGAGGCCCTTCATCCGCGTCTCGCAGACGAGGTGGGGCTGCTTCTCCATCGTCGCGACCAGCGCGTCGATATAGACGGGCTCGCTCGGCTCGGGCCAGTAACAGGCGCTGCTGCCGCCGACCATGTCGGCCTTCCCGCGCGCGCCGAACAGCTGAATCGCCTTCTCGTTGACGTCGAGGATGACGGCCTTCGCCATCGTGTCGCGGACGAAGGGCCGGTTGGCGCGGAGCCAGGCGCCGAGATCCGTAACGCCCTGCCCGCGCAACGGGATCAACATCGCCCCGACCGCGGTGAAATCGATCTCGACGAATCCGACGGCCATCGCCTCGAACAGGTTTCGATAGCGATATTCGCTGAGCCGCAGCGCCTCCTCGGCGGCGGTTCGGTCGGTGACGTCGCGGCCGGTTTCGATGGTCCGCGCGATACCGCCGTCCCCGTCGCGTTCGATCGTCCAGCGGACGTCGACGACCCGGTCGGCGCCGTCCGCGGTCCGGCGCCTGAGCTCGCCTTCCCACGCTCCGGTCTCTGCCAGTTCGGCCTCGATCTCGGCGAGCGGCCTGTCGTGGTGCGTACGAAGCAGGATCCGGGCGATGTCGCCCAAGGCCTCGCCGCCGTCCCAGCCGTAAAGCGCCTTGGAAGCGGCGTTCCACGACAGGATGCGGCCGGCGCCGTCCCAGCTGATCACGCTTTCGTGGACGAGATCGAGGATGTCGGGCCCGTTCGCCGCAACCGGTGCGCTCATCCTCGCCTCTCCCTGCTTCCCTGCAGGTTAGCGGGTTGGATCGTCAGTGGGAACTCGCTCCGTCGGCCAGCGCCCTTCGCAGGCAATCGAGCAGGGCCTCGGCTTCGAACGGCTTGCGCAGGACGCACAAGGCACCGGCGGCGATGGCCCTCGCTTCCACCGCCCGCCCGGCCCGCGCCGTGATCAGGATCGCCGGGACCGAATAGCCCATTTCCCGGAGCTTCAGGATCATCTCGATCCCGTCGATGCCGGGCATATGAAGGTCGGAGATGACGCAGGCGCATCGACCGTCCTGGAGCGCCAGATACTCCTCCGCCGACGGGAAGTCGCGCGCCTCATGGCCGACCGACCGGATCAATCCGGCAAGCGCGAGCCGAAGCGATTCGTCGTCCTCCACGATGGAGACCATGTTCTTCGCCGGCACGATGCATCCTCTCTCGCCCGGCCGCAGGCAGCCTGGCTCGACCCCTCTCGCAGAGAGAGGCCGCTTCGGACATCATACGTCCGTATGGAGCGATGAAATAATCAATTTGCGCCAAGCGCTTCCGCCATCCTCACGAGGTCGGCCAGGGTGCGCGCGCCCATCTTGCGCATCGCCGCCCCGCGGTGGATCTTCACGGTGATCTCGCTGAGTCCGAGGTCGCCCGCCGCCTGCTTGTTCATCTTGCCCGCCGTGACGAGCGCCATCACTTGTTGCTCGCGCGGCGACAGCGTCGCATAGCGCGCCCGCAACGCCGCCTCGCCTTGCTCCTTGTGGCGCCGAGCGCGGTCGGTCTCGATCGCCGCGCTCACCGCGTCAAGCATGTCCTGATCGCGGAACGGCTTGGCGAGGAAGTCGACCGCGCCTGCCTTCATGGCGCGAACGGACATCGGAATGTCGCCATGCCCCGTCATCAGCACAACCGGGAGGGCGATGCCGAACTCGTCCAGCCTGTCTTGAAAATCGAGGCCGCTGATGCCGGGCAGCCGCACATCCAGGACGATGCAGCCGGGGTCATCCGAAACGCTTTCCAGGAGAAAGTCCTGAACCGACGCGCAGGAGCGGACGGCGAGGCCGACCGAGCGAAACAGGCTGTCGAGCGCCTGTCGAAGCGACTCGTCGTCCTCGACGACGTAGACGACCGGCCGTTCCCCCATAAGGCGATGCTACTTCGCGGGAGCGGCAAGGTACACTGGCTTTGCGCATAACCGGAACTCGCCGTCCGGGCGATGGCGCGCGAACAAATCACTTTGGCCGCGAACGGCCGAAACCGAGCCTGCAAGCCAAGGAAAAATGTAGCGATGATTTCGCCCCCCCAGAGAGACTCGAACATCTGCCAGGTCATTGAATGGGTGGCGCACCCGACAGGATTCGAACCTGTGGCCTCTGCCTTCGGAGGGCAGCGCTCTATCCAGCTGAGCTACGGGTGCATGGAAGGGCGGCGCTTAGCAAAGGGGGACGGCCGCCGCCAGTGGCTTTAGCGGATATGAGTCTCGATCCGCTGGAAGGATCCGAGGGCGCAGGTCGGGCCGGCGATTCCGGTGCGGCCGTTCACCGCGATCAAATCGACCGAGCAGAGCCGCCCGGTCGAGGTCCGGTAGGTGAAGCTCTCCTCGAAGGCGAGGCCCGGGCACTCGTCCCGGAGCCGGTTCCGGTAAACCTCGCGCCCGCGCATGTAGAAGTCGATCGTCCGGCCGTCGCGGACGTGGGTACGGTCGATCCGTGCAATCGGGATGCAATCGATCGGCTCGCCGACCGGCCTCGCCTCGGCGAGCGCCCGCCGGTCCGTTTCCTGGCGCTGAGTCGGTCCCTGCGCGCAGCCGGCCAAAAGGGCCGAGGCGGCAAGCCCGGCTACGCTGATCCTCATGTCCTTCTCCTCGCGGGCTTCAACGCCCCGGGGCCCGCTTCGCTTCCGGGCGGCGGCGTTTTCGGCTGGTAGCGGCAGATGTCGGCGATCGTGCAGCGCCAGCATTCGGGCTTCCTCGCCTTGCAGACATAGCGGCCGTGGAGGATCAGCAGATGGTGGGCGTCGCGGCGATAGGGCGGGAGAGTCACCCGGTCGAGCTCCCCCTCCACCGCCAGCACGTCCTTGCCGGGCGCCAGGCCGGTGCGGTTGGAGACCCGGAAGACATGGGTGTCGACCGCGAAGGTCTCCGCCCCGAAGGCGCAGTTCATGACGACGTTGGCGGTCTTTCGCCCGACCCCCGGAAGCGCCTGGAGGGCTATGAAATCCTCGGGCACCTCGCCGCCATGCCGCTCGATCAGCGCCTGCGAGAGGGCGATGACGTTCTTCGCCTTGGTGTTGAACAGGCCGATCGTCTTGATGTGCCGCTTCAATTCCTCCTCGCCGAGCGCCACCATCGCCGAAGGCGTGCTCACCGCGGCGAAAAGGTCGCGGGTGGCGAGGTTGACGCCCGCGTCGGTCGCCTGCGCCGAAAGGACGACGGCGACCAGCAGGGTATAATGGTTCACATATTCGAGCTCGGTCTTCGGGCTCGGAGTCCGATCCTGAAGCCGCCGATACAGCTCGGCGATCTCGGCGGGGCTCATTTCAACCCCAGCACGTCCGCCATCGAATAGCGGCCGGCCGGCCTGCCGACGAGCCACAAGGCCGCCTCGATGGCGCCCCGGGCGAAGATCGCCCGGCTCTCCGCCCGATGGCCGAGCTCGAGCCGCTCGCCGTCGGCGGCGAAGATGGCGAGATGCTCGCCCGCCACCGATCCGCCGCGAAGCGAGGCGAAGCCGATGCTTCCCGGCTCGCGCGGCCCGCCGATGCCGTCGCGGCCGCGCTGCGCGACGGAATCGAGGTCGACCCCCCGCCCCTCGGCGCCGGCGCGGCCCAGCATCAGGGCGGTCCCCGAGGGCGCGTCCGCCTTCATCCGGTGATGCATCTCGACGATCTCGAGATCCCAATCCTCGCCGAGCCGGGCCGCCGTCTCGCGCACCAGATGGGCGAGCAGATTGACCCCGAGCGAAGTGTTGGCGGCATGGACGACGGCGATCTCGGCGGCCGCCTCGTCGATCAGCCGGTGGTGCTCGGGGCCAAGCCCCGTGGTCCCGATAAGGATAGGCTTGCCAGCCTGCCGCGCCTCGCGAAGGTGGGCTTCGACCGCTTCGGGCGCCGAGAAATCGGCGAAGACGTCGCAACGATGCTCGGAGAGCCTGACGTCGCTCCGAAGCGCCGCCGCCTCGGCGATCGCCCGCCCCATCCGCCCGCCGGCGCCGAAGATCGAGATGCTGGTCACCCGTCTTCCATGCGGGAGCGGCGGCTGGATCGCAACTGCTTGCCGAGCGGTATTCAGCGGGTCGGAAACCCGGAATAGGTCAGCACTCCGTCCGCCGGCGAGGCGCCGCCGAGAGCCGCGCCGGCTCCGCGCCCTCATCCAGAAGGGCCGGCGCCATGGGTCTTTACCTCCCCGCCGCGGTTTCGCATCGGGCCGAAAGAGGCGCGTGAAACCCGCGACGCCGATTGTTCGCCCTCCGCCATTCGCTACTATGGGGAAATGGCCGAAACCGCGGGCGACACTGACCCAGCAGAGGAAAAGGGGTTTAGCCGCCTTTGGGGTTGCGGGTTCGCGCTACTGCTCATTGCCGGCGTCGCGATGATCGTCGGATATGGCGTTATGACCGGCTACCTGCCGATCCGATCCTTCGATCCGGCGCTGTGGCGGCAAGTGCGGACGGCGGATAATCATGACCGGCTGAGAATGGTCGAATGGCTTCTCCGAAGCGGTCAGCTCGACGGATTGACCCGTTCACAAGCGGTGGGGCTGCTCGGGCAACCTGATGGCGGCCCACATTTTCAAGACTGGAGCTTGGTATACTGGCTGGGGCCGGAACGTGGTCTCTTCAGTATTGATTCCGAATGGCTCGTGATACGCATTGGACCTGACGGCCGCGTAGCCGAGTATCGCGTGGTGCGCGATTGAGAGCTCGCCGATGTCCCCACCGGCTTGGCGAAAATCGGCGTCAGTCGCTAAGGTGGATGCATGCGTGATCTCAGCAACATCGTCATCCTCACCGGCGCCGGCATCTCCGCCGAGAGCGGGGTCGCCACCTTTCGGGGGCCGGACGGGCTTTGGGAGGGGCACCGGGTCGAGGACGTGGCGACGCCCGAGGCTTTCCGCCGGGATCCGGCGCTGGTCCAGGCCTTTTACGACGCCCGCCGCGAGAAGCTGGGGAGCGTCGAGCCCAATGCCGCCCACCTTGCTCTCGCCCGGCTCGATTCCGAATGGCCGGGCGGACTCCTCATCGTCACCCAGAATGTCGACGACCTGCACGAGCGGGCCGGGGCAAGGCGGCTGCTTCACATGCATGGCGAGCTGAAGTCGGCCTGGTGCCTCGGCTGCGACGCGAGAATGCCCTGGGAGACGGAGCTCTCGAGCGGCCCGCCCTGCCCCGCCTGCGGCGAAACCGGATCCCTTCGGCCCGACATCGTCTGGTTCGGCGAGATGCCCTACGAGATGGAACGGATCGACCGGGCTCTGCTCGAGGCCGATTTGTTCGTCTCGATCGGAACGTCGGGCGCCGTCTATCCCGCCGCCGGCTTCGTCCAGACCGCCCGCTATGCCGGCGCGCTGACTCTGGAGCTCAACCTCGAACCGAGCCTGGGCAGCGTCTATTTCGAGGAATCGCGCACCGGGCCGGCGGGCGTGCTCGTGCCGGAATGGGTGGACGAAGTGCTGCGCTCCTGACCGTCATCCCGGCGAAAGCCGGGACCTCGGGGAGACCCGCCGAGACTTCTCGACCCGGGGTTCCGGCTTTCGCCGGGACGACGGGCGAGCCACTCACGGGGGACTTGCCAGCCGCTCCCGCTTCCCCTATCAGCCCGCCCGCTATGAACGCGACCTATCTCTCCCAACGACCGAGCGTCACCCCCAGCAGGTGACGGGTCGCTTCGCTGCGCCCGTCTCTCAGGGTGTAGCTCAGTGGGTAGAGTGCCCGCCTTGGAAGCGGGAGGTCGCCGGTTCGAGCCCGGCCACCCTGACCAAATTCGATCGATCAGGATCAAGGCCATGAACAAGTTTTCTTTGCATGAGGGCGGCGCCGGAGTGCCGCTCAAGCTGTGGGACAGCCACCAGCCGTTCGAAGCGGGCGCGATGCAGCAGCTTCGCAACGTCGCCTCGCTGCCGTTCGTGCACAGCCATATCGCGGGAATGCCCGACGTCCATTGGGGCAAGGGCGCGACCGTCGGCTCGGTGATCGCGACGAAGCAGGCGATCGTGCCCGCCGCGGTGGGCGTGGATATCGGCTGCGGCATGATGGCGGTGCGCACGTCGCTCACTGCGAGCCAGCTGCCCGACAGCTTGTCCCGGATCCGCGCCGAGATCGAGCGGGCGGTGCCCAAGGGCTTCGAATCGAGCCCGGGGGCCAACCACGCCAAGGGCGGCTGGGCGATCACTCCCAATTCGGTCGCCCGAACCTGGTACGAAAGGTTCGAGGATCGCTGGCGGGCGATTATCGCCAAGCATCCCAAGGTACAGGGCAAGACCAGCGACCAGCTCGGCTCGATGGGCGGCGGAAACCACTTCATCGAGATCTGCCTCGACGAGGAGAGCCGTGTCTGGGCGATGCTCCACTCCGGCTCGCGCGGCACCGGCAACCGCGTCGGCACCTATTTCATCGACGCCGCGAAGGAGGCGATCGCTAAGCAGCGTCTCGACTTCCACCTCGCCGACCGCGACCTCGCCTTCCTCACCGAAGGCTCGGCTCTGTTCGACGATTATATCGAGACGATGAGCTTCGCCCAGGATTATGCGACGGCCAATCGCGAGCTGATGATGGGACGGGTGCTGGAGGCTCTGCGCAAGCATCTGCCGGCGTTCAAGACCGACAGGCAGGCGATCAACTGCCACCATAATTACGCGGCCCGGGAGCGTCATTTCGGCGAGCGAGTGTGGGTGACCCGCAAGGGCGCCGTGAGCGCCCGCGAGGGGGAGCTCGGGATCATCCCGGGCTCGATGGGCACCGGCAGCTTCATCGTCGAAGGCCTCGGCAACGCCGACAGCTTCTGCAGCTGCTCGCACGGCGCCGGCCGGGTGATGTCGCGCGGCCAGGCCAAGAAGCTGATCAGCCTCGACCAGCATCGCGAGGCGATGCAGGGCATCGAATGCCGGGTCGACGAAGGCGTGCTCGACGAGAGCCCGGCCGCCTACAAGGACATCGGCGCGGTGATGGACGCCCAGACCGATCTGGTCGCGATCAGGCACCGGCTGAGGCAGGTGGTGAACGTGAAGGGGTGAGCGGGCGGGTTCGCTGGGCGACGCACCCACCTGGTATTCGGATCGCGTATTTGATCGCGCGCCCACGATGCAGTAAAATCAAGTCTTGGAGCATCGACCATGAACGATCAATCGCCTCGCCGCCTGGCCCGCCACTTCGAACGGTTTATCGAAGACCAAATCGCGCAGCGAAAATACAATGATGCCCAGGAGGTCATTGAGGCAGGGCTGCACTTGCTCGAGGAGCGGGACGCGAAGCTCGACGAACTCCGCCGGGCCTTGCAAGAGGGTATCGACAGCGGCGATGCCGGTCCGCTGGACATTGAGGAAATCTTGGCCGAGGCGAAGGAAGAATGGAACGCCGCTCCAGCGGATGGTTGAGGTCCGTTTATCCACGAAGGCTCGCCGTGACCTGAAAGAGATCTGGCGCTACGGCCGCCAGGAATGGGGAGAGGCGCAAGCCGATAACTATGCGCGAGCGCTCAGCGCCGCGATGGACCTCCTTTCTGAGCAACCTGGCCTCGGCGTTAGTACAGACTTGGCGTTACCGAACACCCGTCGGTGGAAAGTGGGCTCTCACCACATCTATTACGTCGGGGACGAAGTCGCGGTTCGAATCGTCCGCGTCCTCTCCGCGAAACAAGATCCGGCGCGACACCTTCGTTGATCCGTGCCCACTGTGGATTACGGACGACGGCAATAAGCTTATTCCACCCAGTCCAGCCCGATCTCCCGATACAGCCCTCGATCCTCCTCCCAGTCCGGCTTGACCTTGACGTGGAGGAAAAGGTGGACCTTTCGGCCCATCAGCGTCTCCAGCTCCTTCCTCGCCGCCTCGCCGATCGCCTTGATCCGGGTTCCGCCCTTGCCGAGGACGATGGCGCGCTGGGTTGGGCGGCCGACCAGGATCTGCTGGTGGATGGCGACCGAGCCGTCGCGCCTTTCCTCATATTTCTCGGTCTCGACCGCGCTTGCGTAGGGAAGCTCGGCGTGGAGCTGGAGGTAGAGCTGCTCGCGGGTCACTTCCGAGGCGGCGAGCCGCTCGCTGGCGTCGGAGACCTGCTCTTCCGGGAAATGCCACGGCCCTTCCGGCACCCGCGCGGCCAGCGCCGTCTTGAGATCGGCCACGCCGTCGCCGGTGCTCGCCGAGACCATGTAGATGTCCTCGAAGTCGAGCCGCTCGCCGAGCCGGGTCGCAAGGTCCAGAAGCACTTCCTTCTTCACCAGATCGACCTTGTTGAGCACGAGTATCCTGGGCTCGCGCCGGCTCTTGAGGGTGTCGAGCATCTCCTCGAGGCGCCGAAAGAAGCCCGTCTTCGCATCGACCACCAGAGCGATCAGATCCGCGTCCGCGGTCCCCGCCCAGGCCGCGGCCACCATCGCCCGGTCGAGGCGCCTTTTGGGCTCGAATATCCCCGGCGTATCGAGCAGCAGGATCTGAGCCTCGCCTTCGATGGCGATGCCCATCAGCCGGGTGCGCGTGGTCTGCGCCTTGGGGCTGACGATCGCGATCTTCTGACCGACCAGAGCGTTGACCAAAGTGGATTTACCCGCATTGGGCGCTCCGACGACGGCGACGAGGCCGCATTTCTCGGTCATTTCAGCTGCTCCAATAGTTTGAGAGCGGCCGCGGTCTCGGCTTCCTGTTTGGACGCGCCGTCCGCGCTGGCCGTGCCGACGCCCCTGATCTCGACCTCGACGACGAAGGTCGGCGCGTGCTGCGGACCGCTGCGCTCGGCGAGCCGGTAGACGGGGGGCTTGCGCTCCTTCGCCGCCGCCCATTCCTGAAGCGCCGATTTGGGATGCTGCGGCGCCTTGTCCCTCGTGCTCACGCGATCGCCCCAGGCGGAGCGGACGAAGCCCTCCGCCGCCTCGAGGCCGGAGTCGAGATAGAGCGCTCCGATCAGCGCTTCGACGGCGTCCCCGATGACGTTGTCGCTGTCCGACGCGCCATCCTCGCGGGCCTGCTTGCCGAAGCGGATCCGGGCGCCCACGCCGAGGTCGCGGCCGACTTCGGCGCAGGTTTCGCGCGCGACCAACGCGTTGAGCCGCTTCGACAGCTGGCCTTCGGGCTCGTCGGCGAAAATCTCGTAAAGCCAGGCCGCGACGGCGAGGCCGAGGACCCGGTCGCCGAGGAATTCGAGCCTCTCATATTGCGCTTCGCCGAAGCTGGCGTGGGTGAGCGCCCGCTCGAACAAAGCGATATCGTTCGGCGCTCGGCCGAGCGTCTCTTCCAGCCAGACCGTCGTCTGCCGATCCATCTAAAAAGCTTCCATCAGAAGGTCCGCCCCACCCGCTCCCAGCGCGCCGCCGAGACCCAGGTCCAAGGCTTGATCCACTCCGCCGAACCGTCGGTGGAGAAGAAATTGAACAGCGCCCGGCCGATCACATAGTCGGCCGGCAACAGCCCGACGCCCCTCTGGTCGAGGCTGAAGCGGCTGTCCGCGCTGTCGTCGCGATTGTCGCCCATCATGAAATAATGGCCGGCGGGGACGGCATAGACCTCGGTATCGTCGGCGCCGCCGTCGATCTGGTCGAGCACTTCGAAGGAACGGCCGCCGGGCAGGGTCTCGCGAAAGCGCGGATAGCGGCACACGGCCTTTCCGGCTTCGACGGAGGGCGCCTGGACCCGACCGGCATAGCGGCACGGGCTGTTGGGGGTGACCGGCATCAGCCAGTCGGCGATCCGAACCTTCGGCACCGCCTTGCCATTGAGGAACAGCTGGCCGCGGCGCATCTGCACCGTGTCGCCGGGCAGCCCGATAAGCCTTTTGACGTAATCCTCGTCCTCGCCGGGATAGCGGAAGACGACGACGTCGCCGCGCTTCGGGTCCGAGGCCCAATACCGCCCGTCGAAGGAGCCGAGGCCGAACGGTATCGAATAACGCGAATAGCCATAGGGCCATTTGGCGACGAACAGATAGTCGCCGATCCTGAGCTCCGGCATCATCGATCCCGACGGGATCACGAACGGCGCGATCACGAAGGTTCGAAGCAGGATCGCGCACAGGAAGAAGAGCAGCAGGAAGCGCGTCGTTTCGGCGAGCCCTCCTTTCTTCTTCCTGTCGGGCTTCGCCGCGCCTCTCGCCATAGCGCCGCTTTCGCTTGGGCCGGGGGTGGGGTCAAGGCGCATTCCCTCTCCCTGCAGGGAGAGGGGTGAAGACTAGGCATCCCGCCCCGCCCCCACTAAGAGCCCGCTCATGGATGAGAACCAAGCCTGGGCCGCGATCGAGGCGGTCGAGCCGAACAGCCTGACCGAACTCTTCGCCGCCGAGCCGAACCGCCTCTCCCGCCTCGCGCTCGACCTTCCGGGGATGCATTTCGACTTTTCCAAGACCCACCTCAGCGTCCCTCTCCTCGCCGCGTTCGAGGCGCTCGCGCAAGCGCGCGGCCTCGCCGGCGCGCGCGACGCCCTGTTCGCGGGCGCACTCGTCAACCCGACCGAGGGGCGCTCCGCCGAGCATAGCGCCGAGCGCGGCCAGGGCGCTCCGGAGAGCGTCGCCCGAGCCACCGGCCGTCGCGCCCGGATGCGCGCCTTGGTCGACGCGATCGAGGCCGAGGCCTTCGGCCCGATCCGCCACATCCTCCACATCGGCATCGGCGGCTCGGCGCTCGGGCCCGATTTCGTGATCGACGCGCTCGGCCGGGATTCGGGCCGCTACGAGACGGCGGTCGTCTCCAACGTCGACGGCGCCGCGCTCGAGGAAGCGGTCGCGGGCTTCGACCCGCACACCACCCTTCTCGTCCTGGCCTCCAAGACCTTCACGACCCTCGAGACCCTGCTCAACGCCCGCTCCGCCCTCTCCTGGATGGAGCAGGGCGGAGTGGCCGATCCTTACGGACGGATCGTCGCCCTGACCGCAGCGCCGGAAAAAGCGCTCGAATTCGGCGTCGACGAAACCCGGATCCTTCCCTTCGCCGAGAGTGTCGGCGGCCGCTACTCGCTCTGGTCGTCGATCGGCTTTCCGATCGCGCTGGCGCTCGGCTGGGAGTCCTTCGAGACCCTGCTCGAAGGGGCCGCGGCGATGGACCGCCATTTCCGCCTCGCCCCCCTGAGCGAGAACGCCCCCGTCCTTGCCGCCTTCGGCGACCGCTATTACGCCAATGTCCGCGGCGGCCAGACCCGCGCCGTCTTCGCCTATGACGAGCGTCTTCGGCTTCTGCCCGCCTATCTCCAGCAGCTCGAGATGGAATCGAACGGCAAGTCGGCGAGGCTCGACGGCGCTCCCGTCCTTCGCTCGACCGCGCCCGTCACCTGGGGCGGGGTCGGCACCGACGCCCAGCACGCCGTCTTCCAGCTTCTCCACCAGGGCACCCACCTGGTGCCGGTGGAGTTCGTCGCCTGCATCGAGCCCGGCCACGCCTTCGACGAGGAGCATCACCGCCAGCTCCTCATCAACTGCTTCGCCCAGGGCGCCGCCCTCATGTCCGGCAAGGCGAGCGACGATCCCCACCGCAATTACCCCGGCGACCGCCCCTCGACGACGATCCTCCTCGACGATCTCGATCCGGCCACGCTCGGAGCGCTCATCGCTTTCTATGAGCACCGCACCTTCGCCAACGCGGTGCTGCTCGGGATCAATCCGTTCGACCAGTTCGGGGTGGAGCTCGGCAAGTCGATGGCCAAGGCGATCGACGGGGGGGAAGAAATCGACTTCGATCCGTCTACCCGGGACCTGATCGAGCGGGCGCTGGGCGGCGACAATTGATCGTCGCTGGGACGACGAGGCAGACCGAAGGAACGACCATGAAGATCCTCATCTATCTCTACGACGGAGTCACCGCCCTCGACGCGATCGGTCCCTACGAGTCGCTGAGCCGGCTGCCGGGCGTCGAGATCCGCTTCGTCGGCCGCCGCGCCGGTCCGGTCCGCACCGGCGACGGGTTCCTGGGCCTCATCGCCGACACCGGCATCAACGACGAGATCGAGGCCGACATGCTGATCGTTCCGGGCGGAAGGCGCGCCGGAGTCCAGCGGGAGATGGGCGAGGAAAGGGTGCTTGGCTGGATGGCCGTGCTCGACGCCGCGACGACCAGGACCTGCTCGGTCTGCACGGGCTCGCTCCTCCTCGGCGCGGCGGGGCTGCTCGAAGGACGCCGGGCCTCGACCCATTGGGGCGCGCGCGACTATCTGAGCCATTTCGGCGCCACCTATTCCGCCGAGCGGGTGACCGAGGACGGCAAATATCTGACCAGCGCCGGAGTCTCGGCCGGGATCGACCTCGGCCTCGTCCTGTGCGCCGAAATCGCCGGCCGCGAGATGGCCGAGGCCGTCCAGCTCAGCATGGAATACGACCCCCAGCCGCCGTTCGACGCCGGCGATTTCAGGAGAGCGACCCCCGAGCGCGTCGCCATGGTCGCCAAGCTGAACATCTGACCTGTCCTCCCCATCGCCAGATGGGGAGGGGAACCGCCCGAAGGGTGGTGGAGGGGTAACTGGCTCGGCCTTCGCAGCTACCCCTCCACCATGCTTCGCATGGTCCCCCTCCCCATCGCCTGCGGCGACGGGGAGGATGATTGGCAGCGGCTTGCGCGGCCATTTCAAATCACAATGTCAAAGAGCCATGGGCAGTCCGCGACTCGCCCGTTCCCGATATAATAGGAAGAATCCTACAATACAAGAACAAAAGAAGAATATTCTCAAAAAAGTCGAGCGGCCGAGGAGGGGCTCGACCCGATCCTCTCCAGTGTGCTCGAGAGAAGGGTTTGCGCGAGACGCCGGGGCAGCCATATGGCGTCCACCCTTACCTGACCGGAAACCCTTATGCCCAAGAGCTACGACTACGACCTCTTCGTCATCGGCGCCGGATCGGGCGGCGTCCGGGCGGCGCGGGTCTCCGCCGCGCACGGCGCTCGAGTGGCGATCGCCGAGGAGCATAAGGTCGGCGGCACCTGCGTCATCCGCGGCTGCGTCCCCAAGAAGCTGCTCGTCTACGGCGCCCATTTCGCCGAGGATATCCAGGACGCCCGCCGCTTCGGCTGGAACGTCCCGGCCTGCGATTTCCACTGGCCGACCCTTCGCGACAACGTCCTCGCCGAGGTCGGCCGGCTCGAGGACGCCTATACCGAGACCCTGACCAACCATAAGGTCGAGATCGTGAAGGAGCGGGCGACGGTGGCCGGCCCGCACGAAGTCCGCCTCGCCGGCGGCCGCACCGTCACCGCCGGGATCATCCTGATCGCCACCGGCGCCCGTCCGGTCGTTCCCGATTTCCCGGGGAGCGAGCTCGGCTTCACCTCCAACGAAGCCTTTCACCTGCCCGATCTGCCGAAGCGGGTGGTGATCGCCGGCGCCGGCTATATCGCCAACGAATTCGCCGGAATCTTCCACAATCTGGGAAGCCACGTCACCCTCGTGAACCGATCCGACGTCATCCTTCGCGGCTATGACGAGACGATCCGGGACCGCCTTCTCACCATCTCGATGATGAAGGGGATCGATTTCAAGTTCCACGTCGCGTTCGAGAGCCTCGAGAAGCAGGGCGAGGCGCTCAAGGTGAACATGACGGGCTGCGATCCGATCGAGGCCGATGCGGTGATGTTCGCGATCGGGCGCCAGCCCAATACCGAGGAGCTGGGCCTCGAGACGGCGGGCGTCGACACGGACGACAAGGGCGCGGTGGTGGTGGACCCCGACAACAGATCGACCTGCGACAGCGTCTACGCGGTCGGCGACGTCACCAACCGGGTCCAATTGACGCCGATCGCGATCCGCGAGGGCCAGGCTTTCGCCGATACCCTCTTCGGCGACAAGCCGACCCGGGTCGATTATGAGAACATCCCTTCGGCGGTGTTCAGCCATCCGCCGCTGGCCGGAGTGGGAATGACCGAGGGCGAGGCGCGCAACAAATTGGGCTCCGTCAAGACCTACACGTCGGATTTCCGGGCGATGAAGAACGTTCTCGCCGGCCGCAACGAGCGCGCCCTCTACAAGCTGGTCGTCAATTCCGAGACGGACGAGGTCGTCGGCCTCCACATGATCGGCCCCGACGCCCCCGAAATCCTCCAGGCCGCCGCGATCGCGGTCAAGGCGAAGCTGAAGAAGGCGGATTTCGACTCGGTCGTGGCGCTCCACCCGACCATGGCGGAGGAACTGGTGCTGATGCGGTGAGGGGGAGACGGCGGATGCAACGCTCGTCATCCCGGCGAAAGCCGGGACCTCGTGACGGAAAGGCGCCGGCGCGCTATCGACCTGAGGCCCCGGCTTCCGCCGGGGTGACGAGGTGATTATGACCGACCCCGCCTACCTCCCCGGCTTCGGCAACCATTTCGCCACCGAGGCCGTGCCCGGAGCCCTTCCGGAAGGCCGCAACTCGCCCCAGAAGCCCGCTTTCGGCCTCTATGCCGAGCAGCTTTCCGGAACCGCCTTCACCGCGCCGCGCCACGAGAATCGCCGCTCCTGGCTCTACCGCCTGCGTCCCAGCGCCGAGCATCCGCCCTATCGCGCCTATGAGGGCGCCACGCTGTTCACCGCCCAGTCGCTTCACGATCCGCTGCCGCCCAACCGGCTGCGCTGGAATCCGCTGCCGCTCGCCGACGAAGGCACCGACCTGATCGACTCCCTCGCGACCATGATGGCCAATGGGGGGGCCGAAGCCCTCTCCGGAGTCGCCGTCCACGTCTATCGCGCGACGGCCGACATGAAGGATCGCGCCTTCTTCAACGCCGACGGCGAGATGCTTTTCATCCCCGAGCGGGGCCGGCTCGAATTGCTGACCGAGATGGGCCGGATCGAGGTCGCGCCGGGCGAGGTGGCGCTCATCCCCCGCGGAGTGCGCTTCCGAGCGAACCTGCCCGACGGTGCGGCGCGAGGCTATGTCGCCGAGAATCACGGCGCCCTCTTCCGCCTGCCCGATCTCGGGCCGATCGGCTCCAACGGGCTCGCCAATCCCCGCGACTTCCTCACTCCGGTCGCCGCTTATGAGGACGAGGATTGCGAGGTCGAGCTCGTCCAGAAATATCTGGGCCGGCTCTGGACCACCACGCTCGACCATAGCCCGCTCGACGTCGTCGCCTGGCACGGCAATCTCGCCCCCTGGAAATACGATCTCGCCCGATTCAACACGATCGGATCGGTGAGCTTCGACCATCCCGACCCGTCGATCTTCACCGTCCTCACCAGCCCGTCGGAGACTCCGGGCCGGGCCAATGCCGATTTCGTCATCTTCCCGCCGCGCTGGATGGTGGCCGAGGATACGTTCCGCCCGCCCTGGTTCCACCGCAACGTGATGAGCGAATGCATGGGGCTGATCGAAGGCGCCTACGACGCCAAGGCCGAGGGCTTCGCGCCCGGCGGGCTCAGCCTCCACAACCTCATGTCCGGCCACGGGCCCGACGTGGCGAGCTGGAAGGCCGCCTCCGAGGCGGAGCTCAGGCCCCGCAAGATCGAGGACAGCCTGGCCTTCATGGTGGAAAGCTGCTGGCCCTTGCGGCCCACCGGCTTCGCCATGTCGGCGACAAGCGGGCTTCAGGCCGATTACGACCGGGCCTGGGGCGGCTTCCCCAAGGCTCGGCCGAAGGGCTGATGAATGGCGCCCCTGCCGCCGCGGCCGCTGCCGCCCTGCCATCGGTATCGCGACTTCCTCGACCCGGCGGAGCATGAGGCGCTGCTCGACTGGTCGATCGCCAATCGCGAGCGGTTCGAGCCCGCTCGGCTGACCGGCCATGTCGTCGATCCCAATCGCCGGATCGCCGAGCGCCTCAAGGACCTCGGACCCCACCGGGGGGTGATCGAGCGGCGCCTGAAGGAGAATTTGCCCGACATCTTCCGCCGGACCGGCACCCGGCCCTTCGAGATCGAGTTCTTCGAGCTCGAGATCGCCGCCCATGGCGACGGCGCCTTCTTCGCCCACCATAGCGACATTCCCGTCGGCCTGGGCCGCAAGCCCCTGGGCGGCGACAAGAGCGGCAAGCAGGACCGGCTGGTCAGCGCCGTCTATTATTTCCACAGCGAACCGAAGCGTTTCTCGGGCGGCACCCTCCGCCTCTACCGCCTCGGCGACCACGAGGCGTCGGGCGATTTCGTCGAGCTCGAGCCCGAGCGCAACAGCCTCGTCGTCTTCCCCTCCTGGGCCAGGCACGAAGTGCGGCGGGTGAGCTGCCCCGATTGCCGATTCGAGGATTATCGGTTCGCCGTGAACGCCTGGCTCTGCAGGACGCTGGGCGAGCGGCCGGGAGCCTGAAATCCTCCCCGCGATTTCGCGGGGAGGGGGACCATGCGAAGCATGGTGGAGGGGTCTTGCTGAGTCCGAAGAGCGGTCCCCCTCCCCGACAAATGTCGGGGAGGAATTACTCAACGCGTCCGAACCGCCTCCACTCTGCTCCCGTCGCCGCGCACCAGCGCGAAGGCGGTGGCCTCATCCCCCGCCACCTTATACGCGACCCGGGTCATCGGATCGTTCTCGAAGGCGAAGAGGTTCGGTCCGATCGCGATCATGGCGAGCTTCGGCCCGCCTTGCCGCTGGAAGGCGAGACGGCCCTCCTCGACCCACACTTTGCGGTCTCCGAAATTGCCCGCATAAGCGGCGAGCGGAAGCGCCGTGGCGACCGGCTCGGCCCGGGCGGCGAGCATTAGAGCGGCCCCTTCGAGACGGGCCTTGTCGAGGGGCGGAGCGGTCGCGGCGAGCTTGCGCAGCGCATGGACCTGGGCGACGTCCAGCGCCTTCTCCGGAGCGGCGGCGATGGTCGGCCTGATCCCGACCGCCTCCCAATCCTTGCCGGTCGAGGCGAGCACCGCCCGCCCCACCGAGACGCTGACCAGATAGCCGCCGGGCAGCGGAAAATGCGCGTTGCGAAAGCCCGCTCCGGCCGTCGTCCCGCCGATCAGCTCGCCCAGCCTGAAGCCCGTGACATGCCCCGCAAACTCCTCCGCCGCGCTCGCCGAATTGCCGCTGGTGAGGACGTAGAGCGGCTTGCCGGTCATCCGGCCCGCCGGAAGGTTCGCGAGGGTCGCCGTGCGGTCCACCTGGTTGCCGGCCATGTGAAAGGTCATGAGCGGCCGGTTCGGCTCCATGAAGTGGCTGACCAGATATTGGACGCCCTCCGGGCTGCCGCCGCCATTCTGCCTCAAGTCGATGATCGCGGCGTCGCCTTCCTTCAGGAAGCGCATGGCATGGTCATAGGCTTCGGCGCTCTTCGGGCCGGTCCAGACGAAGCCCTGCATGTTGACGTAGCGGACGTTGCCCGGAAGCACCTTCATCTCGGTGAAACCGTGGTTGCGCGACTGCGCCTGCCGGATCGCCTCGGGGGGAAGCGGGCCGTCCGAGTCGCGCGGGGCGCTCTGCGCGGCCTCGGCCGCCGCCGCCGCGGCTCGCGGGTCATATTGAAGGCCGAGATGCTTGTCGGGCGTGACGGCGGCAAGGTCGGCATTGATCCGCTCGACCAGCATGCCCGGGTCGGAGCCGTCATAGCGGCCCGCCGCCAGGCCCTTGGCGAGGGCGGCGTCCAGCTTCGGGCGGACCTCGGGCAGGACGTAATTTTCGGCGAGCACCTTGCGAAGGGCGGCAACCAATACGCGTCTGTCGGCCGGCGCAACCGCGGCCGGCGCCGCGCCCGGTTGAGCCCCGGCCAGTCCCGGCGTCAATGCCAGGCCGGCGACGATCAGCTTGATCCCGCTGCCGCGTTTCATCTTCTTCTCCCCACTCGAAAGCTCCACATCCCTGCGCAAGGTTATCGCTTGGTCTCGCGGTAATTTCAGGCGAATATGCCGCCGGCCGCGCCAGTTTATGGTGCATAGGTTCCGGGAGATGCCTGAATGGACAAAAAGCTCGATCAGCTCGATCTCAAGCTCCTCGCCTGCGTCCAGGCCGACAACCAGCTCACCGCCGAAATGCTGGCCGAGCGGATCGGACTGTCGCCCTCGGCGGTCGCCCGCCGCCTTCGCCAGCTGCGCTCGTCGCGGACGATCGTCGGCGACGTCGCCATCGTCGCCGAGCAGGCGTTCGGCCATCCCTTGTCCGCGATCATCCACATCCAGCTCGAGCGCCACGCTCTGGCCGAGGTTGCGAGCTTCAAGCGGCTTCTGGCCGCGTCCGAGAACATCCAATTCTGCCTCGAGATTTCGGGCGCGTTCGACATCCTCCTGCTCGTCGTCGTCGCCGACATGGAGGCGTTCAACCTGTTCGCCGACGATCTGCTCGCCGGCCAGCGCGCGGTCCGCCGGTACGAGACCAGCTTCGTCAAGCGCCGGCTGAAGGCGAGCCTGGCGCTGCCGCTGGATGAGCTGCAGCGCTGAGCGGGCTACCAGCCGAGCAGGTCCTCGCTGTCCTTGAGCAGCCGGAGAATTTCGGGCCGGTCGCGATAAATGCGCGTCAGCTTGCGCTCATCGCGGGAGAGGCGCGCGCATTTGAGCTCGCGGATCGTCTTCTTCAAATAGGCCGCGCGTTCCGCATCATACCCTTCTTCGCCGGCGAAATGGTTGCAATTGGCCCGCCGCTCGACGAACGTCGCCACCTTCCGAGGCGCGCTTCCGACGCGTGCCCTGAGCGTCTCCGAAGCGACGTCGGGCGAGATCAGAATCAAGGCGAGCGTCAGCGAGAACATTCCGGCTTCATACGCATTTTTCCGACGTCTTCATAAGCCCGTCGCTCCAGCGAAGGCTGGGGCCCCGGCGGGTGAAGAACGCTGGCGCCTTTCACCCCCTGGGGTCCCGGCCTTCGCTGGGACGACGCTCCCCATTTGCGCCCGCACCGCCTTGCTATAGGCCGGACCAATGACCACCGACGTCCTCATCATCGGCGCCGGCCATAACGGCCTCGTCTGCGCATATTACCTCGCCTCGAAGGGCCTCAAGGTAACGATGCTCGAGCGACGCCACGTCGCCGGCGGGGCGGCGGTGACCGAGGAATTCCATCCCGGCTTCCGCAACTCGACCGCCGCCTACACGGTCAGCCTGCTCAATCCGAAGGTGATCGAGGACATGCGGCTCTACGAGCACGGCCTCGAGGTCGTGCTGCGCAAGACCGATAATTTCCTGCCCACGCTCGGGCCGGACCATCTCCTGTCCGGCCGGGGCGGCCTGACCCGCCGCGAGATCGCCCGCCACTCCCTCGCCGACGCCGAAGGCTATGACGCTTACTCCGCCGCGCTCGGCTCGGTCGTCGCCATCCTCCGCGACTGGATCCTGCGCGCTCCGCCCAATGCCGGCGGCGGGATCGCCGACGTCCTTGCCGCCCTGAAGCTCGGTAATGCGGTTCGCGGGATGACCGCCGAGGAGCAGCGCAATTTGCTCGATTTCTTTACCAAATCCGCCGCCGACATCCTCGACCGCTATTTCAGGACGGACATCGTCCAGGCCCTGTTCGGCTTCGACGCCGTCGTCGGAAACTATGCCAGCCCCTACGATCCCGGCTCCGCCTACGTCCTCCTCCACCATCTGTTCGGCGAGGCGGCCGGGGTGGCCGGCGCCTGGGGCCACGCGATCGGCGGGATGGGCGCGATTACCCAGGCGATGGCGAAGGCGGCCCGAGCCAAAGGCGTTGAGATCGTCCTCGACTCGCCGGTCGAGGAGATCATCGTCGAGCGCGGCCGGGCCGCCGGCGCCGTTGCCGGCGGCAAGGCCTGGCGGGCCAAAGCGGTGGCCGCGAACGTCGACCCCCGCTTCCTGTTCGGAAACCTGCTTCCGGACGGGGCGGTCGCGCCCGAAATCTCGCGGCGGATGGCCGGCTGGGCGGCGGAATCGGCCACCTTCCGGATGAATGTCGCCTTGTCGGAGCTTCCCCGCTTCACGAGCCTGCCCCAGGCCGGCGACCATCTCACCGCCGGGATCATCATCGCCCCGTCGCTCCCCTATATGGACCGCGCCTACACCAGCGCCCGGACCGAAAGCTGGGCGCGCGAGCCGATCGTCGAGATGCTGGTCCCCTCCACCCTGGACGACAGTCTCGCCCCGCCCGGGAGCCACGTCGCCAGCCTGTTCTGCCAGCATTTCCCCTACGCGGTGGAAGGCGGCTGGGAGGCCCGGGCCGACGAGGCCGCCGACCATATCATCGCCCATGTCGACCGCTACGCGCCCGGCTTCAAGGCGTCGGTGCTCGGCCGCCTCGCTTTGTCCCCCTGGCATCTGGAGCAGCGCTTCGGAGTCCCGCGCGGCGACATCTTCCACGGCAAGATGGGCCTCGACCAGCTCTTCTCGGCCCGCCCCATGCTCGGCCATGCCGACTACAGGATGCCGCTCGAGGGCCTCTACCTCTGCGGCTCCGGCGCCCATCCGGGCGGCGGCGTGACCGGCGCTCCGGGCCACAATGCGGCGAAGGCGATCCTGGCCGACCGGAAGAAGTGGCGCTGACTTATCCTCCCCATGCAAGGCATGGGGAGGGGGACCATGCCTTGCATGGTGGAGGGGTAGCCGCCGAGACCTCCGAGGATCGAGTGAGCTACGGCGGAAGCCTGCGCCTTCTACCCCTCCACCACATTTCATGTGGTCCCCCTCCCCATCTAGCGATGGGGAGGATAAGGCAGCCTGGAACCGCTTAGAGGATCGCCATGAAGACTCGCGCCGCCATCGCCATCGCCCCGAACAAGCCGCTCGAGATCCACGAGGTCGACCTCGACGGCCCCCGCGCCGGCGAGGTGCTGGTCGAGATCATGGCGACCGGGGTCTGCCATACCGACGCCTATACGCTCGAAGGCAAGGACAGCGAGGGCATCTTCCCCTCGATCCTCGGCCACGAGGGCGCCGGGATCGTCCGCGACGTGGGCGAGGGCGTGACCTCGGTGAAGGTCGGCGACCACGTCATCCCGCTCTACACGCCCGAATGCCGCCAGTGCAGGTCGTGCCTCAGCCGCAAGACGAATTTGTGCACCGCCATCCGCGGCACCCAGGGCAAGGGGCTCATGCCCGACGGCACCAGCCGCTTCCGCCTGGGCTCCGAGACGATCCACCATTATATGGGCTGCTCGACTTTCTCGAACTTCACGGTGATGCCCGAGATCGCGGTGGCGAAGGTCCGCGAAGACGCCCCGTTCGACAAGATCTGCTACATCGGCTGCGGGGTCACCACCGGCGTCGGAGCGGTGATCTGGACCGCGGGGGTCGAGCCCGGCGCCAGCGTCGTCGTCTTCGGCCTGGGCGGGATCGGCCTCAACGTCATCCAGGGCGCCAAGCTGGTCGGCGCCGACCGGATCGTCGGCATCGACGTCAACCCGGGCAAGCGCGCCATGGCCCAGGCCTTCGGGATGACCGACTTCATCAACCCCGCCGAGATCGGAATGGACCGGGTCGTGGCGGCGATCCTCGACCTCACCGACGGCGGCGCCGATTACAGCTTCGACTGCACCGGCAATACCGACGTGATGCGCCAGGCGCTCGAATGCTGCCACCGCGGCTGGGGGGTCTCGACCATCATCGGAGTCGCCGAGGCCGGCCGCGAGATCGCCACCCGCCCCTTCCAGCTCGTCACCGGCCGGGTCTGGAAAGGCAGCGCCTTCGGCGGCGCCCGCGGCCGAAACGACGTGCCCCGGATCGTCGACTGGTACATGGACGGCAAGATCGAGATCGACCCGCTCATCACGCATACGATGCCGTTGGAGGACATCAACACGGCGTTCGACCTGATGCATTCGGGGGAAAGCATCCGCTCGGTCGTGGTCTATTGATCGTCGCCCAGCGAAGGCTGGGACCCCAGCGAGAACCAGCCCCGCGCCTTTCACCCCCTGGGCCCCAGCCTGCGCTGGGGCGACGGAGAATGAAATGACCCTCGAGACACTCTCCTGTGCAAAATCCTTCGGCGGAACCCAGCTCGCCTGCCGCCACTCCAGCCGCGAGACCGGCACCGACATGACCTTCGGAATCTACCTTCCGCCCCAGGTCGAGGCCGGCGCGCCGCTGCCCGTCCTGTGGTTCCTCTCGGGCCTCACCTGCACCCACGCCAACGTCGTCGAGAAGGGCCAGTATCAGCGCGTCTGCGCCGAGCTCGGGCTGATCCTGGTCGCTCCGGACACCAGCCCGCGCGGCCCGGACGTGCCGGACGATCCCGACTATGATTTCGGCCAGGGCGCCGGCTTCTACGTCGATTCGACGGAGGATCCTTTCGCCTCCAATTACCGAATGGCGAGCTACGTCGCCGCCGAGCTTCCCGACCTGATCGCCGCCGAATTTCCCGCCGAAATGGCCCGCCAGTCGATCACGGGCCATTCGATGGGCGGCCACGGCGCCCTCACCCTCGCCCTTCGCAATCCCGGCCGCTACCGAAGCGTCTCCGCTTTCGCGCCGATCGTCGCACCGAGCCGGGTGCCCTGGGGCGAGAAGGCGCTCGGACGCTACCTCGGCGCCGACCGGGCCGCCTGGCGCGCGCACGACAGCGTCGCCCTGATCGAGGACGGCGCCCGGGCCCCGGAGATACTGGTCGACCAGGGCGGCGCCGATTCCTTCCTCGATCGCGAGCTCAAGCCGGATCTCCTCGAAGCCGCCTGCCTCGAGGCCGCAATCCCGCTGACGCTGAGAATCCAGGAGGGCTACGACCACAGTTATTATTTCATCTCCACCTTCATGGAGGATCATTTGCGCTGGCATTTCGAGCGGCTGTCGGCATGAACCTCCTCCCGATCCTCATCCAGGCCGCACTGGCCGCCGGCGCCGAAATCGAGCGAATCTATTCGGAGGGCTGCGAGGTCGTCGAAAAGGAGGACGGCTCGCCCGTCACCATCGCCGACCGCCGCGCCGAGGCGATCATCCTCGAGCGCCTCGCCGCCGCTTTCCCCGACATCCCGATCCTCGCCGAGGAAGAGGCCGCGGCCGGCCGCATCCCCGAGCTCGGCGCGCGCTTCTTCTGCGTCGACCCGCTCGACGGCACCCGCGGCTTCATCCAGCGCAACGGCGAGTTCACCGTCAATATCGGCCTGATCGAGGACGGCGAACCCGTCGCCGGCGTAATCTACGCGCCCGATTCGAAGCGCCTCTATTACGGCGCCCGCGGCGAGGGCGCCTTCCGTGCCAAGGAGGGCGGCGCCTCGGAACCGATCCGCCCCCGCCCCCGCCCCGCTTCGGGCCTGACCGCCGTCGGAAGCCGAAGCCACGCCGCCCACGGCAGCGCCGAGAAGGGCGCGCATCTCGGAATCGCCGAGTTCGTCGCCTCCAGCTCTTCGCTCAAATTCTGCCTGGTCGCCGAAGGCACGGCCGACCTCTATCCGCGCCACGGCACCACCGCCGAATGGGACACCGCCGCCGGCCAGGCCATCCTCGAGGCCGCCGGCGGCCGGGTCATGGCGCTCGACGAGGACGGGCGGGAAACGGGGCCGCTCGCCTACGGCAAGGTCGAGCGACGGTTCCTAAACCCCCATTTCATCGCCTGGGGATAGAGCGTCGGGTTACCCGAAGCTGTGCTTTACCCCGATCGCCGGGATGATGTGCTTGTTGCGGTGGCGAAGCTCGAACTGGTCGGGAAAGGGCGTCCGCCGGTCGGACGTGAAGAAGGTCCGGTCGCGGAACGCCGCGGCGTTGGTGGCATTGTCGAGGCTGAAGGTGATCGTCGTCTTCGGGCTGGGGCGGTATTCGACGAACGCGGTGACGTAGGGATTGTCGCTGAACGGCCGGTCGATCTCGTCCCGCCGGAAGAACGCGGTCGGGGCGTTGTAGAAAAAGGTCGCGCCATAGGCCCATTTGCCGAGATCCTGCCGGAAGCTCGCATCGGCCGAAAAGGGGTTGAAGCCGGAGAATTGGCGCTTCCGCAAGGTATAGGGATCCTCCACCGAGGTATCGATCAGCGAGCTGTTGACGGTCAGCCGCCCGCCCTTGATCCCGAGGCGGGCCAGAGGCGCGTCGATCGTGCTCTTGAGGATCAGGCTCCGGCCATTGCCGAGATTGCCCGGCGCGTCAAAGCCTTCCGGGGTCGGGATCCGGTCCTGGACCAGCGAGATCCGGTTGTAGCCGGCCTGGATCTTGACCACCCCGTCGCCGAGAATCGGCTGCTCGAGGGTCGCCAATATCTCCCACGCCCGCTGCGGCACGAGATCGGCATTGCCGCCGTTGACCCGGTCGTTGGTCAATTCGGCCGTGCTGATGAAATCGTCGAAATTGAGCTGGGCGACGGTGCGCGCGACCGACAGCTGGGCGTGCCAGCCCGAAGCGTCGCGATAGTCGAGGCTCGCCTTGGGCTTGAGGAACTTGAGCACCCTTTCCGCTTCGGCGTCGCCGCTGACGGTGAGTCGCGACACCTCGTAGGTGAGCCCCATGTCCAGCCTCAGGGTCTTGGAGAGCGCCTTGCCCGCGTTGACGAAGGCCTCGCCGCGATATTCCTTCACCACCGCCTGATCGACCGGAAGATCGATCCGGGTCGCGGTGCCCCCGGCGTCGAGACCGAAGAAGCCGACGTCGCTGTCGAGCTTGTTGAGCACGCCCTCGGCCCCCGTCTCGAGGCTCCAGCCGCCGAGATTCGAGCGGTTCCAGACCAGCCGGAGCACCCTTTCGTCGCGCTGGTTGTCGAGATCCTGGATGAACCCGCCGGTCACTTCGCCCCGGATTCGATTGAGCGAGGTGTCGACATTGTGCCGCTGCCGCCGGGTCGCGAGCCCGACCAGCTTCAGCCCGCCGCCCCAGAGCGGCCGGGTGATGTCGCCGCCCAGCTCATAGTCGCGGCGGTCGTAATTCTGGGTGAGCCGGTCGTCGCGAACCGCCCCGCCGACCGGGAACACGTCGTTCGTCTGCTTGAGGTCGAACCAGTTTTGCGAGACCCGGAAGTTCAGATGGGCGGTTCGGTTGTCGCCGGCACCATGCTCCCAGGCTCCCGAGACGAAGGCGGTCCGGTCGGAGATTCGGTTCACCTTCTCGCGATATTCGAGGAGTCTCCCGCTCGGAAGGGCGGTGACCCGGTCGAAGCCTTCCTCGGTGGTCGGGAAGGCCTGGTAGCCGATCGAGGCGTTGAAGCTCGAATTGCCCCGGCGAATAAGCGCCGAGACGGTGGCGTCGGGCTCGACCCGCCCGGTATAGGTTCGCCGCAGCTGTCCGTTGAACGTTCCGGCGAGGCCGCCCGAGTCGGTGGTGACGACGTTTACGACCTGCGGCTTGCCGGCGAATTCGGATCCGAACAGGTCGCCGGCCCCGACCTCGACCCGGGCCACGCGGCTCGCCGGGATCCGCGCCAGAACGGTCTCGAGCGTGTCGCTCTTCGAGCTCGGCCTCTGTCCGTTGATGACGACGTTGCCCGCCGCCTGACCGAAGCCGCGCACGTCCTGGTTGCCGAGCTCGAGCGTGAAGCCGGGTACGCGCTGGACCATCTGGAGCGCGTTGGACGGCGCGAATTGCGCAAAATAAGCGGCCTCGTAGACGGTCCGCCCGTCCGCGCCCGGCGCCTGGACGGCCATCGCGCCGGTGCCCGAAAGCAAGAGGGCCGCCGCCGCCAAGCCCGTCCAACGCGTCTTGCCCCCCACCCGTATGTCCTTTCGCTACGTTTCCGCAATGACTGCAAGAAACACGCCACGGCCGTGCGCCTAGGCGCCAGCGACGAACGACATCGAGGTTTCGACGAACGGCATGTTTGCTGTCCGGGGCCGGACATCAGCTTGTCCGCAATCGGACGGGAGACTTGCGTCACCCCAGCGTAGGCTGGGGTCCCGGCGGGTGAAAACCGCCGGCGCCTTTCACCCTTTGGGGTCCCAGCCTTCGCTGGGACGACGGGACTTCCATGCGCTGATTCCCAGATACAGCAGCAACCCCAGCGGCCCGATCATCATCGTCGCGAACAGGCATGGCAGAAGGGCGAGATTCGAAACGCCCGAGCGCTCCGAATGCTCGACCTCCCAGCTCCCGACGACGAGATCGAGGGCGAGATAATGGATCCAGCCGACCAACAGCAGGACCGGCTTGTCGAAAAACCGCGCGATCGCCTCCAGCGTATAGCCCAGGTCGGTCGGGATCGCCTTCAAATGGGTCGACAGGAAGAGGAGGTAGAGCAGGCAGAGCGGCACCGCCGCCCATCGCGCCGCGAGCACCGCCCGGCGGCGGCCGATCCAGGGCGAGGCGAACAAGGCGGCCCAGCCTACGAAAGCGACGGCGTGCGCCGCGATGAACCAGGTTTCCAGAGTCAGCATGAGAGCCCCCTCCCGTCCAAACCGTCATGCCGGACTCGATCCGGCATCCACCTTCTTCGCGGCATTCGGCAGGAAGACGGGCCCCGGGTCAAGCCCAAGGTGACGATTCAGGTTTGCGCCTAGATGATCGGGTGCCGCTCCCAATTGGGCTTGTCCGCCCTTTTGCCCAGCTTCGCGTTGAGGTCCTTCACCGTCTCGCTTCCGGTCCGCTCGCACAGGAAGGGAAAGACCGCGTGGATGAGGCAGCCCAGCCCGCCGAGAATCATCTTGAAGCCGAAACCCGACGCCATCGCGAAATGCTCGGTATAGGTCTCGCCCGCTTCGTCGAGATGCTTGGTAAAGGGATTGTCGGCCATCGCGGCCCCTTATCGCGCGCCGGCCCGATCCGCCAGCGAATAGAGGGCGTGGGATGACGACCTTGCCTCCCGCTCCCCCACGCCCCTACATCGGCCGAAACCACAGGAGCCTCCCGAAATGCCCGAAGCCTATATCGTCGCCGCCGCCCGAACCGCCGGCGGGCGCAGGGGCGGAGCCCTCAGGGACTGGCACCCGGCCGACATGGCCGGTGAAGTGCTCGATGCCCTGATCCGTCGCTCCGGCCTCGATCCGGCGCTGGTCGAGGACGTGATCATGGGCTGCGTCGGCCAGGCCGGCGAGCAGGCCTTCCACATCGGCCGTAACGCGGTCCTCGCTTCCTCCCTGCCGACCTCCGTCCCGGCCGTCACCATCGACCGCCAATGCGGCTCCTCGCAGCAAGCGGTGCAATTCGCCGCCCAGGCGGTGATGAGCGGGACCCAGGACGTGGTGATCGCCGCGGGGGTCGAGTCGATGACCCGGGTGCCGATGGGCCTTCCCGTCACCCTTCCCATGCAGCACGGCATCGGCACCGGGCCCTTCTCGAAACGGATCCAGGACCGCTTCGGGGTGGCGATGTTCAGCCAGTTCGTCGGCGCCGAGATGATCGCCGAGAAATACCAGTTCCGAAAGGAGACGCTCGACGCCTTCGCCCTCGACAGCCACCGCAAGGCCGCCCGAGCCACCGAGGCCGGAGCTTTCGATGAGGAGATCGTGCCGCTCAGGATCGTCGACGCCGACGGCAACGAGGCCCTCCACGCCAGGGACGAAGGCATTCGCTACGACGCCACCCTCGAAGGCATTGCTTCGGTCAAGCTGATCAAGGAGGGCGGCAAGATCAGCGCCGCCAACGCCAGCCAGATCTGCGACGGCGCGAGCGGCGTTCTCGTGGTCAGCGAGCGCGCCCTCAAGGAGCATGATCTCACCCCGCTGGCCCGGATCGTCAACCTGACGGTGACCGGCGGCGACCCGGTCATCATGCTCGAGGAAGTGATCCCGGCCACCCGAAGGGCGCTGCAACGCAGCGGAATGAGCATCGCCGACATCGACCTCTACGAAGTCAACGAAGCCTTTGCCCCGGTCCCGTTGGCCTGGCTCGGCGAGATCGGCGCCGACCCCGCCAGGCTCAACGTCAACGGCGGCGCCATCGCGCTCGGCCACCCCCTCGGCGCCTCGGGCACCAAGCTGATGACCACCCTGGTCCACGCCCTCAAGGCGCAGGGCAAGCGCTTCGGCCTCCAGACCATGTGCGAAGGCGGCGGGCTGGCCAACGTGACGATCGTGGAGGCGCTGTAGAAAATTCGGCGCATATTTTGGAGCGTGTCACTCGAGTCTTATTCCGGGCCCTCGGCAAGTGGGACGTCGTCCAAGTCCGAAGCCCTGTTCCTCACATCTTGTAGATAGATGCGAAACTCCGCTGCGAGGCGTCCTTTCGTCAGGCCCACCGCATCAAGCTTGGGCTGGAGAAAATCGGCGAGAGCATCCGTCGCATCATCGAACATGGCGATTGAGGATCGAATAAATCCGAGCATCTCTTCCCTGCCGGCCACGCTATAAAAGGTCTCGGCATTTTCTCGAAAAAAATGATGAGCAAGAAAATTGCGCCGGTCAAGCACTCTATGAAATTGTCCACCCAACTCTTTAGGCAAAGCATGCACCTTACCCAAGGTCCTTAGGAGATCTCCCAGTCCACGTTTAAATTGACTAGCCATCTCCAGATCGAATGCTTCATGGAATTCCTCCCTGGTGGCGAACGACCCTTGTTCAATTGCAATCTTAAAAGGAACGATGGCGTTCGCAACAGCCACCTCGAACACGGACGCCTGATACATTGCCAAGCCGAAGAAGGCGTATATCTCTTTATGCTGACTGCCATCATCGGGAAGATCTGCTAACCTCATCCAATCCCATCCAATCCCATCCAATCCCATTTGGGGGATAAAGCCGTCCGGACCTATCCCCTCCCTTCAACGCTCGCCTAGCTTCGCTCTGGGCTGCCTATCACTCATTTGGCTAAGTGCGCCTTGACTTTCCGCCCCGTTTCCGCTTGAGGAGCCCGCGCCGGCGGGGCCCATCGGGTTCCGCTTTCGCATTTGGGGTTTGGGCCGTCCCCCGTCACGACAGCCTGGCCGGCGCTACCTCGAACGGGTGCCGGACGAACGAAGGAAAAGACCATGCGTCACCGCAATGCCGGCCGCAAGCTGCAGCGCACCTCGAGCCACCGCGCCGCTCTGTTCCGGAACATGGCCGCAGCGCTCATCAAGCACGAGCAGATCACCACCACCGTCGCCAAGGCGAAGGAGCTTCGCCCCTATACGGAGAAGCTGATCACGCTCGCCAAGAAGGGCGGCCTGTCCAATCGCCGGCTCGCCCACGCCCGCCTCCTCGACGACAAGCAGCTGGTGAAGCTGTTCGACGTCCTGGCGCCGCGCTACTCGGCCCGCGAAGGCGGCTATTGCCGGGTCATCAAGGCCGGCATCCGAGCCTCCGACGCCGCCTCGATGGCGATCATCGAGCTGGTCGACCGCGACGTCTCCGCCAAGGGCCAGGATTCCGGTCCGGTCGAGCGCGAGGAAGAGTTCGAAGCGGCCTGAGCGACGGAACCACGCCGATCCCCAGGGATTCTCCCCCGACGTGACAACGCAGGGAGATTCCCCATGGCCGAACGCAAACGCGAGCTGATCGACACCGGCAACGACAAGCGCTTCGTGCGCCGCGATGCCGAAGGCAAGTTCAAGGACGTCGTCGACGTCGGCAAGTCGCTGGCCGCCGACCAGCGCCAGCATTCCGACACCAAGGTCAAATCGGGCCAGGGCGACAAAGGCGACCGTTAACCCGTCGCCCCAGCGAAGGCTGGGCCCCAGTGGGTGAAGGACGCAGCGGCTTTCCCTCTCTGGGATGCCGGCCTTCGCCGGCATGACGCCACCCCTTGCCTTCCCCCGCCCCTCGCTGCAGTTTCGCTGGCGCAGCGACTTGAGGGGGAAGCAGAATGGCGACGACTTTCGACAAAGGCCGGGTTCCGGGCTGGTATTGGGCCGTTGCGGCCATTGCCTTCCTTTGGGCGGCGATGGGCTGCTACGCTTATCTGACCCAGGTCTCGATGGATTCGGCCGCACTCGCTCAACTTCCGGCGGAGCAGCGCGAGATCTGGGCGGCGATGCCCGGGTGGGCGGTCGGCGCCTATGCGGTCGCGGTCTGGGCCGGCCTGCTCGGGGCCTTGGGCCTTCTGCTCCGGCGAACCTGGGCCCGCCTCGCTTACGCCGCATCGCTGCTCGCCGTGATCGTCCAGTTCGGCTGGACCTTCCTCGCCACCTCTATCCTGACCACGATGGGACCCTCGGCCGCGGCCTTTCCGGCCTTCATCCTGGTCGTCGCGGCCTTGCTGCTCTGGTTCTCCGGGATCGCGTCGAAGCGCGGCTGGCTGCGCTAGCGCCGACCGCCGCGCCTCGATAGAGGCGCGGTCATGGAAGTCGCAATCCTGTCGGCCGGCGGGCCGCCGCCGGAGCTCGCCCCGCGTTTCGGCGACTATGGAGCGATGTTCGCTCGCCTGCTCGGCCCGGGCTTCGTCCCCCGGATCTACGACGTCGCGGGGGGAGAATTGCCGGCCGCGCCCGACGCTCATCCCGCCTACCTCGTCACCGGCTCGGCCGCGGGCGTCTACGAGCCTTTGCCCTGGATCGCGCCTCTGCTCTCCTTCCTTCGCGAGGCGGAGGGTCGCGCGAGGCTGGTCGGCATCTGCTTCGGCCATCAGGCGATGGCGGAGGCGCTCGGCGGCCGGGTCGAGAAATCGGAGCGCGGCTGGGGCATCGGCCTTCAGGATTACGCGCTGTGGGAGCGCTCGTCCTGGATGGGCGAGGCTCCGCCGGGCCGGATCGCGATCCCCGTTTCCCACCAGGACCAGGTGGTGGTCCCGCCGCCGGGCGCCAGGGTGCTCGGCGGCAACGTCTTCACGCCGTTCGGCCTCCTCGAATATGGCGACGCCATTTCGATGCAATTCCACCCGGAGTTCGAGCCGGACTACGCCCAGGCCCTGATCGGGCATCGCCGGGCCCGAATGCCCGATCCGGACTCGGCCATCGCCTCGCTGAAGAGGCCGAACGACCGGGAGCTGGCGGCGGAGTGGATACGGAGGTTTTTGCGCTCCTGATCCTCTCCTGCATTTGCAGGGGAGGGGGACCGCGCGAAGCGCGGTGCTTCGCATGGTCCCCTCCCCCGGAGAATCCGGGGGAGGAATTATTTCGCGAGAAAGTCCTTCAGCTCCTTCCGGAACTCCAGCGGCGCGTCGAGCATGATGAAATGATAGCTTTCGGGGATCCGCTTCAGCACCGCCTGGGGGGCGTTCGCGTAGCTCATCTTGTAGAATTCATCCATCTGGGCGTCGGTCACGGGAGCGCCGGCGGGCGTGACGTAGAGCACGGTCAGGGGCGTCTTGACGCGGGCGAGATCGGGGCGGAGGTCGGTGGTGATCAGATCGTACATGGCCTGGCCCGAAGCGGCCGGGTCGCTGCTCAGCGAATGGCCGGCGATCTCCGCACGCAGCGGCTCGGTCCGAACCATCCCGACGATGGTCTGCTCGATCTGCGTGCGCCGGGCCGCTCCGGCCGACGTGGCGATGCCCTTGCGGATCTGATCGGCGATCGGCCTGACGCTGTCGGGGGTCGCCTCCGGCCCGCCGAACATGTTGCCGAGGAAGGGCAGCATGTCGACCACCATCGCCTTCGAGACGAGCCCGGGATTGCGCCCCGCCACGATCAGCGCCCAGGCGCCGCCGAGGGAATGGCCGACGAGCGCAGGCTTCTTCAGCCCGGCCTCCTTGATGTAGCGGACGATTTCACCGGCGACCGGCTCCAGCACCGGCCCGGACGCGTTGGCCCCGGCCGCCTTGCCGGCGAAGCCCGCGACGTGGACGATATGGTAGCGATAGCCCGGCATCGCCGCGACCGTGGTCCGCCACACGTCCGGTGAGGAGCCGAGGCCGGGGATCAGCACCACGTCCGGCCCGGAGCCGACGACCTTCACGCTCAATCGCTCGCTGGCGAAAGCGGGACGCCCGGCCGCCTTGTCGGGCGCCGGCGCGGCCAGGGCGGCGGCGGGAAGCAGGAGGAGAGCGAGCAGAAAGCGGAACATTGGGCAGAATCTCCTTTTCAGGAGACGGTTACCGGGAAGGCGAGCGGCGCGCCACCCTCGCCTCCCTTGCCTCCCTGCCGGCGAAGCCGGTGGGGAGGGGGACCATGCGAAGCATGGTGGAGGGGTAAACGGCGCCGAGCCGGTGCGGTTTGCCCTAAAACCCGGCCGTCCGTGCCTCTACCCCTCCACCACCTTTGGTAGTCCCCCTCCCCATCTTGCGATGGGGAGGCAATTCTACACCGCCCCGCTGAACGTATCGCAGGCCTCCGGATCGCCGCTCTCCAGTCCGCGCCTGAGCCATTGCTGACGCTGGGCCGCGCTCCCGTGAGTGAAAGCCTCCGGGACCACCCGTCCCTGGCTCTGCCGCTGCAAGGTGTCGTCGCCGATCGCCTGGGCGGCACGAAGGCCTTCCTCGACGTCGCCGGGCTCCATCAAGGATCCCTGGGCGTCGCGAGCCTTGGCCGCATAAACCCCGGCATAGCAATCGGCCTGAAGCTCCACCCGGACCTGGATCGCATTGCCCTCGCGGCTGGATACCCGGCGCTGCTGGGCCGAAGCCCGATCGAGCGTTCCGGTGAGGTTCTGGATGTGATGGCCCACCTCGTGAGCGATCACATAGGCCTGGGCGAAATCGCCCGCCGCTCCGAATTTCGTCTGGAGCTCGTCGAAGAAGCTCGTATCGATATAGATCTTGTTGTCGGTGGGGCAGTAGAAGGGCCCCATCGCCGACTGGGCGGCGCCGCAGCCCGAAGTGCCGCCGCCGCTGTAGAAGGAAAGCGGCGCCGGCTGGTAGCGCTGGCCTTTGGCCGCGTAGAGCTGGGTCCATGTATCCTCGGTGCTTGCGAGCACCTGGCAGGAGAAGCGCTTGGCAGGCTCGCTGGAGCAGGCCTGGGCGGCATCGTTCGTCGCGCCCGATCCCTGCTGCTGGGGAGCCACCGCCGGCCCGGAACCGCCCAGTCCCAGGCCGCCGCCGCCGCCCATGTAGCTAAGCGCGCAATAGCCGAGCAGAAGGATGAGCACTCCGCCGATCCCGAAGCGGCTGAGCACCATGGGCAGGAGCGCGAACAGGCAGCCTCCGCCTCCCCCGCCGCCGCCGCCGCCGAAGCCGAAGCCTCCGCCGCCCCGCCCTTGGTCGGAAACATTGTCGCTCGTCCGATAGCCGCCAAGACGCATACTGCTCTCCCTCCAGGTGCCGGGATAATGTTTGCGCCCCCGTTATGGTTGCAATCGGTGATGCGACGGGGAAAGGCTCCCGTCATCCCGGCGAAAGCCGGGACCCCAGGCCGAAAGGTCTCGGCCCTTCACCACGAGGTCCCGGCTTTCGCCGGGATGACGGAGAAAATATGTTCCTCAAAGGCAAGACCGCCCTCGTCACCGGCTCCACCTCCGGGATCGGCCTCGCGATCGCCCGGGCCTTGGCCGCCGAGGGCGCCCGGATCACCCTGAACGGCTTCGGCGACGAGTCCGAGATCGAAGAGCTCAAGAGCGGGCTCGGCGCCGCCCATAGCGCCGCCGACCTGACGAATCCCGAAGCGATCGAGGCGATGATGGCGGAGGCGGGGGAGATCGACATCCTCGTCAACAATGCCGGGATGCAGCACGTCGCCCCGATCGACCAATTCCCGGTCGCCAAATGGGACCTTCTCATCGCGCTCAACCTCAGCGCCGCCTTCCACACCATCCGCCTCGCCTTGCCCGCGATGAAGGCCAAAGGCTGGGGCCGGGTGATCAACACCGCCTCGGCGCACAGCCTGGTCGCGAGCCCGAACAAGGCCCCCTATGTCGCGTCCAAGCACGCGATCGCCGGCCTCACCAAGGCGGTGGCGCTGGAGACGGCGACCCAGGGAGTCACCGTCAACTGCATCAGCCCCGGCTACGTCTGGACCTCGCTGGTCGAGAACCAGATCCCCGACACGATGAAGGCCCGCGGCCTCACCCGCGAGGCCGTCATGAACGACGTCCTCCTCGCCGCCCAGCCGACCAAGAAGTTCGTCACGGTCGACCAGGTGGCCGCCTTGGCGCTGTTCCTGTGCCGCGACGAGGCCAGCGCGATCACCGGCGCGAACCTCAGCATGGATGGCGGCTGGACGGCGGCTTGAACATCCCAACTCCTCTCCCGCCTTTCGCGGGAGAGGGGGGACCCAAGCCGAAGGCTTGGGGGGTGAGGGTCTTGCTGACTCCGATGTACAGACCCTCACCTCCCACCGCTTCGCGGCGGGCCCTCCTCTCCCGTGAAGGACGGGAGAGGGGTTTAGATTAGCACTCTCGCCCATACAGTGCTAAGCTTCCCGCTTCCGCTGCCGTAGCGCCACAGCGTCCTCGAACAGACGGATAAAATCATGGCAGCCAAAGATGTGCGCTTCGCGCGCGACGCCCGCGAAGGGATCGTTCGCGGGGTCGACATGCTCGCCGACGCGGTCAAGGTCACCCTCGGTCCCAAGGGCCGCAACGTGCTCATCGACAAGGGCTGGGGGCCGCCCCGGATCACCAAGGACGGGGTCACCGTCGCCAAGGAGATCGAGCTCACCGACAAGTTCGCCAACATGGGCGCCCAGATGATTCGGGTCGTCGCCTCGCGAACCGCCGACCATGCCGGCGACGGCACCACCACCGCCACCGTGCTCGCCCAGGCGATCGTCCACGAAGGCATGAAATCGGTTTCCGCAGGCGCCAATCCGATGGATCTGAAGCGCGGGATCGAGCTTGCCGTCGCCCGGATCGTCCAGGACCTCGCCGCCCGCGCCCGCCCGGTCGCCAGCTCGAAGGAGATCGCCCAGGTCGGCACCGTCTCGGCCAATGGCGATTCCGAGGTCGGCGAGATGATCGCCGAGGCGATGGACAAGGTCGGCAAGCACGGCGTGATCAGCGTCGAGGAGGCGACCGGCCTCACCCTCGAGCTCGACCTCGTCGAGGGCATGCAGTTCGACCGCGGCTATCTCTCGCCATATTTCGTCACCGATGCCGAGAAGATGCTCGTCGAGCTGACCGATCCCTACATCCTGCTCCACGAGAAGAAGCTCGGCAAGCTCCAGGACCTTCTTCCCTTGCTCGAGGCGGTGGCGGGATCGGGCCGGCCGCTGCTCATCATCGCCGAGGATATCGAGGGCGAGGCGCTCGCCACCCTCGTCGTCAACAAGCTTCGCGGCGGCCTCAAGGTCGCCGCCGTCAAGGCGCCCGGCTTCGGCGACCGCCGCCGGCTCGTGCTCGGCGACATCGCCGTGCTCACCGCCGGGGAGGCGATCTCCGACGAGCTCGGGATCAAGCTCGAAAAGGTCACTCTGGACAGGCTCGGCACGGCCAAGCGGGTCGTCATCGACAAGGACAAGACGACCATCGTCGGCGGCGCCGGCGACCGGTCGGCGATCGACGCCCGCGCCGACGCCATTCGCGGCGAGATCGAGCGGTCCGACAGCGAATATGACATGGAGAAATTGCAGGAGCGGCTCGCCAAGCTGGCCGGCGGGGTCGCCGTCATCAAGGTCGGCGGCGCCAGCGAGACCGAGGTCAAGGAACGCAAGGACCGGATCGACGACGCCCTCCACGCCACCCGGGCCGCGGTCGAGGAAGGGATCGTTCCGGGCGGCGGCACCGCCTTGCTCTACGCGGCGAAGGCGCTCGACGGACTGAGCGGGCCCAACGAGGACCAGGGCCGCGGGATCGACATCGTCCGCCGGGCGCTTCAGGCGCCGCTTCGCCGGATCGCCGAGAATGCGGGGATCGACGGCGCCGTCGTCGCCGGCAGGCTGCTTGCGGAGGGCGACGAGAACCAGGGCTTCAACGCCCAGACCGAGGTCTACGAGAATCTCATCGAGGCCGGGGTCATCGATCCCGCCAAGGTCGTCCGAGCCGCCCTTCAGGACGCCGCGTCGGTCGCGGCGATGATCGTCACCACCGAGGCCGGAGTCACCGACCTCCCCGACGACGATTCCACTGCGGCCACCAGCCCCGGCTGACGAAAATGGTAACTGTCACCTTTTTCTAGAAATTGGTGACAGTTACGAATTACTGAGTTCATCGAGTGAGGAGGACGGCATGGCCGATGTGAAGGAAGTGCATTCCGAAGACCTGGCCGAAGGCGCGGCGGACGATTCCTCCGACTTCATCGACTCCACGCCCTTCTGGGTGATCTGGCAGGTCCGCCTGCCGGAGGACGGGCGCAACCGGATCCGCCGGATCTCCCAGGATTATCCGACCCTGGCCCGCGCCGAGGCGGATGCCGAGCATTACCGCCGGTCCGGCGCGATCACCTGGGTCGAGGAAGCCCGCCCGCTCGCGCCCAAAAACGTTCCGGCCGAGGCGCTGGCGGCTTTGCGGGGGGCTGGTCCGAGCAACTCGGTCACCGCCATCAACGCATAATTCCACAGAATTCCTCTCCCGCTTTTCGCGGGAGAGGGGGGTGAGGGTCTTGCTGACTCAGCGGTACAGGCCCTCACCTCCCACCGCTTCGCGGCGGGCCCCTCTCTCCCGTAAAAACGGGAGAGGTTGAACACCTTAAGCGTAACGCTCCACTACCGCCTGGTGAAGCGGCCGATCGAAGCGCAGCCCCGCCCGCTCGCCCTCCGCCCAGACGATCCTTGAAGGCCAGCTTTCGAGCCCCGGCAGCTTGAGCCAGACCCGCGAGCCCACTTCGCAATGGCCGCCCACCTCGATGCCGCAGCCGTCGGTCGAAAGATCGACCACCGTCACCGGCGCCCCCGGCCGGTCGTTGGCGGACGCGAGGCCGGCACCGACATGGACCTGATAGCGCATGGAACGCCGCCGATTATCGGCGGCTCCCCTCTCGAGCATTGCGGCAACGCGCATCCGGGGTCCCCTTCAAGTCGGTACGGAACCGGAATGTTCGTCCGCAAAGGGTAAACAATTCCTTACTACGCCGGCTTCCACGTAGTTTTACGAGGGGCAAAGGCAGACGCGCCCTGCGACGGAAATGCGGGGAAATGCGGGGACACAATACCTAATTCGTTCGACCCGAACGGGGGGAAATGCGGGGACACAATACCTAATTCGTTCGACCCGAACGGCGAACCGGCACTCGCCTTTCAGTGAATTAGGTATTGTGTCCCCGCATTGAGCCGATCCGCACTACCGTGCGGCGCACTCCCCGACGGCCTTCGGTCCGACCTTTTCACGCCTTCCTCCGCTTACCCTGGAAAGCACCCCCTGGGGAAATGCGGGGACACAATACCTAATTCGCTCGACCCGAACGGCGAACCGGCACTCGCCTTTTCAGTGAATTAGGTATTGTGTCCCCGCATTAGGCCGATCCGCATTATCGTGCGGCGCACTCCCCGGCGGCCTTCGGTCCGGCCCTTTCACGCCGTCCTCCGCTTACCCTGGAAAGCACCCCCTCGAGCAGCGGGGTCATGGCGGCGAGCCGGCGCGCCTTGATCACGGCGTCCCAGAGCGGCTCGAACTTCTTCCATCCCGCCGCGTAGAAGAAATGCTTGGCGCGATGCTTCGCGCTGCCGTGGACGGCGGCCCCGCGGGCGATGTTGCGCCAGCCGTAGAAGTCGCGATAGGCTCGGGCGTAGCCGGCCTCCAGCGCCGCCGGAGCGAGCTTGGCCGGTCGGTAGACGACGTGGCGGGTGTCGTAGCGGTCCCAGTCGCGGCAGGTGATCCGCCCCGCCGCCGCCATCGCCTTGTAGAGCCGGGTGCCGGGATAAGGGGTCTGGATGTGGAAAGTGGCGGTGGTGACCCCGTTCGCCACCGCCCAGTCCACGGTCCGGTCGAACACGTCGGGGCCGTCCTCGTACATCCCGAAGACGAAGCTGCCGTTGATCATGATCCCGAGGTCGCCGAGCCGCCGGCACACCGCCGCATAGTCCTTCGCCAGATTCTGCTTCTTGTTGCTGGCGCGAAGATTTTCCGGATCGAACGTCTCGAAGCCGACGAACAGGCTCCTCAGCCCCGCCTCCGCCGCGCGCTCGATGAGATCGCCGCGAAGCACCGAATCCACCGTCGCTGCGCCCTGGAACAGCCGGCCCATGCCCCGCATCCCCTCGAACAAAGCCTCGCCGAAGCGGCGGTTGCCGAGCAGATGGTCGTCGAGGAAATAGAGGTGGCGCCCGGGCAGTCGCTCGATCTCGGCGAGCGCGTCGTCGACTCGCTGGGAATAGAAGCTCCGTCCGCCGGCGAAGAAGGCGTCCTTGTAGCAGAAGTCGCAATGCTGCGGACAGCCGCGGGTGACGACGATCGAATTGGGCACGAGATAAAGATCGCGGCGGATGAGGTCGCGGCGGATCGGCGGCAATTGCTCGAGCGTGCGCCCGCCGGTCGAGACGTAGCGAGGCCTGGGCGCTCCGGCGCGCAGGTCGGCGAGGAAGGCGGGGAAGATCTGCTCGCCCGGGCCGACGAAGACCGAATCGGCGTGGCGCTCCGCTTCCTCGGGCAGCGACGTGACGTGGAGCCCGCCCAAGGCGACGAAGCAGCCTCTGGCGCGGTAATGGTCGGCGAGCGCGTAGGCGCGGTAGGCGTTGGTGATATAGACCTGGATCACCACCAGGTCCGGCGAGTCGTCGGTCCGGAGGGTCTCGACATGGTCGTCGACCAGCTCCGCTTCGTCGTCGGGCCCGAGGAAGGCGGCGAGCGTGGCGAGGCCGAGCGGCGGGAACAGCGAATATTTGATCGGCCGCCAGAACGGGCTCTTCGCCTCGGTCAGAGCGGGCAGGATGAACTTCACCTTCATCCCGCCGGGATAAAGGCTCCGGCCCGCCATGTGGCGTGAGCCTCTCGCCAAAAAGCCGTGCAGATCCGGCGCCCACCGTTGGATTCCAACGGCTTGGCTTTCGATGCCTGGGCTTTCGGTGCCTGGCACCGGGCAGTCATCATGAGCCCGGCGAGCGCTCCACCGCGCCGTCCCGGTCGCTCCGCCCGGCCGCCTGCACGGCTTTTTCATCGGATCGCCTCCATCGCCTCGAGACTCGTCCGACGGCCGCGGGCACGAACGACGGCGACCGGTGAAAGGCACGACAATGACTTGGCTTGCGACGATATTGCGGCTGGCGGCGGCCGCATCGGTCTCGAGCCTGGCGGCGGGGACGTCGATGGTCCTGTTGCTGATGTACGGTCCCCTGCTCGCTCCGCACCAAAGCTGGGGCTCGAGCGAGCCGCCGCCGCTGGACCTGATGCTTTGGGCCTTGCGGCATGGGCTCGAAGGGGCCTTCGTCCTCGCCGCCCTTCCGGCCCTCGCCGCCGGCGCGGCGATGTCCGCCCTCGGCCGGCGGCTGGAGGCGGCCCGCAGGCCCCGCGCCTGGGCCGGGGCCGGAGCGTTCGTCGGCGCCCTCTTCTTCCTGCTGGCGCAAGCCACGGTCGGGATGGACCCGTTCGATCTCGAGATGTCGAGCCTGGAGGCGGCTTCGGGCGCGGCTTTCATCGTCGCCGGCGCCGGTGCCGCCTTGGCATTCCGCGCAATGATGTGGTTGAGCGAGCCCTTCAGCCGGGGGAATTCTAGCGGGGCGCCATCCTGATCGCCCCGTCGAGCCGGACATATTCGCCGTTCAGATAATTGTTCTCGGCCATGAACACCGCCAGCCGCGCATATTCCTCCGCCCGGCCGAGCCTCTTGGGGAAAGGCACCTGGGCCGCCAAGGCGTCCTTCACGTTCTGCGGCATCATCGCCACCATCGGGGTCTCGAACACGCCGGGAAGGATGGTGTTGACCCTGATGCCCTCGTTCATCAGGTCGCGGGCGATCGGCAGCGCCATTCCGAGCACCCCCGCCTTGGACGCGCTGTAGGCGGCCTGGCCGATCTGCCCGTCCTGGGCCGCGACGGACGCGGTGTTGACGATGAGGCCGCGTTCGCCGTCCTCGAGCGGCTCGAGCGAGACCATTCCGAGCGCCGATTGCGAAAGCACCCGGAAGGTGCCGATCAGGTTGATCTGGATGGCGAGCTCGAACTGCTGGATCGGATAGCCTTTCGCCTCCCCCGTCGCCTTGTCGCGGCCGACGGTCTTGGCGGCATTGGCGACCCCGGCGCAATTGACGCAGATCCGCTCCTGCCCGTGCGCTCCGCGGGCCTTGGCGAAGCCGGCGGCGACCGCCTCGTCGGACGTCACGTCGACCAAAGCGAAAATCCCGCCGATCGAGGCCGCTACCGCCTCGCCTTTTTCCGGATCCCGGTCGAACACCGCGACCTTCACCCCGCGCTCCGCGAGCGCCCGGGCCGTCGCCTCGCCGAGGCCGGAGGCGCCGCCGGTGACGATCGCGGCGATATTGGGTCCAAGCTTCATCTGTCTTGCTCCTGCGAAAGGCGTGCCGCCGCTCCTAGGCAGTCGCCGCCCCGCCTTCAATCGCGACCTGCATTTTGTTCATTGTATGCACAGCTTGCATAATTATACACGGAGCCATGTTGACCTGCTCTCCCGACCGCCCCTGGGGCATTCATCCCGAGCTTCGGAGCGACGAGGAATGCCGGCGCTGCGGCTGGACCGCGCCCGGGCCGAAGGGCGACGCCCTCGCCGACGCGCTCGAGGCGCAGGCGCTGGCCGCCGTGCTCGGCTGGACCGCGCAAGGCGTCGATCCGGCCGGCCATCGCGCCGCCTGACCGCTCGAAACGGCCCTCGGCCATTGAATGCGGGCCTCCGCAGCGCCATCTTGGCCGGGCGATCATGCAAATCACCATCGACAAGCAGGCGGCGGCGGCGATGAGCCGCCTCACCGCCATCCGTCTCGCTCTCCTCACCTCGCGAGCCATGGAGAATTGGCGCGCCGGGGTCGGCGACAACGAATCGGCGATGATCCTCCTCGCCGTCGTCGCCATCACCGGCGAGCGGCTGACCCGCGCCGATCTCCCCGAGGATCTGCGAAGCGTCGAGACCCCGCTCCCGCCCGGCTATGCCGCGGGCTGCAACATCAGCTCGATCGCCGCCGCCACCGGCCTCAACCGCGAGACCAGCCGGCGCAAGGTCAGCAGCCTCATCGAGCGCGGCTTTCTCTGCCGCTCCGACCAGGGCGAGATCGGCTTCCCCGCCGCCCGCCAGCAGGATCCGGAGACCCTCGAATTCCTCATGCGGCAGCTCGAGGCGGTCGTCCGCTTCGCCAACGACAGCGTCCGCGACGGAGTGCTCAAGGCCGCCTAGGCCGGGGACTGGGGCCCACCGGCCCCGCCCGCCGGCTTCAGCCGCGCCGCTTCGGCCTCATATTCCTCGGCGATCGCGAGCAGGGCCGCCCGGTCCTCCTCGCTCTTCAGCGCTTCGGCGAGTCGCCGGAAGGTCGCGGCGCGCGCCGCATATTCGTTTCCAAGGTCCGTCATCGCCGACGCGCTACCGGCTCGAGGTCCCGGCCGGGCGGCGATGGCGCACAAAATGTGCCGCGCCCGAGTTCCGCCCGCCGCCTCGAACGCGAAAGGGAGAAGCGACGGGCGGCGCCCCCCATTGCCGTCCGCGGGCCCGCCGCGCGCGCCACGGCGCCGCGGCGGGCCCCTTCGGCCGCTCGCCGGATGTCGAGAATGGAGCGAAGATCGCCGCGAATCGCCACGAATGTGGAGCCAGAGTGGGGGACAAGCGGCGGCGGGCAGCGGCTCGACAGCGCCGGAAGGCGCGAAACCCTCGTCCCGAGCCTGCCAGGAGCGGGACTCCGCTTCGGGACCGGACGCATAATTATACAGCCGGAGCGGGCGCACGCCCGCCCGGGGGCCGCGCCGCACGCGCCGAATCGCGGAGCCTCAGCCGCCGGTCGCCCAGCGATAGGCGAGGACCATCGTGATGAGCGTGATCAGGAAAGCGGCGAAGACGTAGCTCAGCGCCTTGGCCCGGCCCGGTGCGGCGGCGGCCACGGTCAGCGCGCCTCCGGCCGGAGCTGCCAGTCGAGCCCCGGCGGCTTCACCATCGGCAAGGCGCACAATGTGCAGCGGCTGACGAAGCTGCCCTGCTCCCAACGGCTGTTCCGGGTGTCGGCGACGTGGCGCCCGAACAGGGAATGGAGGCTCATCGCGCCGCCCCCCATGCCCGGTCCGCGCCGAAGCGCCTTCGATTTCGTCCATGGTTCACGATCGTCGCCTCGTACCGGCAAGCGAGAGCGCGAAGGTCTCCCAGTCACGGGGCGCTTGCGGGAAGGGCGCGGGTGATGGGGTGTATATGGGGTGCGGGGGGCGGATAGCGAGGCCGGGGGCGGTCCCCCACCCAATCCGGCTGGCCGCGCCCGGTCGAACCCACCCTTAACCGCCATTGGTCATTATGCGCCGCCGACATTCCTATGGAGCCCGAATCACATGCCGTTCACCGACGAGGAGAGGCGCCGCTGGCACGACGAGAAAAGAGCGCGGGAACGAGAGCCGGCGCGACGGCGTCCGCAAGCCGCGGCGACCTGCGTCAACTGCCACAACCCGTTCGGCCATGGCGAAGGCGCGATCGCCAAGGAGGCCGCGCTCTGCGATCTCTGCCTTGGCGATTGATTCCTGAAAAGCGTTCCGACAGCATCGTCCGGAGGAAACGCCTCGGGTCGAGCTCGGCGCTCGGCCGCATGGCCCGAAGCTGCTCGACGGGCGGCACCGAGATCGGCGGCGGATCGAAAACGGACAAAGGCCTCGCCAATGCTGGCGAGGCGGCGCGGCCGGCGGGAACCGGACGTCGATACCCTGCGAGTGACGGGCGCGGGCGCCTTTGGCCGAGCGGTGGGACCGCTGGCGGCTCGGACATGGCGCCCGCCATCCCGGCAGGAAACAGTGACAGTATATATTTACCGATGGCCGGCGGCAGCTGCTGGGCGGCAGATAAATCTATACTGTCACTGTTTAGGCGGCGGCTGCGCGGGCGCCGCGGCCGCTTGCTCCGCCTCGGCGAGCAAGGCGGCGATGGCCGCCGAATCGAGCCCCTTCAGAGCCTCGAAGGCGGGCGCCGTCGCCTTTTTGTCGCCATTGCCCTCCCCGTAAAGCTCGCGCTTTTCCCCCTTGGGAAAGGAGATGAAATAGAAAGGCGCCGCCGGATTGCCGGTGGCGGCCCAGAACACCAGGGTGGCTTTGTCGTCGCATCCGAAGACATGCCAGGCGGTGCCGCCGTAGCTTCGATCCAGCGGGCCCTTTTCGCATTTCAGCGGCGGAGGTTCCACGGTCGGGCTGGGGCTGGGGCCGGAGCTCGAGGGTGCGGCAAGCGCGGCGAGGGCGAGGATCGGCTTCATGGCTTCGGCGCATCCTCGGGCAGAATTGCGGCGGCAAGGCTGGTCTGGGCGATCCCGACGATCGCCGCGATGTCCAGGGTGAAGACTCCGCCCCGACTGGCCGTCCACTCGGCGATGCCCTCCTCGAACGGCGGCAGCGCGTACGTTCCCTTCGCCCGGCGGGTCACGCTGGCGTCGAGCGTCTCGCGGGCCACCGGCAGGTGCGGAAGGACGGTTCCGAACCGGTCGCCGATCTTCACCCCGATCACCGAGACATGGAAGACCGGCCCAAGCTCCGGAAGCTCCGGCACCGCTCCCACCCGCCGGATCGCCACCACCGACCCCTCCTCGCCGGGACGGGTCCGGTAATGCCAGATCTGGCCCTCGGCATAGGCATGGCGGGGCGAAGGAGTGGCGGGGGTGGGGGAGGGCGTGGGGCCGGAGGGCGCGGCAGTTGAAGCGGGCGCGGCGGCCAGCAGGGCGGCGGCGAGCAGGAGGGGGATTGGAGGCATTCGAACAGGCTAGCGCAGCCCGAGGCGCCAGTCACGCCGCTCCCACGCGTCGGGCACTTCAAAAACGCTCCGACAGCATCGTCCGGAGGAAGCGCCACATCTCGGTCCGGACATAGTCCTTACGGCCGATGATATGGCAGTCGCCATCGCGGATGATCCAGACGCGGTCGTATTCGTCCACCCCGAACTCGCACTCCACGTCGCTCCGAAAGACGTTGTCGTTGACCGCCGGGTCGGGCGCCTTGGCCATCGTCTCCACCGCCATCGAGACATGCGCGGCGGCCTGGTGGAGTCTAGCCTGGTCGAGCTCGGCGGTCAGGCGCATGGCGGCTGCGCGGAGCTGCTCGACGGGCGGCACCGGGATCGGGGGCGGATTGATGACGGACACGGCTCTCTCCCTCGAAAAACGAGAATCGATCCCCTCGGATACATATTATAATTGATAAACTCGCGGTGACAACAGCGCCAATGCTGCGCGCATGGACATGCGCAAGCTCGTCGGACGCAACGCCGCGCGGCTTCGCGACGCGGCCGGCCTGACCCAGGAGCAGCTCGCCGAACGCGCCGGCATGAGCCAGCAATATATCAGCGACCTCGAACGGGGTAAGTGCAACCCGACGATCGTCACGCTTTACGAGCTGGCGACGGCGCTGGGGGTTGGGCCGGTGGAGCTGGTGAAACCGGACTAAGGCCCCGGGGACAGTCTGGTGACAGTCACGTGACTGTCACAGGCCTCCTCCAATCGCGATTGCTCGCGTAAACCCTCCCCGGGCGCGGTTCTCGTCCCAAGCCACTAGTGGAAGGTCCGCCTTGGGCATCCACACGCGCCCGGTTTCAACCGCCGTTGCTACTGGCATAGCCGGAAAGATGTTAATTGGCTTGGAATCACCGTGATGGGCTTTAATCCGATCATACAGACCTCGCATTGTTCTACGGAACACCTGCAGGTCTGCTGGACGCTTCAGAACATCATTATGAGGGTTGGGAGTAGTAACGGACCAGATCGCCACATCTGGCCCAAGCACGGCTCTGATCCGCTCGTCATCAAGTGTGGCGCTCAACCCGATTTTGAGCGCTATCGGCCCAGCCGTCTCCCCGGCCTCGTACACCTCGAGCGGCATCTCCGCCCCGTTGGTCGGCCAAACCCAAGTCTCCGGCTCGCGGTGGCGCTGTAGGACGTTTGTGGGGGTAATGTCGCCTATTAGCGTGCCGAGCAGGATTAGCAGAGGCTGAGGCGCGATCGCGAAGACGGACAGGTGGTGCACTTCGCCCCCATCAATCCTTTCGCGGACGCGCGCATGGAATTGTCGGGTAAGGTTTGAGGCCTCTGTTTCCCAATATTCGTGTTCCCCATCCTCGCGCGCGCTACCGCGCAAGAATATATCGAGCGTCGACTTACCCTCGGCGGGATAACGATCGGGCAGCAGTGCCTTGGCCACGTCTTGATAAGGCATGAGAATCCGGTGCTGACCGACATTTGCAGCGTAACGTAGCACGTGCGTCGAGCGCTCGGGACGGATGCTGGTCTGCACCGAGACGCGCGCTTCGTGCGCCCGCTTGATTTCGAGGAGCCGCTCTTCTGGATACTCATCGACCTTGTCCCGATCGACCATCTTGTGATGCGTGTAGCAAAGCAACATTAGATTTTCAGGGTGATCAGCCAAGTTCCAGCTGCGACCGGGATCACCACGTGGCCCCGTGGGCGTGTCGGCAACGATGTGTGCTATGAAGCCGAAGTTCGCGTCCTCGGTACCTGATAATAGATCGCCGATCAAATCGCCATTGCATATATGGCAACGGCCTGCTCCTCTTGCCCAAATTACGTGCCGTGTAACATTTCGCAGTTTGTTGCTGCGGCCGATAGGTTCGGAGCCTGAACTGCAAGCCACGCTCACTGCAACCCCTCCCGCCTCGCAATGCGGATCGCGTCCAGATCCCTTACGTGCATGCCACCGCCCTTCCACTCTTCGGACCAGAGCCATTCCTCAAAATAAAACAACCAAAGCGCGGTCCAGGGTAAGATAGTGAGATCAAGCCTGTGCCGACGGCTCCACTCGAACGCGCCGGGAAGATAAAGGCAGAGTTTGGGTGGAAAGTCTGAGTAGACATGTGGCAATTCCCGCCCACCAGCTAGACGGTGCAAGTCCGGTGAATCTATGAATATGTCGGGTGGTCGACCTGACCGGTACTCGATGCGCACATCATAGCAGCGACTCAGCGGCGAAGGGCGAATTGAGAAGCACCACGTCAACCTCTCCCGTTTCAATTCACCAGAGCCAGAGCAGAGCGGGTTGGAGCTTAGCAAAAGGAATTGCTGAGCAACCGTGAGTTCCCGCTCCCGCACAGCTAACGGCCGAAGAACGTATTGCGTGGCACGGCCAACGACGGGCGCGCCGCAATTATGGCAGGCGCAGCCGCGGCGAGACCCTTGACGCCGTACACCAGCCCCCCCCCCGAGCGCGGACCAGAAACCGATTTCTCGATATGGGCGAGCGCCACTGACGTAGGACCGTCCCCCAAGGCGTCGGTCAGGCTGCGAGCAATCTCGTCCAAGCCTTCGATCGTGCGCAACGCCTGGATGTCCTCTACCAGCTTTCGATGCCAGGCGAAGAAGGACTTTGCGCGTTCCGGGTGGCTGTTCCACTTCTCGGCGAAGTTCTCACCCACAGTGGTTTCGTTCCAGATATACCAGCGACCGCCCTCATGCTCGATAAAATGGGTCATGCCTTCGATTACCGCGACTACGAGATCCAGTTCGTCATCGAATTCGTAATTCAAGACGCACCACTCGTAACTCCTGGCGAGGAGCGTGGTCACAATTACTGAAATCGGCGCGCACTCATTGGGACGCCGGCTAAAGTGGACATCACGGTGCCGCTTAGCGATCTGAACCGTGCGGCGCAGAATCCCCTTGAAGCCGCCCGCTTCGGGATATGGCTCGACCGAGGCTCGCGCCCTTTCGTCGAACGTCTGAATTCCTTTCTGCACACGCAACCTGGGTTCAAGGGCCGCGCGGCGGTCGAAAAGCGCCCTGTAGCCCTTGGGATTCGACGCCTTCCACTGGCGTAGCTCCCTGTCTGGCACGAGTTCGCCACCGTTCGCACAATTCGGATTGGGGACCGACGGTGTAATGTCGAGATGGAATTGGTTGGCATAGGCCAACCGCCAGCACCGGCACATTTCCTCCAAAAGGCGTTCGTACGTGCCATGCTCCTTAAGTCGATCTCCAATCAGTTTCTTCACTAAAGCGGGTGGATACTGGCGCCCGATCTCCTGCAGCTTCGCTATCAAATCTAAGTCATGCTCGTTCCTGCCAATGGGCTTCACGGTTGTCCCGATGGCTGCAGATCCCTGAACATAGATGCTGATGCCGGCAAGAGCGGGATGAGACGACCCAGCCAACCATCGGCCAGCGCCCTCGTAATGGGTTTTGGCCTCTTGATTTTGGGTGTCCGACAACTCCAGTTGCTGGCAAACTGCTTCAAGCGCGCCGATCAAGCGTGCCCGGCGAAATTGTCCGTTGGGGTCCAAGCGCATGTTTGTCTCCATCGCTTCGGCACCGACCGGACTTGCTTTCAGACGCCGGAGGTGTCATCGTTTGTCTATGGGGGCAACAGGCGCACTATTCTTCAGTGTCCAGAAACATGGCCGAATCTGCCACTTTCTATGGGCCTGTTGCCCTGTCAGACAACACGTATATCTGAATGCGCATCTTGTCAACGAGGCCGTATGCCCGACACAGCCCTAGGCATCCTGTTGCGCGACCTACGCAGAGAGCGGGCCTTGAATCTGCGCGAGCTCGCCCAGCTGGCGGGTGTTGATCACGCATATATACAGCGGTTGGAAACAGGCACGAAATCGTCGCCGTCGGACGAAGTGCTTGGCAAGTTAGCCAAGGCCCTTCGCGCACCGAAGCGAGAAGCTGAAATGCTTTCCTATCTCGCAAGGAACCTCGACACGCCAACCTTACTTGTCGAATTCGCTCGGGGCGATCCTTCTGTTACGTTCTTTGAGTTTCGCGGCATAGCGACGACTGTACATCGTGGTAACGCTCGTCCAGGTTACGCAACAATTCTAAAACGGCTACGTACCCTGTGGGAGGACGAGGATTGAGATGGATGAGTTGACGGCGACTCTCCGAGCGCGAGAGCTGGTAAACAAAGCCGAGCCAAGCAAGATTCCGGCCTCGATGCAGGCCTATCTCGATCGGGTGAACGCCACCGTCAAAGTGTCGTACGACCTCGATGACGATGAAGACGGCTTTTCGTCGATGAAGCCCAGCGGCAAATATGGCATTTGCGTCAATGGCAACCAAAAGAAGGAGCGTCAGAGATTTACAATCTGCCACGAGTTGGCTCACATCATCTTGGGTCTCCCTTCCGAACACACGTCCGGACCCTCTTGGAGTTACACTAAACGCACTCCCAATGAGATACTTTGCGACGTCTTCGCCGCAGAATTGCTTTTGCCTTACAAGCGCTTCAAACCCTTGGTTGACGATGTCGACTGCTCGTTGGCGGCTATCGACGAGTTGGCTACGCAATTCGAAGCTTCCGTGGTCGCCACGGGCTCGCGTTTTGCTGCGATGGTCGCCATCCCTTGTGCGTTTGTACTCTCGGAGCAGGGGAAGGTGAGGTACTCGTCGCGATCGGCGAGACTGCGAGAAGCAAGGTGCTGGATCCCGATACGGATGGACCTTCCGGAGGGATCGGCCGCACAGCTGCGTAGGAATGGCAGCTCTGACACTGGCCCGCAAGAAATAGACCCCGAGATTTGGTTCGAAGATTGGGGTCGAGACGGCACTTTGTATGAGGATGCTCGACACGTTGCAAAGTACGATCAAACGATTTCACTCTTGTGGTTCGAGGAAGAGAACTTGCCAGCTCCCCGCGAGGAACGCCGCCAGCACGAGGAGGAGGAATTCGGGCTAGCTGAGCTCGACGGCGTTCTGCCTTGGCCGGGCAAGAGCAAACGCAGGCGATAGCTATGGGATGAGAGGAAAAAGAAAGGCCGCCCCTCGCGGGACGGCCCTTCCTGTCTCTACCCGGCTCGAAGTACCACTTCGAGACGATAGGCCTTACCCCAGAAGCTCCTGCTCGAGCTTCTTCGCCATCTCTTCGATATTCTCCGGCGGCCAGCCCGGGATATCCATCCCGAGCCTCAGCCCCATGCTCGAAAGCACTTCCTTGATCTCGTTCAGGGACTTGCGGCCGAAGTTCGGGGTCCTCAGCATCTCCGCCTCGGTCTTCTGCACCAGGTCGCCGATGTAGATGATGTTGTCGTTCTTCAGGCAATTGGCCGAGCGCACCGACAGCTCCAGCTCGTCCACCTTCTTGAGGAGGTAGCGGTTGAGCTGGTTGGCGTCGGCTTCGGTCTCGGCCTGGGTCGGCATTCCGTGGCCGTGGCTGGGCACGTGGGCGGCGAGGCTGTCGTCGAAGTGGACGAAGAGCTGAAGCTGGTCCTGGAGGATCCGGGCGGCATAGGCCACCGCGTCGTCCGGAGTGATCGTTCCGTCCGTTTCCACGGTCAGGGTGAGCTTGTCGTAGTCGAGCTCCTGGCCGACCCGGGTGTTCTCGACCTTGTAGCTGACCTGGCGAACCGGGCTGTAGAGCGCGTCGATCGGGATGATCCCGATCGGGGCGTCGGCGGGGCGATTGGAGGCGGCGGGGACATAGCCCTTGCCGGCTTCCGCGGTCAGCTCCATGTTCAAGGTCGCGCCGTCGTCGAGATGGCACAGGACCAGATCCGGGTTCATCACCTCGATGTCGCCGGTGGTGGCGATCTGGCCGGCGGTGACTTCGCCCGGGCCGGTGGCGCTGAGCGCGAGGCGGCGCGGCTGATCGCCTTCCATCCGGAGCGCGACCTGCTTCACGTTGAGGACGAGATCGGTCATGTCCTCGCGGACGCCCGCCAGGCTCGAGAATTCGTGGAGGACGCCCTCGATCCGGATCGAAGTGACGGCGGCGCCCTGGAGCGACGAAAGCAGGACCCGGCGGAGCGAGTTGCCCAGCGTCAGGCCGAAGCCGCGCTCCAGCGGCTCGGCGACGAAGGTCGCCCGGCGGCGGCTGTCGCCCCCGGCAACCTTCTTCTCGAGCGCATTGGGTTTCTTCATTTCCTGCCAGTTCTTAGCGTTGACGGCCATGGTATTCCTCTGGCTTGCGGGACGGCCTCACCGGCTGTCCCTATGTTCGGCGGGAATGGTCTGGCCGACCATTCCCGAGTTTTGCGGGGGCGCCGCCCTCGAGCGGCGCCCCTTGAAGATCAGACCCGGCGGCGCTTGGACGGGCGGACGCCGTTGTGCGGGATCGGGGTGACGTCGCGGATCGAAGTGATCTGGAAGCCGACCGCCTGGAGGGCGCGAAGGGCGCTCTCGCGGCCCGAGCCGGGGCCCTTGACCTCGACCTCGAGGGTCCGGACGCCATGCTCGGCGGCCTTCTTGCCCGCGTCCTCGGCGGCGACCTGGGCGGCGTAAGGGGTCGACTTGCGCGATCCCTTGAAACCCATCATCCCGGCCGAGCTCCAGGCGATGGCGTTGCCCTGGGCGTCGGTGATCGTGATCATCGTATTGTTGAAGCTCGCGTTGACGTGCGCCACGCCCGAGGAGATGTTCTTGCGCTCGCGCCGCTTAATGCGCGTGGGTGCCTGTGCCATGTCGTCCGGTCCTTACTTTTTCTTGCCGGCGATCGGCTTGGCCTTGCCCTTGCGGGTGCGGGCGTTGGTGTGGGTGCGCTGGCCGCGGACGGGCAGGCCCTTCCGGTGGCGAAGGCCGCGATAGGAGGCGAGGTCCATCAGGCGCTTGATGTTCATCGCGACTTCGCGGCGCAGGTCGCCCTCGACCTGGTAATCGGCGTCGATCGTCTCGCGGATATGGAGCACCTCCTGGTCGGTGAGGTCCTGGACCCGGCGCTCGGGCGCGATGCCCAGCTTCTCGGTGATCTGGACCGCCTTGGTGCGGCCGATTCCGTGGATGTAGGTGAGCGCGATGACGACGCGCTTGTTGGTCGGGATGTTCACCCCAGCAATACGAGCCATAAATTTCTTCTCCTGCTCCACAGGGCGGGATGGCTGCCGCCCCATCTCGACGCGTCGATGGGCCCTTGAACAGCGACAGCCGACGAGCGCACGAAAGCGCCGCCGGACGACCGGTTATCGGGATAAGCGCGAGATAGGATCGCGCGAGGGCGCTGTCAACGGTAAGCGCGGGGCGGCAGGCCGCCTTTTTTTCTCAGCCGAGCAGCCGTTCGTGGACGACCTTCCCGCTTTGGGTCAGCCGCACCCCCCGAACGATCTCGTCCTCGTCCGGAAGGACCAGCCGTCCGGCCTCCTTGTCCCAGAAGGCCGAGAGGAAATTGTAGAGGTTGCGGGCGTAGAGGGCGGAGGCGTCCGCGGCGAGACGGCTGGGCACGTTGCGGTGGCCGACGATCCGAACCCCGTGCCGCTCCGCCACTTCGCCGGCCGCCGAACCCTCGACATTGCCGCCCTGCTCGACGGCGAGGTCGACGACGACGCTGCCCGGGCGCATCGAGGCGAGCTGGGAGTCGCTGATCAGCCGAGGCGCCGGCCGGCCCGGGATTAGCGCGGTGGTGATGACGATATCCTGCTTGGCGATATGGCCGGAGACGAGCTCGGCCTGCGCCGCTCTATATTCGTCCGACATCTCGGTCGCATAGCCGCCGGCGCCCTCGCCCTCGATCCCGGCGACCTTCTCGACGAACACCGCTTTCGCGCCGAGGCTCTCGATCTGCTCGCGGGTCGCCGAGCGAACGTCGGTCGCCGAGACGATGGCGCCGAGGCGGCGGGCGGTGGCGATCGCCTGAAGCCCGGCCACGCCCACGCCCATGACGAAGACCCGCGCGGCGGCGATCGTGCCCGCGGCGGTCATCATCATCGGAAAGGCGCGTCCATATTCGTTCGCCGCGTCGAGCACCGCCTTGTAGCCGGCGAGATTGGCCTGGCTGGAAAGCACGTCCATCGACTGGGCGCGGGTGATTCGCGGCATCAGCTCCATCGCCAAAGCCTCGAGGCCGGCGGCGGCATAAGCGTCGATCCGCTCACGCTGGCGGAAAGGATCGAGCATCGCCACGACCAGGGCCCCCGGCCCGGCGCCCTGGAGCGCCGCCGGATCCGGACCCTGGACTGCGAGGATTGCGTCGGCCCCGGCCAGCGCCGCCGCTCGCGGGGCCACGGCGGCGCCCGCGGCTTCATAAGCGGGATCGGCGATGGAAGCGGTAAGCCCGGCCCCCGACTCGACCGCGACCTCGGCGCCCAGAGCGAGGAATTTCTTGACCGTCTCCGGAGTCGCCGCGACCCTTCGCTCGGAGTCGGCCGTCTCCTTCAGGATCGCCAGCTTCACCGCGTTTCTATTCGCGGATCAGAAGGATGACGATGAAGCCCAGGACGATGGAGATGACCGCGCCCCACTTCATCAGGAACAGAAAGCCCTCATAGCCCTTCCTGTGAACGATCGCTTCCTTCTCGATCTCGCCTTCCGCCGCCATAATAATCGTTCCCCTGTTCGTGGCCGGGGTCCTTCTAGCGCCGGACCGGCGGCCGTTGAAGCCCTGATTAAGCCGAACTTTACCTGCGTCCGCTAGACCTGCGCCCACGAAGCCCGTGAGGAGTGAAGATGCGGCCGGACCCGACGCGATGCCTGCTGCTGATTGACGACGAGCCCGCCCAAAGGCGTCTCGTCACCGCCATCGGCGCCCGCGCCGGCTGGTGGGTTCGGGGTGCGCCCGACGTCGATGCCGCGGCGAAGATCCTGACCGACGTCGACGGCCCGCCGGTCGACGCCATCCTTCTCGACCATTGGCTGCCGGGACCGGACGGCACCTTCGTCATCGAGCAGATCAGGACGCTCTGTCCCGATCTGCCCCTGCTCGTCATGACCGCCCAGACTTCGGTCGCGGTCGCGGTCGAGGCGATGCGCGCCGGCGCCCACGATTTCCTGGTCAAGCCGATTGCCCCCGACAGCCTGCTCGCGGCCCTCAACGCCGCCACCGACCGGCGGCAGCGCGGCGGCGGCGAGCTCCGCCCGCTCTCGGAGAAAATCTCCAACCGGCCGCTGGCGTTCGAAGAGATCGTCGGCTCGGCGCCGCCCTTCCGCTCCGCCCTCGCGGTCGCCGCCAAGGCGGCCCGGGCCCGGGTCTCGGTGCTGATCGAGGGCGAAAGCGGCTCGGGCAAGGAAGTCATCGCCCAGGCGATCCACACCGCGAGCCCGCGCGGCCGAAAGCCGATGGTGACGGTCAATTGCGGGGCGATACCCGAGAATCTGGTCGAATCGGTCCTCTTCGGACATGAAAAGGGCGCCTTCACCGGCGCCTTCGACCGCCATGTCGGGCGATTCGAGGATGCCGACGGCTCGACCCTGTTCCTCGACGAGGTCGGCGAGCTTCCCCTCGACACCCAGGTCAAGCTGCTCCGGGCGCTGGAGACCGGCGAGATCCAGCGCATCGGCGGCCGCAATATCCACATGGTCGACGTGCGGATCATCGCGGCGACCAACCGGCGCCTCGCCGAGGAAGTCGCCCGCGGCCGCTTCCGCGAGGATCTCTATTACCGGCTCAACGTCGTCCACGTGCCGATCCCCCCCCTGCGGGACCGGGCCAGCGACATCCCCCCGCTCGCGCGCCACCTCCTCGCCCGGATCGCCGAGCAGCCGGGCATGCGGCACCTCTCAATCACCGACGACGGGCTCGAGATCCTGATGCGCTACGGCTGGCCGGGCAATGTCCGTCAGCTCCAGAACGCTCTCTTCCGGGCGGCGGTGCTGTGCGACGGCAATGCGCTGACCGCCGCCGACTTCCCCCAGATCGCCCAGGAATCGACCCTTTCGCGCCGTTCGAGCGACTTTCACCGTCCCGCGCTCAACGGCGCCTCGCAGCAGGCGGCGCTCTCCAACGGACCGGGCATCACGCTCTACGATCCGGACGGCAACCTTCGCCCCCTCGACGCCATCGAGGCCGACGTCATCCGCCTGGCCATCGGCCATTATCGCGGCCGGATGACCGAAGTGGCGCGGCGGCTTGGGATCGGGCGGTCGACTTTGTACCGCAAGCTCGGGGAGCTCGGCATCGGCGAGGTCGCCTGACGGACGGGCAGCAACCGTCATCCCGGCGAAAGCCGGGACCTCGGGTCGAACGGTCTCGGCGGGTTGCCCCGAGGTCCCGGCTTTCGCCGGGATGACGGAGCGGCTAGTCTCCCCTCATGCCCGACTTCACCCAAGCCATCGTGCTCATCACCGGCGCCGCCTCCGGTATCGGCGCCGCCACCGCCACCCGCCTCGCCGAGGCCGGCGCGCGCAAGCTCATCCTGATGGATCGGGACGAGGACAAATTGCGCGACTTCGCCTTCACCTTGCCCTGCGAACGCCAGATCCGGATCGGCGACGTCGCCGACGAGAGGCTGTGGGACCAGGAGGATCTGACGGGCCTTACCCACGCCGTGGTCAATGCCGGGATCGGCGCCGGCGGCCCGATCGCCGACACCAGCTTCGCGGATTGGCGGCAGGTCATGTCGATCAATTTGGACGGCGTCTTCCTCACGCTCCAGGCCGCGATGAGGGCGATGCGCGACACGGGAGGGTCCATCGTCCTCACCGCTTCGGTCGCCGGAGTGAAGGCGGAGCCGGGCATCGCCGCCTACGGCGCTTCCAAGGCGGCGGTGATCCACCTCGCCCGGATCGCCGCCAAGGAAGGCGCGCCGCTCGGCATCAGGGTCAATTCGATCGCCCCGGGCGGAGTCGAGACCCCGATCTGGGAAGGCATGCCCTTCTTCGCCGATCTGGTCGAGCGCCAGGGCAAGGAGGCCGCGTTCAAGGCGATGGCGGCGAACAGCCCGCTCGCCCGCTTCGGCAAGCCGGAAGAGATCGCGGCCCAGATCGCCTTCCTGCTCTCCGACGAAGCGGCCTTCATGACCGGCGCCTGCCTGGTCAGCGACGGCGGCTACTCGCTTTAGTTCGTCTTCCCGGCGAAAGCCGGGATGACGGAGTGGGCTAAGCCCGTTTTAACCGGCGTCCGTTATGGAAGCTGACATGCGGAGCCCCGTCATCCTCCTCCTGCTCGCCGCCTCGGCCCCGTCCGCCGCGCAGCGCCTCGACTATCATCCGGTGTCGGACGACAGCCTCGCCGAGCCCAGGCGCCTCGCCTATCAGGCGGTGGACGCGCCGGACGCTCCGGTCGACCCGACCGCGCCTTCGCCCAAGCGCCGGAAATGGCTCCAATGGGGCCTTCTCGATCGGTTCGAATATGCCGCCCAGGCCGGGCGGAACGGCTATGCCTGGGACTTCTCGGCGCTGATCGGCGGCGAGCGCCACCGGCTCTGGCTGGGCACCAGCGGCGACGGCCCCGCCTTGGGCGGCCCGGATTATGTCGAGCTGAACGCGCTTTATTCCTACCATGTCGGCGGCGCCTGGGACGTCAATGCCGGCCTTCGCTACGACGTCCGGCCCCACCCCACCCGCGGCTATGCGGTCCTGGGCGCCCAATATGACGACGGCGACGCCTGGATGGGCGCCTTCGGCTATCTCTCCGACGAGGGCGAGGCCAGCGTCAGGCTGGCCGGCTATTACAATCAGGCACTGGCGGGGCCGCTGATCCTCCAGCCGAGCGCCGAGCTGGATTATTATGGCGAGGACGTGCCGGAGCTCGGTCTCGGCCGGGGTTTTGGCTATGCCGAAGCCGGGCTTCGCCTCCGCTACGAGATCAGGGAGGCGTTCGCGCCTTATGTCGGCCTCAGCTGGTCGCGCGACCTCGGCCGAACCGCCCGACTGACCCGCGACGAGGGCGACGATCCGGAGACGAAGAGCGTCGTGATGGGGGTAAGGTCGGCGTTTTGAGCGGGCCGTCATCCCGGCGAAAGCCGGGACCCCAGGGCGAGAAGTCTCGGCGGGTCTCCCCGAGGTCCCGGCGTTCGCCGGGATGACGATTTACGCCAGCAAATCCTGCACCTCGGGATGCTCGTCCATATAATGCTTCACGAACGGACAGGCCGGCACCACCTTCAGCCCCCGCGCTCGGGCGTCGTCGAGCGCCGCCTCGATCAGCTTCGAGCCGATCCCTCGCCCCTCCAGCGCGTCCGGCACCTCGGTGTGGGTGAAAACGATCTGCCCGTCCCGAAGCCGATAGACGGCAATCGCCAATTGGCCTTCGACCTCCAGCTCATAGCGGTGCTCCGCCTCGTTATTCCTGACTTCGCCCGTCATCCGATTTCTCCTTTGGGACAGTCGCTAGTGACTGGCCCCTTTCATGGGCGCGATGACCTGGTCGGCGAAGCGGTCCATCTCCTCGGCCTGGGGGCTCATCTGAAGCAGCAGCAGGTCGAGCCCGGCCGCCTCATATTCCTCGATCCGCTCGCGCAATTGCTCGGGGGTTCCGACCAGGTTCGGCCTGAGGCCGCGGTTCGAGACCGAATATTCCTGGAGCTTCAATTCGCGCTCGAGCTGGGTGCCCGACAGCCATTGATCGAAATTGTCGAAGCCCTTGGGCGGCTCCGGCGGAAGCGCGGTGATCCGCTCCAGCTCCCGTTTCGCCTCGGCCTCGCTGTCTCGGACGATCGCATAGGCCGCCATTCCATAGTGCATCGCCGGCCTGCCCCCGCGCTCGCGCCTCGCCGCCATGTCGGCGATCTTCGGCGCCACCGCCTCGACGGGATCGCCGTGCATGACATAGGCGTCGCACTGCTCCGCGATCATCGTCTTGGCCGCCTCGCTCTCGCCGCCGGCGTAGACGGTCGGCCGAGGCTTCCTCACCGGCTTGGGCTCGCAGATCGCGTCCTTCAGCCGATAGCGCTCGCCTTCGTACGTGAAGCGCTTTTCGCTCCACAGCCCGTCGACCACGTCGAGCCATTCGCGGGTTCGGGCATAGCGGTCGTCATGCTGGTCGAACTGGAGGCCGTATTGAATCGCCTCGTCCGCCCACCAGGACGAAACGACGTTGAGCGACAGCCGCCCGCCGCTGATATTGTCGATATTCGCGGCCTGCTTGGCGAACAGGGCCGGCTGGTGGAAATTGGGCCGGACCGCCACCATCAGCTCGATCCGCTCCGTCACCGCCGCCAGCGCCGCCGCCGTCGACCAGGCGTCCAGCGCCGGTTCCTCCACGCCCTTGATGTCGTTGAGATTGAGCTCCGCGATCAGGCTCAGATCCCAGCCCGTCTCCTCGCTCCTCAAGGTGAGGCGGCGGACGTAATCCCAGCTCGCCTCCATTCCTTCGTCGCCGACGTTGCGAAGCCAGCCGCCGAAGACCGGCATCCAGTAACCGAACCGCATCAACCGCACTCCGATATGGCCGTTTCGAGAAAATCGACGAGGCGCTCGTGCGGGTCCCAGCCGAGCACGTCCAGCGGCTTCGCGACGAAATTGGACAGCGCATTGATGTCGTAGAAGCGCGCGATCCCGTCGCGATCGTCGATCAGATATTCGACTCCGCCGACGTCCAGCCCCGCCGCCTGAGCGATCCGTTCGGCCGCCTCGATCATTTCGGGCGGAGGAGTGACCGCGGCCATCCGAACCGCCGCCCGCCCCGGCTGGGCGATACAGGCGTCGGCCGGACACAGGTCGAAGCTGTCGCCGCCGCTCTCGACCTCGATCGCGTAGAGGAACCTGCCGCCGAGCGTCTCGACCCGGACGATCGTACCGCCTCGGGCGGGAACGTAATCCTGGACGAGGAGCACGCTGTCGACGCTCTCGGGCACGGTGCCGTCGGCAATCGCAGCGGCCAGCTCTTCCTCGCTTGCGTAGCGGACGATGCCCGCGCCGGAGCCGCCGATATTGGCCTTGACCAGAAGCGGCCAGCGCATCGTCCGAGCCGCCGCCGGCAGGTCCTCGCGGCGATGGACGACCCGGGTCTCCGGCACTGCGTAGCCCAGCCGCGAAATCAGCGAGAGCTGCCGGGCCTTCGAACTGTCGACCGCGATCACCTCGGCCCCGTTCAGGACCCTCGCCCCGTTCGCCGCCCAGTGCGCGAGCAGGGCCTCGGCATAGAAGATGCCGTGCTCGGCCTCGCGAAGGAAGCTCGACATGGCGACCCGGCTCAGCACGACCGGGGCCGGGATCTCGATCGAGGCGGGGTCGAACCGGTGATCGGACAGCCGGATCGCCTCGTAGCCCAGCCCGCGCCGATCGAGCGCGGCGAACAGTGGCTCGAACCAGGTCGGATGCTCGTAGAGGATGGCGAGGTTGCGGGGCATTCGGAAAGGGCCTTGGCGGAAGGAGGGCGGGATGTGAAGCGATCCGTCATCCCGGCGAAAGCCGGGACCCCAGGGCGAGAAGTCTCGGCGGGTCTCCCCGGTCCCGGCCTTCGCCGGGATGACGGCCTCTCCTCCTCCGCCTAGTCCTTCCTCGTCTCCCTTCCGGGATCGGCCCAGCCATGGGCTCCGATCAGGGGGACGAAGCGCACCGGCCCGAGAGTCTCCTCGTCGAATTCCTCCTCGCCGCGGCGGGTGACCTTGACCAGCGTCTGGACGGCTTCGGGCTCCCCGACCGGCATCACCAATATGCCGCCGATCGAGAGCTGGCGGCGAAGCGGCTCGGGGACATGGCTTCCGCTCGCGGCGCACAAGATCGCCTCGAACGGCGCTTCCTCGAGGACTCCGCCGGTGCCGTCGCCCTCGAGGATCCGAACGTTGTCGAAGCCCAGCCGCTCCATTCGCCCGCGCGCCAGCGCCACCAGCTCGGAGTGGCGCTCGATCGCGATCACCTCGCCGGCGATGCGGCTCATCACCGCCGCCGAATAGCCCGATCCGGCGCCGATCTCGAGAATCCTGCCGCCGCGGGCGACCCCGGCCGCCTCGATCATCAGGGCGACGATATAAGGCTGGGACACGGTCTGCCCCGCCTCGATCGGAAGCGGCCCGTCCTCATAAGCGAATTCGCGCATCGCATCGGGCACGAAATCCTCACGCGGCACCGCCCGGAAAGCCTCGAGCAGCAATTCCCCCTCGATCCCGCGGCCGGCGATCTGCCGCCGCACCATCGTCTCGCGCTCGGCGGCGAAGTCGGTCATTCCACGCCTCCCGTCCGTCCGCTAGAACCCGGATTCGGGCACCCCGTTCCCGGAGGCGCCCGCGGAGGGACGGCAATGCTTCGATTCCTGCTGGCCGCAGCGGCCGCTGCATCGGGCATCGTCGGCCAGGCGGCGCCGGCCCCGGACCTCCCGAACCGCCTCGAGCGCCGCGCCGAGACCGGAAGTGCGGAAGCGCGCTACCATCTCGGGATGCTGTACAACAATGGCATCGTCGTCGCGAAGGATCCGCGCCGGGCGTTCGCGCTTTTCCGCGCCGCCGCTTTGGCGGGCGATCCGCTCGGCCATTACAAGGTGGGCTGCTACCATGCCGGCGAGTTCGGACCGGATATCGCGGAGATCGACTCGGCCAAGGCATTGCGCCACAAGCTCGTCGCTGCCGAGGCCGGTTACCGGCTGGCCCAGGTCGACGTCGCGAATCTCTATACCGGCCGGAAGGATTATGCGCGAGCGCTTCCCTGGTACGAAGCCGCTGCCCGGCAGGGCGACCCTCAGGCGCTCTACAATCTTTCGGTCTTCGCCAGGGACGGCCTCGGAATGGCGCGCACGCCGGCGAAGCTCTGGGCCTTTTTCCGTCTCGCGCACCTGATGGAGAAAGGCGCGATAAGCGCCGGCGCCCAGCGTTCGCTCGACCGCATCTGGCAAGGCCTGGACGCTGCGGAACGGGAGGAGGCGCGGCGGATCGAGACGACCTGGCTGACCGGCTCCACGGCTCTCACCAGGCAGGCCTTCCAAGGCATTGCGCGGGCCGAGGAAGTGGCCGCCGCGGCGCGCTGAGGCATCGCCGAACGCGAGAGCGCATTGGCGGCCGAGCTTGGAAGCGCGGGGGTCGGTTCCCGCGGTACGCGGAAGCCGGGCTTACGGGACCGGACTGTTCAGCGGCGGCCCCGCCCCGCCCTCGCGCTGGCGGATGACCCGGATATAGCCGTCGACCAGAGCCTGGTTGACCTCGTCCCAGCCGTAGCGGCGGCTGGCCTCGCAGCCGGCCCTCCCGGCCGCCCGGCGGAGGGCGGGATCTCGGCAATAGGCCTCCAGCGCGGCGGCGAAGCCTTCGATGGCGCCGGCCCGGACGAGTCGGCCGGTAACTCCGTCCTCGACCAGGCTCTGGCTGCCGGTGGCGATGGCGGCCACCACGGGAAGCCCGGCCGCCATCGCTTCGAGAGTCACGTTGCCGAACGTCTCGGTCACGGAAGGGTTGAACAGCACGTCCATCGAGGCGACGGCGCGCCCCAGGTCGGGGCCCTGCCGGAAGCCCGCGAACACGGCGTCGGGAAGCCGCCCCTCGAACCATTCCTTGGCCGGCCCCTCGCCGACGACGAGAACCTTGTGCCGGACCTGGCGGCGCTCGAGGCAGTCGATCGTCTCGGCGAAGACGTCGAGGCCCTTCTCCATCACCAGCCGGCCGACGAAGCCGATCACCGGCTCATCGTCGGCGATTCCGAGCCCGCGGCGCCAGTCGAGGTCGCGCCGGTCCGAATTGAATATCTCGCGGTCGATCCCGCGCGTCCAGATGCCGACATTGTAGCTCATCCGCTGATCGCGCAGAAGCTGGGCCATCGAATCCGACGGCGCGAAAATGGCGTCGCAGCGCCGGTAGAAGCGGCGCAATATCGCCTCCATCATCGGCTCGAGAAAGGCCAGGCCGTAATAGCGGAAATAGGTCTCGAAGCGGGTGTGGACCGAGGCCACCGCGGGAATGTTCATCCAGTGCGCAAGGGTCACCGCTCGGTGACCGAGAACGTCGGGGCTGGCGACGTGGAAGATGTTGGGCCGGAACGCCCGGATGTCGCGGCGAACCCGCCGCGGCAGCATGAACGGGAATTTATATTCCTTGCGCCGGGGGATCGAAAGGCTCGGGATGTGGACGACATCCCCGTTGGGCGGAAAGGCCGGCTCCGCCACCGTCGGCGAATAGATCCGCACCGTCGCGCCTTGCCGAAGCAGATATTCGACCAGCCGGTTCAGCGCCTGGTTCGCGCCGTCGCGGATATAATTGTAATTGCCGCTGAACAAAGCGATGCGAAGGCCGGAGGCGTCCATCAGGCGGCGATAGCGGCTGGGGAGATGCAGGCCAACCTCTGGCCTTCCCGTCTTTCCCGCAAAAAGATGGATCCCGGGTCAAGTCCGGGATGACGATCCAACCCTGAAGCCCGACGCTTCAATCTTCTTTTGCGGGAGGGGAGCTTCGAGCCGCGTCCCGCTCCCTGAGCGCGCGCCTGAACCGGTAGCCCGCCACCGCGACCGCGGGCAGGATCATCAGGGCGATCAGGAAAAAGGTGAAAGCCAGCTTCATGGGACCTCGAAGAAAATCCTCCCCGCGATTTCGCGGGGAGGGGGCCCGCGCGAAGCGGGCGGCGGAGGGGTTTTACTGACTCAGCAGGACCCCTCCACCAGGCTTCGCCCAGTTCCCCCTCCCCGGCAAAAGCCGGGGAGGAATCTAGCGATCAGCTCTGCAGATACTCGCCGGCGTCCGCGTCGGTGCCGTGGCCTTCCGGAGCCACCGCCGCGAGCGGATCGTCGCCGATCGCCGCTTCGGGGCCCTGGGCCAGCTCGGCCGCATGCTCCTCCGCCGCCGAATTCGCCGCGACCAGAGCTTCCTGATTGGCCGCGACCAGCGACTCCTGAAGCTTGCGGTGCTGGGCGCGCAGAGCGACGTCGCGGCTGGTCGCCGCGATCCGCATCCGGCTCATGCCCGCGCCGGTACCCGCCGGGATCAGGCGGCCGACGATGACATTCTCCTTGAGGCCGTCGAGCGTGTCGATCTTGCCCTGCACCGAAGCTTCGGTGAGCACCCTCGTCGTCTCCTGGAAGGAGGCGGCCGAGATGAAGCTTCGGGTCTGGAGCGACGCCTTGGTGATTCCGAGAAGCACCGGCTTGCCTTCGGCCAGGGGCTTCTTGCCCTGCTTCAGCTTGGCGTTGATCTCGTTCATCTCCTGGCGGTCGACCTGCTCGCCGACGAGCAGGGTGGAATCCCCGCTCTCGGTGATCTCGACCTTCTGGAGCATCTGGCGAACGATCACCTCGATATGCTTGTCGTTGATCTTCACGCCCTGGAGACGATAGACCTCCTGGATCTCCGAAACGAGATATTCCGCCAGCGCCACGACCCCGAGCACCTCGAGGATGTCGTGCGGATCGGGGCTTCCGCCGATCAAATTGTCGCCGCGCTTGACGAAATCGCCTTCCTGAACGTCGATGACCTTCGACTTCGGCACCAGATACTCGACCGGCTCGCCGCCATCATCGGGGATGATCGCGATCTTGCGCTTGGCCTTGTAGTCCTTGCCGAATGCGACCCGGCCGGAGACCTTGGCGATGATCGCATTCTCCTTGGGCTTGCGCGCCTCGAACAGCTCCGCCACCCGCGGCAGGCCGCCGGTAATGTCGCGGGTCTTGGCCGCCTCGCGCGAGACTCGGGCGAGAACCTCGCCGCCCTCGACCCGCTGGCCTTCCTCGACCGACAGCATGGCGCCGGGCGCCAGCATGTAGCGGGCCGCCTCGCCGCTCTCCTCGTCGAGGAGGGTGATGCGCGGACGCAGATCCTCCTTCGTCCGGGCGCTGCCGCGATATTCGGTGACGACCCGCTGGGCGATTCCGGTCGCTTCGTCGGTCTGCTCGGTGAGCGTCTTGCCCTCGACCAGATCCTGGAACTTCACGATTCCGCCCTTCTCGGTGATGACCGGCATCATGAACGGATCCCACTCG